>Ga0182030_10000069_pt1 | contig 145436 bp, 132 predicted proteins | sample 812S3MmetaG_FD_121299 | JGI IMG/M metagenome (GOLD analysis project Ga0182030, IMG submission 121299) | Permafrost microbial communities from Stordalen Mire, Sweden - 812S3M metaG (Illumina Assembly) | ecosystem: Environmental > Terrestrial > Soil > Wetlands > Permafrost | place: Sweden... | reverse complement strand
TCTGGACCGTCCGCGGAGCCAACGCCATCATTGCCCTACGATGCTGCCACCTCAACGGTCGGTTTGAGGACGACTGGGAGTCGCGGCGGGTGGCCTAACCTCCACTTCTACGTCGCGCACCCGCCATGAAGTCATGAAGACAATTGCCGGGCTCGCCACGCCCCCAAACATCAAGGGGCGCTCGGACAGACTGGAGGGGGAAGGGTTGGCTCCGCCCCGCCAGTCCGCGGTTCATTCCTGCCGGAGTACCGTCACCGGATCCACCCGCATGGCCCGGCGCGCGGGGATGTAACCGGCAACCGCGGCGGTCCCCAAAAGCACGAATGCCACCACGGCATACGTGGCGGGGTCCGACGAGCTGACGCCAAACAGGAACCCCGCGATCAGGCGCGACAGGGCGAGCGCTCCCGCGGCTCCGGCAACGACGCCGATCGCGGCAAGCCGCACCCCCTGCCCCACCACGCTTCCCAGCACATCGGACGGCGCCGCGCCCAACGCCATCCGCACTCCAATCTCCGGAATCCGGGTGCCCACCTGGTACGCCAGCACGCCGTAAAGCCCGACAGCGGCAAGCAGCAGGGCGACCAGTGCGAACGCCGCCAGCAAATCCGTCTGCACGCGCCGGCTAAAAACCTCTTTGTCCAGGATCTGGTCCATGCTGGCGACGTCGGCGATCGGCTGATCCGGATCTACCGACCAGATCGCCCGCCGAACCGCGGCGGCGAGACTCAACGGCTCGACGTTGGTGTGAATGGCCAGGGAAAAGGGCGTGTACGGCGACTGCAGGGCGGAAATGTAGAATTCCGGCTTCGGCGGCACATCCAACCCCGAAGAGTGAATGTCTCCCACCACGCCCACCACCTGCGCCGACACCTCAGGTTCGAATAGAAGGCGGCGCCCGATGGGATCCTGGCCGGGCCACAACGTCCGCGCCAGCGTCTCGTTGATCAGAACCACCAGCGGCGCGTCATGCACGTCGGTCTCCTGAATGTCCCGGCCGCGGCGCAGCGGAATGCCCATCGTGCGCAGGTAGCCCGGGCCGGCCATGCGAAAGTTGCACTGGAAGTGTTGCTTGGCGTCGCGCCCTTCCGCGCCGATGCCGGAAATATCGCCCTTTATGCTGAGCGGGATGTGGTTGGTGAACCCGGCGGAGGCCACGCCCGGAATCGCCTCTACGCGCCGCAGCACCTCGCGCTGGAACGCCACGATGTGAGCGTGATCGCGCGGCGTTTCCGGAGGGGGCACCAGCAGAGTCAGCACGTCGCTGGTGCGAAAACCCGGGTCGACGCCGCGCAGCCTGGCGAGCGTCTGAATCAGCAGGGCGGCGCCGATCAGCAGCACGAACGCCAGCGCCACTTGCGAGCAGATCAACAGGGCGCGCACACGGCGCGACCCGGAAGCGGCCGCCAGCGTCCTGGCGCTCTGCTTTAGCGACTTGCTCACATCCAGGCGGCGCACCTGGAGCAGCGGGACCAGGCTGAACACCACCGCGGTCAAGATGGCAATGGCGGCCGTGAATGCCAATACCCGCCAGTCCAGCGACAAGGCTTTCAGGCCGGCCATATCGCCCGGCGCCAGATGGGCCAAGAAGCCGAACGTGGCGCTTGCCAGCAGCACTCCCGCGGCGCTCCCGGCCGCACACAACAGCAGGCTTTCGCAGAAGGATTGCCGCACCAACTGCCACGGCCCGGCGCCCAACGCCGCGCGCACCGCGACTTCCTTGCTGCGATTAGCGGCGCGCGACAGCAGCAGGTTCGCCAGGTTCGAGCACGCGATCAGCAGCACGAATGCCACGCTTCCAACGAGAATCACCAGCACGCGCCGGCTGGAACTTACAAAGTGGTCGCGCAGGGGAGCTACGAACGCACCGACCTTCTCGTTCGTATCCGGATGCTCGCGAGCCAGGCTGGCGCCAATGGTCTTCATCTCGGCGTCGGCCTGCGCCAGCGTCACTCCGGGCTTCAGGCGTGCGATCACCATCCAGTTGTGCCGCCCGCGCGCCGCCATTTCAGCAGGCTTGTAGGTACCCCCGAGAGGCGTCCAGACCTCGCCCAACCTGCCGCTATACTCCCCCGGAGGTTCGGTACCGGCGGCCAGCACACCGACGATGGTGTGCTTTTCCGCGCCAAGCGCGATGGTTTTGCCGACAATGCCCGGATCCGCGCCGAACCGGCGCCGCCAAAAACCCTCGCCGATCAGCGCGACTTTGGGCGCTCCCGGACGGTCCTCGTCGTCGCGGAAAATGCGCCCAAGCAAGGGTCGCGTGCGCAGTGCCCGCAGCAGTCCGGCGGTCACCAGGCTTCCCGGTACCACTTCCGGCGTGCCCTCCCCGAGCAGGCGATAGCCGCGTTCTTCCATCGCCCCCATGTCGTCGAAGGATCGGCTGCGCGCTCTCCAATCCACGTAATTCGCCGGCGCCACCGGGCTGTCCCGCAGGCCGAAGAACGGCGCGCTCTCCCATACCAGCACGAGGCGGTCCGGGTCTTCGTACGCCAGCGGCCGCAGCAGCACGGCGTTGATAAGGCTGAAGACGGCGGTGTTGGCCCCAATGCCGATCCCGAGCGTCAGGACGGCGACCGTCGTGAAGCCCCGCGATTTTCGGAGATAGCGCAACGCGTAGCGCAGATCGTGCAGGATATTCATCGGCATCATTTCGGACATCTTAATCTGCAATACCGGTTCCATAGCGCCACCCCGGACGGGAAGCCCTTTTTTGAGCAAAACCGCTGCGCTCCGGTGTTCGAATTCGGGACATCGTGCCCATTCGTGGGACGCGCTCGATCACGGAAACGGACGGGAAACGGGGGGAAAACGGGACGGAAAACGGGACGGACGGAAAACGGGACAGCCTGAACTAATACATTTTCGATACGTGGAAAAGGGGACGGACCCGACTGGCACAATTGCAAAGGACACCGGATCGGTCGAGACGTTCTGGACGTGCCGGAAATCGCGCGTGCGGGCGGCGAAGGCCGAGGGAACCGCTTCGCGGGGTTAGAGTTACCAGCGCGGCACGGTGGAAAGAGCGCTGTGCCAACTGGGCGACGCCAGGCGCCGGCGGCGACCCAAGCCGATGGCTTACGCCGGCGCGCCGCTGAGCTCGGCGGAATTCGCTGTAGACAAATGAAGCGGCGAGACGCGCCGGTACAGCGGGCAGGGCTGTCCCGGGTCGATTCCGGGAAGGCAGAAAAAGGGGACGGAGCCGATTGCGCCTTTTTTGCCAAGGTGAAAAGGTGCCAGTTCAGGCTGTCCCGCCGCCCCCCGGTTTTCCCCCCGGTTTTCCCTCGGGATTCAGGTCCAGGAGTTGACCGCGCTACTGCCGCCTCGCCTCGCGTTGCAGTCCCTCGCGCACGAGCATCTTGAGCAGGGTTTGGTAGCCGATCCCTTTATGGCCGGCGATCTCGCGAGCTTTGGCGAGATCCGGCGCCGGCAATCGAAGCGCGATCTCCACGCTGGCGGCGCGGTTTCAGGCCGGACACGAGAGGCGAGCCTTTCCGTTTCCCCGCAGTTCCCGCGCCGGACTGCCGCTTGAGAAACTCCCGGCCCTCCGCACCAGCCCACCATTTCGCTTCCTCGTCCTCGTTGATGAACTTAGGCATTTTCAGGGCCGTCGGCGTTCGCTTTTTCGGCTTGTTCATTGCATCACTCTCCTCGCGCGCGGCGCTCCAGGTAGTCGCGCTTTGACCGGGATTTTCGCCAAAGTGAAAAGGTGCCAGTTCAGGCTGCCCCCCGCCGCCGGGGGCTGTCCCCCTACCGCGCTCGGGCGTGCAGTTCTTTTCAGCGAGCTTACAGGCCGCCGATGCACAGGCTAACCCATTCCGGAGCCGGCTCCGCCTGCCATGCTACGCTACCGGCCCTCGCCACAAGCACGAGGCGAGGGCCATCGCCGGAGTTGTCATAGAAGTTAGCAGCGTCCGCCAATCGAAGCGCTTGTGCCGCATTGGCAGCGCTCCTGACGTACCGACGCCTCACATCGGCGTCCGGAACAAAATGGCCTCCCCGCGCGGCCCGATTCCGTATGCGTGTGATGCACCGCTCCGGGCTATCTATTCCGATGAAGACCAGGTGGATCCCATACCCTCGGGATTTGGCTTTGCGGATCAGGTCCAATCTGCCACGGCTCGAAAGAGTCGTCTCGACTGCGAAACTCACTCCTCGATTGAGATAGTCCGCCGTAAGTTTGAGAACGTCTCTTCCGGCGCCGATCGCCGCGGCGGATGGATTCAACGCGTTCAAGCCACGGGCTACGCTGTCGGGATCCAGCAGCCGGTCGCTACCTTCGAAATCGACGGATCGCGTGAGCGTGGACTTTCCCGAGCCGTTCGGGCCTGCAATTACCGTGAGAGTGGGCACATCGCGTTCAGGCGGCGTGCGCCGTCAACTCGCGGACGATTTCGAAGTTTTCTCCGGACGGGGCGCCCGGAAGCCAGCGGATCTCGAATCTTCGGCCGTCGCCGCGTTCCATCGCGTTAAGACCGTCGGCGTCGACATAGAAGACAGGAAGGCCGTCCGCAAGCGTTTCGGCGAAGGCTCTTCGGCCCGCGGCCCGCACCGCATCGTCGAACTCAGTGCTGCCGAAATCGTAGGCAACGGGCATGACTAATTATATACCGAGGCCGACTTTACTCTACGATGAGTCGTATGGAAGCGAGCGGGGGAAGCGACGCCCCCTCACATCAACGACAGCGGGTCGACATCCACCACCAGCGCCGTGGCGGGCCATTTACGCTCGGCGGCGAACGCCCGCACGCGCTGCAACAGTTCGTTGAGGGCTTTGCGGCTGGCGGCCTTCACCAGGAACTGGTATCGATACTCGTTCTTGAGACGCGGCACGGGCGCCTCGGCCGGGCCTCTCACCTGGAGCATCCGGGACGCGGATGCGCGCCCCTCGGGAGTGGCGCCCAAAGGAGCCGGCGGCGGCGCCAGCACCTCGCCCAGCTCGGCGCTCATGCGCATCGCCATCTCCTTCTTTTCGGCGCGCACCAACACATTAGCCAGGGCGGCAAACGGCGGGTAGTGCATGGCCCGGCGGAAGACGATCTCCTTAGTGTAGAACGCGGGGTAATCCTGCGCCCCGGCCAGGCGCACGGCGTAGTGATCGGGATTGAGGGTTTGCATCAGCACGATGCCCGGCAGGCTGCCGCGGCCGGCGCGGCCGGCTACCTGGGTCAGCAACTGGAAGGTGCGTTCGGCGGCGCGAAAATCCGGCATGCCGAGCCCCACGTCCGCCGAGACCACGCCCACCAGGGTCACGTTGGGAATATCGTGTCCCTTGGCGATCATCTGCGTCCCCACCAGAATGTCGTAACTGCCTTCCCGAAACCGGTCGAGGATGGTTTCGTACTGGCGCTTGCCGGTGACCGTGTCGCGGTCCAGGCGGGCGATCCGCGCCTCGGGGAACTCGCGGTGCAATTCCTCCTCCACGCGCTCGGAGCCCAGGCCGAGGAAGTAGATATGCTCGCTCCCGCACTTGGGGCAGGCTTGCGGCACTTTCTCGGCATAGCCGCAGTAGTGGCACAGCAGGCGCCGGTCGCGCTTGTGGTAAGTCAGCGTCAGCGAACAGTTCATACACTCGATGCGCTCGCCGCAGGCGCGGCAGGCGACGAAGGTGGAAAATCCGCGCCGGTTGAGCAGCACGATGGTCTGTTCTCTGTTTTTCAGCCGCTCCCCAAGGGCTTCCAGCAGCCGGCGCGAAAAGGTGGCCTGCTTGCGGGTTTCCAGAAATTCCTCCCGCATGTCGATCAGCTCCACCGTGGGCATGGGCCGCGCTTCGATGCGCTGGGGAAGCTCGAGCAGCGTATACTTGCCGCGTTCGGCGTTGTAGCGGCTTTCGAGACTCGGGGTGGCCGAACCCAGCACCACGGTCGCGCCGGCCGCCTGCGCGCGCACGATGGCGGTGTCGCGGCCGTTGTAGCGGGGTGTTTCTTCCTGCTTGTAGCTGCCGTCGTGCTCTTCGTCGATCACGATCAGGCCCAGGTCCCGCACCGGCGCGAACACTCCCGAACGGGTGCCCACCACCACCCGCGCCGCGCCCGAGCGGATGCGCCGCCACTGTTCGCTGCGCTCGACGTCGGTGAAGGCCGAATGCAGAATCGCCACGCGGTCGCCGAAGCGGCGGAAGAACTGCCCCGCCACGGCCGGCGTGAGGGCGATTTCGGGAACCAGCAGCAGCGCGCCGCGGCCTTCTGAAAGCGCCGCGTCGATGGCGTGCAGGTAGACTTCGGTCTTGCCCGAGCCGGTCACGCCGTACAAGAGAAACGTGTGGAATTGTTTGGCTCGGATGGCGCGCCCGATGCTATCGGCGGCGGCCTGCTGCGCCGGGTTGAGGATGTGCGGCGGGCGTTCGGCGGCGGCGCGGATGGCCAGTGGCTCGGTGGTCAGCGCCACCACCCCCTTACGCGCCAGCGAGCGGGCGGCCGCGCTGGCGCCGTTCACGGTGCCTTCCAGATCCTTGAGATTGTGCGAGCCTACGTGCAGTTCCAGGAAGGCCTTCAATTCGCGCTCGGGCTTGGAAAGCTTGGGAGTAACCGCTCCCTCACGGTCGCGGCTCTGACTCGGAGTGTGGCACCCGGGGGCGTGCGGCGCGGCCAGCTCGATACGCAGCCGCGCGGCGGGCGCTCGCAGCGGATCGCGATCGCTCTCCACCTGCTCGGCCACGATGAAGCCCTTGCGTTCCAGCGAGCGCACGGCTTTGTCCGCCAGCGGCAGCGCCCTGGCCAGCCAGGCCGCCGAAAGCGGGCGTTTTTCGAGCATCCGGAGCACGGCGGCTACCGGATCGTCGGGCCCGGTATCGAGCAGAAGCTGGCGGGCCGCGTCGCGGCCGGCGTCGGTCAGCGACCAAACCTTACCTTGGCGGATTTCGGCCGCCAGGGGCAGCATGCCGCGGAGCACTTCGCCCAGCGGCGCGCAGTAATACCCCGCGATCCAGCGCCCCAGCGCCAGCAGTTGCGCGTCCAGCACCGGCTCGGCGTCGATCAGCCGCAGCGCGTCGCGAATTGCCATCGCCGGCCGTTCGTCGTGGCAGCGCAGGATGACGCCGGTGAGCTTTCGCGTTCCGAAAGGCACCACCAGGCGGCTGCCCTCGCGCACGCGGTGGCGCAACGTCTCCGGCAACGAATAGGTGAACGGCTGATCGAGCGGCACCGGCAAACTGACGTCGCAGTAGAGGTAGGAACCCGCGGGCATCGAAATCCCAGCATAGCGGAACGGGCCCGGCCGGCGCCGGGGAACTCGGTAAAAAGCCTTCCACCTGATATCCAGGGTTATGAGACTAGTTCGCCCGCAACAGGTACGCCCGGAACTGGTTTTGCGCACCAAGTGGGTTCAGCATGGAATTGTAACGGAGGAAACGAAAAAATATGACGATTCAATACTCGAACGGAATCCAAGTGGAAGCGATTCTTCTTTCGCGGGACGGCGAGCGCATGCGCGTGGCGGTGCGGGGCACCTCGGAAGCGCTCGAATTTGTCCAACACGGCGGCATTTGGATTTCCGAGGAATGCGAGCCGGTCCGGATCGAGTTCGCCTGGCAGCGCAAGACGCGGCGGGAGATCGTCCGGGAAGCCGACTGCGTCTGCTCGCGCGAGTTGGCTTCCCATCTGATCCATCTCCTCCTTGCCGGCGAGGAGCAGCCATCGGCAACGTGGCCGGCCGCTCCATCCGATCGACCGGGGCCCGTGGCCACGGTCTAAGAGCTTGGCGGGCGGCCATCGCCGCCCCCTTGCCTATTGCACCTGCACCGTCACGCCGCTCTGCGTCACGTACGTCGTGCCGCCGGAGCCGAGCGTGATGAGAATGGGTTGCGCCCCGCTGGTGAGGCCGGACGGAATCTGCACGTTGACCTGCATGACGCCCTCCACGTCTCCCGGCGCCGAACCGGAATAAGCCACGTTGGCCGGCAGGCCGCCGATGGTCGCGCTCACTTTCAGGGCAATCGTCTTCAGGCCGGTGCCATTGTTGGGAATGACCGCGCCGGTGGTGCCGGGCGGCGCCGTGTTGCCGGTGCCCGAGAGGTAGACGGCCACGTAAGAACCCGCCGCCGCCGGTTGGCTCGATCCATTCACCGTATAATTCTGATTTAGAATCGATCCCGGACCGGTTCCTTGCGAGTTCTGGGTATAGACGCCGGGGACGGCGGCCGATACGTTGTAAGAAATCGCCGCCGACTTGATGCCGTAGTAACTCACCTGCAGCGTCGTCGTCGTGCGTCCCGCGATTTCAAACGGCACGATCACGCTGGTTTGCGTGGCGCTGACGTAGACGACCGGCGCGGCGATGCCGTCGAAGGTCACCTGGGTGTTGGCCACCGTGGTAGCCACCGAACCGGACGAGGTCACCTGCAGGCCGGCCAGCGTGGCTGGCCCGAGGCCCGTACCGAAAATCACGATATTCTCCCCGGGCGCCACCGAGCCAGTGACGTAACTGCCCGCGTTGGCCACGCCGCCGATAGTGGGCGTGGGTACGGCGGCCACCGTCATGCTCACCATCAGCGTGGCCGTCTGTGTGGCGCTGGTGGAAGCGATCGTGACCGTAGCGGAGTAATTGCCGGCCGCCAGCCCCGTGGTAACGATGCTGAAGGCAAGCGTGGCCGGCGTCGTGCCGCTGGTGGGTGTTACCTGCAGCCAGGTGCCGCCATCGGCCGTCTTGGTGGTGATGGTGAAAGGAGCCGACCCTCCACTGGAGGTCAAGGTCGCGGTTTGCGCCGCCGGAGCGGAAGCGTTCAGCACATAGTTGAAGGTGAGGCTCGACGGGCTGACCGCCAGAGACTGCGCCGGCACCACCGTCAGGGTCACTGGAATCGTGATCGGACTGCCGGTGGCGCCACTTCCCGTAATGACGACCGAACCGGTGTAACTGCCCGCTGCCAGAGCCGCACTGCCGGCCGAGACGGTTACCGTTCCGTTAGCGCCAATCGCCGCGCTCAGCCAACTGGCGGAGGCGCCGCTGGCCATGGTTACCGAGACGCCATAAGTCAGCGTGCTGGGTGTAGCGGTTACCGTTACCGTCTGGGTTGCCGCCGTAGACGTCCCGGCGGCCTCGGTGAAGGAAAGCGACGTGGGCGACGCGGAAATCGTGCCGGCATTCACCGTGAAGGTCACCGGCACGTTCACCGGCGCCGTATTCGGGGCCGAAACCGTCACCTGCCCCGGGTAAATGCCAGCCGGGAGGTTGGAGCCGTTGGCGCTCACTGTCAATGTGGATGGCGTGGTCCCGGTGCCTGGAGTGACCGAAAGCCACGTTGGAATCAAAGCCACCGTCTGGGTAATGCTCGCCACCGCCGTAAAATTCACCGCGCTGCCGTTGGTCGAAATCTGCAAGCTCTGCGAAGCCGGCGACGCCGCTCCCACGGTCTGCGTGAACGAAAGAGAAGTGGGATTGGCGGCGAGCGTGGCGGATGTCACCTGGAACGTCACCGGGATCGTCAGCGGGCTGTTGGCCACCGTGGCGCTTCCCGTCGCGGAAATGGTAATGGTGCCGGCATAAGTTCCGGCCGAGAGCAGGCCCGGAAGCACGGACACGGTGAGCACGTTCGAGCCGGAAGCTGTGGAGCCGGTATCCGGGCCCACAAACAGCCAACTGTTGCCGCCACTCGTGGTGGCAAACGTCAAACCGTAATCGAGAACTGCAGTGGGATCGGTACTGGACAGCGTAATCGTCTGCGCCGCGGGAGCCGAGCCGCTCACCTGGGCGGTGAAGCTGAGCGACGGTACGCTGGTCACCAGCAGCGGATTGGCGCTCACATACAGCGTCACCGGAATGGTGAACGGGCTGCCGGGCGCCGCCGCGCCGCTGGCAGCGTTGGTCGCCGTAACCGTAATGGCTCCGTCGCACGTACCCGCCGTGAGCCCGGTGGTGGCGACGGCGGCCGTGATGCTGCCGGTGGTCGTCCCGCTGACGCTCCCGCTGGTGCCGCCGCTCAAGCTCAGCCACGATCCGCCGCATTTCGTGGAGGCCGCTGTAACGCTGTAGTTGAGCGCGGCGCCGGTGCTGGACGCGATCGACAGGTTTTGCGTCGAAGGCTGCGACTTGCCGATCTCATAAACGAACGAAAGCCCGGTGCTGGCCGAAGGCGTGAACACCGGTATCGCGTCGTTGGCCACCGTAAGCTGCACGGAAATCGTCTGCGCCGCGTTCCCCGCGCCGCTGGCGCTCACCGTAATCGTGCCGTTATAAGTTCCCACGTTCAGGCCGGCGGGATTCACCGATACCGAAAACGGCGTGCCAGTAAAGGTGCTGGTCGGAGCTACGGCCAGCCAATTCCCGGTGGATGTGGCGCTAATCGTAATCGCCATCTGCCCGGTGGCGGAGCTAGGCGGCACGTTGGTCGAATCCGCGGTCACGCTCTGCGCAGCGGGCGTCGCGCCGGTCACTTCGTAGAGAAAGCTCAGGGTACTGGAAGGCACGCTCAGCAACGGGAAGTTAGAGACCAGCAACGAAACCGGAACCGTCGGCGTGGACAAGATTGCGGTGGGTGTGCTGATGGCCAAAGACCCCGTGTAAGTGCCGGCGCTGGTGAAGGCGGTGCTGTCGTAGGTATTGAAACTTACCGTAACCGGAACACTGCCTCCGCCGGGGATGGTGCCGCTGGAAGGATTCACCAAAATCCAATCCGAGCCCGAAGGGTTATTGTTTACCGATGGCACGATCGAATAAGGCTGCGCCGCGGAACCTGTCGCGCTCAGAGTGACCGTCTGGGAAACCAGGTTATTTGCCCCGCTGATCTGGTAGTCGAACGCGACCGAGGAGGTGTTCACCGTTACGGTGGCTTCGGCAGCCACGGTTAGCGTGACCGCAACCGGAATGGCCACTCCGGTAGCCGGCGTAATGGTGACGGTGGCATTGTAGGTGCCGGCCGCCAGCGCGCCGGCCGCCGAATTTAGCGACACCCCGACCGCGCCCGGCACAGTGCCGCTGGACGTCACCGTCAACCAGTTAGCGGAGGCGGAAGCGATATACGTCGTCGCCGTCCCGCTCAGGGTGATCGTCTGCGTGGCCGGAAGCGTGCTGCCGAGCTGATAGCTGAAGCTCAAGGCACTCGGGCTGGTGCCAACCGCGCTCACCACCACGGTCACCGTCACATAGACCGTGTTGCTGGGGGTATTGACATTGATAATTTCGAGAGTTGCGGTGTTGTAACCGGCCGCGAGCGACGCGGGATTCACCGTCACCTGGACCGTCGAAGGAGTGGACCCGCTGCTGGGCGTCGCAGTTAGCCAGGAGACGTTCGGAAAAACGGCGAACGTAACCGACCCGCCGCTGCTGGTCACATTAAGAGGTTGTTGCTGACTCGCCCCACCCAGCGCCGACGAAAAGGTGAGCGAAGTCGCACCGACGCTCAACGTCTGCGCGGCCAGGGTACCGGCCAGCGAGATTAGAGACAGAACAAGCACGGAAAGAGAACGGGAAATACGCATGGAAATCCTCCAAGGGGGGCAATCCGGACGGGTAGACGCCTTTAACCGGGTTTATCCTTTGCACGCCGCGTGCCACCGGAAAACCATCCCCTCACATAGTGCACCTATTACGCCCCGGACGCAACAGATGCGCGGGCTTGCGCGATTTCACGCCACCCGGTCCGCGCCCCCGATCGGCGGCGAATACGCCCCCGCGTGACACACCCACTGTTCCCGGAGGCCACGCGGCGCCAAAGCTGATTGCTGAAACTTCACTGGCCAGCCGACAGCGTTTTCACCAGCTCGTACAGGAACTCCTGCCCTTCGTAAAAAGAGCGGACTCCGATGCGCTCGTCGCGGCCGTGGGCGCGGACGTCGTCGCGCTCATAGAAGAACCCCTGCACGCCGTAGGTGGGAATGCCGGTGGCGCGCAGCGAGCGGCCGTCGGTAGCCCCGGTGCTCATCGTCGGCAGCACGATCACGCCCGGCCACATGCTGTCGGAGATTTTCGCCATGGCCCGCATCAGGTCCGGACGCAGGGCCGAAGCCGGCGAATTCTCCTCTTTGTTACTAATCGATATTTTTACCTGATCGTCCGCCACGGTCTTTTTCAGTTCGCCCAGCACATAGTCCAGCGAATCGTCCGGCTGCACGCGGCAATTCACGTTGGCCGCGGCCAGTTGCGGCAGCGCGTTGGTGGCGTGCCCGCCTTCCAGCATGGTGGCCACGCAGGTGGTGCGCAGCATGGAATTCCAGGCGGGAGACGCCGCCGCGATGCGCTTCATCGCCTCCGGGTCGCCCGTGGATGCCGCTTGCAGGTCGGCTTTCGCGCCGGTGGTATCGATCTTCGCCATGCCGGCAAAATACGCGCGGGTGACGTCGGTCACCTTCAGCGGAAACGCGAACTGGCTCAGCCGCACCAGCGCGCCGGCCAGGCGGTAGATGGCGTTATCGGGCACCGGCAGCGAGCTGTGCCCGCCCTTGTTGCGCACTTCCAGGCGAACGTCCAGGTACCACTTCTCAGCGGCCTGCATATCGTTGGAAAGGCGCTTGCCATTCACCATCGAGCCGCGGCCGCCTTCATTCAGCGCAAACTCGGCATCGATCAAGTCCCGATGATTCTTGATCAGCCAGTCCACCCCGTTGTACGGGCCGCCGCCCTCTTCGTCGGCGGTCAAGGCCACGATCAGGTCTCGGTCCGGCTGGAAGCCTTCCCGCCGGTAGCGAATCAGATTCTCCACCCAGGCCGTGACCTGCGCTTTATCGTCCGATGAGCCGCGGCCGTAATAGTAGCCGTCTTTTTCCAGGAAGGTGAACGGGTCGACGCTCCAGTCCTCGCGCTTGGCTTCCACCACGTCGGTGTGGGCCAGCAGCAACAGCGGCTTCCGTTTACCCGTGCCGCGATAGCGCACCACCAGGTTGGCCTTGGTCGGGATGGCGCCGCCGAGGAACATGTCGGCGCTGGAAAAGCCGGCCGCGCGCAGCCGCTTCGCGATCGCCTCCACCACCGGTGTCGTCGCGCCGGTCGTGAATCCGGACTTGATCTCGATGACCTCCTTAAATATGTCGCGGGCCAATTTCTGGTCCGCCTCGGGCGGCATATTGGCCGCCGCAATGCAGGCGAACGGAACTATAGCGAGTGAAAGGAAACGCAGCATGGCCCATTATGCCATGGGGCAGTCAACACCCACTGCTGATAGCGATTGCGCTGGCAAGGGCCAGCCTCTACCTTCTCGGTTTGGCGCCTCCCGACACGCCATTTCGGCCTTGCTTTCTTCGGGCGGAAACGCCAAAATAGCTGTGGGCGTAGAAACGCAGCCTTTGGCGAAAGCCCGAGGTTAGGCCTCGCGGGTAGTTGACGCTATCAGTGAGGCTATTTGATCTGGAACCCCTGGCCGGATTCGAACCGAGCGACCTCAAGCTTAGCGGGCAAGCGCTCTGACCATCTGAGCTACAGGGGCTAAGGACACAAAAGGCCATCGGATTCCGTTTGGCGACTGGGTTCCGATGGCTTTTTGCTTTTGGCATCAATCCATTATCTAGTTTTATATATGTCACGTCAAGTCGAAACGCTTCTTTGCACTATCTAGTTTTCATGATATTATATGGCTTGGGAAGTATACGTATTTCTAGATAAGCGGGGCCACCGCGTGATCGTCCATTGGGTTCGGAAGAGTCGAATTCAGAGGAGAGCGAGAATTCTGCTCGATCAGAAGGTTGATCTTCTTAGGGAGCATGGACCTGACTTGCCGCCGGAACTGCTATCGCCAGGCCCGATTGATGGTGGCCACATCTACAAGCTCAAGGTTCGAGGCCCGGTCATGCTCCGCCCACTCCTCTGCAAGGGCCCATTTTCCATGGCTGATGAATATACGCTTCTCCATGGAGCAATTGAGCGCGGAGGCATACTCCCGGTGGGAGACGTCGAAAAGGCTGAAGAGAATCGTCAGGAACTTCTCGCGACTCGAGATAGGAGGCTGCCCTATGAGGGATGTAGTTGGTCGGCTTAAGAGGGACTTCAAAGATCCAGAGTACCGGCACATATATGACGAGGGATTTCTGAATTCTTCCCTCGCCACACAACTGAAAGTGCTTCGGGAGGAGCGCGGCTGGACGCAAGCTGCATTGGCCGAGCAGGCTGGGATGAACCAGTCCAGGGTGTCGGAGCTTGAAGACGTGAACTTCAACTCGTGGACAATTCGAACCCTCCGAAAGCTCGCAAGAGCGTTCGATCTTCGACTCAAGATATCATTTGAAGAGTTCGGCACGCTCTTGGATGACTTCCGCGGCCTGAACCGACAGGGACTATCGAAGCGTTCCTTTGCCGCTGATCCGGCGTTCTTCGTTGCTGCGAAGAACGTTCCGGAACCGGGCCACCTGGGTTACCTGGGCGACGGGGCGGCGGGTCTTAGCTGCCCCTCCTCAAACCGCCGCCTGGTCCAGCCGGAGTGCGCCACCAGCGCTGCAGCCATGGCGGCGTCGCTGAGACAAGGACCGAGCGTAGGACAATCGATATGAAGCTGATCCACACACGGCTGGCTCGGTCTATTTGGCTCTTCGACATTCGTGATCTCAACCCCAAGGGCAAGGACTTGCTGGGCGACCTGGTCGAATGGATTAAAGACAGCTACCAGTTCGCTGTGGCTCCCGACCCCAAGAATCCCGTGCCATCCGGCCCGTCAAATCCGGTGCCGCCGGCGCCAGTGCAATCTCCGGCCCCTCCGCAGGCGCCGGGTGGCCTTCTTTTCCAGAGGGGACACTTTCAAGCCCGAAAAGAGGTCTCTGTCGAGATCAGCAACCTCACCATCTACAACGATGGAATCGTCGTCGACGCAGCATCATCAACAGAGGACGGCGATCGCCTTGCTGAGGATCTGCTAACTTCTGCAGCCCGCGAGTTCGCGCTATCGTATGACGCGGAGACCGTTCGGAGAAAGCTCTATCTGAGCGAACTCATCGCGCGGTCGGATCTTTCGCTCGAGGCCATAAACCCGTCACTCAACGTTTTTGCTGACCAGCTTTCGAAAGCTTGCACTGATGGCTTACGGCCTCAATATAGGCTAGGGGGGATCTCCTTCTGGTCTGAGCCGAACGACTCGGGAATCCACAAACTATTTATACTGGAGCGCCAAGCTGGCAAATCGCTCGCCGAACATCGCTACTTCTCCCAAGCCCAGCTCCAGACTGCCGCCCACTACTCGCTCCTCGAAGCGTTGGAGCGTGCTATCGCGGGCGCTTGAGGAAATCGTCTCCGCCCCTTACTCATTACCCGCCGGTTTTACCCCACCCCGATCCGATGCAGCTTCATCAGGTTGGTAGTGCCGGGGCGTCCTACCGGCTGGCCGGCCAGAAACACCACTCGCTGGCCGCGCTGCAGGTGGCCGCCTTCCATCGTCACGCGGTCCATTTGCGACAGCATTTCATCGGTGGAGGAAACGTCCGGCGCCAGCACCGGAAACACGCCGTAGTTGATGGCAAGCTGCCGCGCCGTGGTGTCGTGCGGAGTGATGGCGATGATACGCACCGGCGGCCGGTAGCGCGAAACCAGCCGCGCGCTCGATCCGGTGGAGGTATACACCACGATGGCCGCGGCATGCGATTCCCGCGCCACGTGATAGGCGGCATCGGCCAGCAGCTCCGCATGGGTGGGGTCGGGCGAGTGCGGCGGTTCCTGGTAACCCCGGTTGCGCAGCGACGATTCCGATTCCACCGCAATCCGCGCCATCACCTTCACCGCTTCCACCGGATACCTGCCCATCGAAGTTTCGGCCGACAACATCACCGCGTCGGTGCCGTCGTAAATGGCGTTGGCCACGTCGCTCACTTCCGCCCGCGTCGGCGTGGCGTGTTCGATCATCGACTCCAGCATCTGCGTGGCCGTGATCACAAACCGCCCCTTGCGGCGGGCGCGGCGGATGATGGATTTCTGAATGCGAGGCACTTTTTCGAGCGCCGTCTCCACACCCAGGTCGCCGCGCGCCACCATCACGCCGTCGCTCACGTCCAGAATCGCCTCGATGTTTTCAAAGGCTTGCGGCTTCTCGATCTTGGCCACGATGGCGATCGGCCGGCCGCCCAGACGGTCGCGCAACTGCCGCACGTCCTCGGCCGTGCGCACGAACGACAGCGCAATCAGGTCCACTCCGGCGTTGAGGCCGAAATGCAGATCCGACAGGTCCTTTTCGGTGAGCGAGGGAATGCTCACCTGCACGCCCGGCAGATTGATGCCCTTGTTGTCGCCGATCGGGCCTCCGTTCAGCACTTCCGTCGCGACCGCGATGCCGTCGCTTTCAAGAGCGCGCAGTTCGATGGACCCATCCGCCAGCAGGATGCGGTCTCCGGCCTGCACGTCGCGGGCGAAATTCAGGTAACCGGTGGAGGCGCGCTCCGGGGTACCGACCAACGGCTCCGTGGTGATCGTGAACCTGGAGCCGGCGGCCAGCGTGCAACCTCCGTTTTCGAAACGGCCCAGGCGGATTTTGGGACCCTGCAGGTCCAGCAGAATCGCCGCGCGCGATCCCGCTTCACGCGCCGCCGCCCGAACGGCCACGATGCGCGCCTCGTGCTCCGCCTGCGTGCCGTGAGAAGCGTTCAGGCGAAACACGTCCACCCCGGCCGATAGTAGCTGCGCCAGCACTCCCGGCCCGTCCGTGGCGGGGCCGATGGTGGCGACAATTTTCGTATTGGGCATCCCGCGTCATCCTCTATTGTGCCAGACGCGTCCCGGCTGCCACCGGCGGAAAGGGTGAATCGAGAAATTAGTTTTTTCAGCCGCGCCGAAAATTAATTTTCCCCCGCCAGTTTCTCCACCCGGTCGACGATCAGCATGTCCTGAGGAGCCTTGCGCATCTGCAGGCCGAGCCCTAGCTGTTCGTTCAGAGCGACGAATAGCGACGCGTTGGGCGGCGCCGCGCCGGCCGCAACCTCGGCATGCCCCGGCGACCAGTCGAGCCAGACCGCGAAGGTGCCCTCCACTCCCGTCTCGTCCACCACCGGCTGTCGTAGCACCTCGGAAAGAATGCCCGCGAGCTGCCCCATGGTCAGGCTTTCGAAGTGGATATGGCCCTCGTCTTGCCTGCCCCTCTGCCCGGGCGCCGCGCCCGCCTTCGCCGCCTGCATCTTCATCCCCTGTTTCGATACGATCAGGGCGTACACCTCCAGCGCTTTCGATTCGCGATGCACTTCGAGATGGAAGCGGTCCGCCAGCAAAGTCTTCAGCATCGGCATCATTTCGGCGCGGCGCCGCACCGATGCCGGCGACTTGGCAACGATATCGTACCGCTGGGAGCCGATCCAGTCCGGAGCCTGGAGCCGAAAGTCCTCCACCCCGTACGCCTCCAGAATGATGTGGCGAAGACTTGTATTCTGGACAGTCAACCGCCCCGGCGTCACCGCGAACCGCGGCGCGCCGCCGTGGCCGGGATGCGCCGGCCGCACGCTGGCCAGCTCAAAGGCGGGCGCTGCGTCGGCGGACTGCGCCGGCGCGCGAAACCACGGAAGCAGCGCCACTGCCAGCACCGCCGGAATCCGTTTCAAATTATGTGCCTCCCCACCGCCGACCATTCTGCCACAAACCACTCCCTGGCAAGCTGTAAAAAAAACCCTCCGAAACGCGCTGAGCAGGCGGAACCGCCTGCTCCACCATTGAAAACAATGCATCTGCTTTGGTGGCGCAGGCGGTTCCGCCTGCGATTTGTGATTTTTTCACAGCTCCTGGCGGTCGCGGCTCGGTTACGGGTACCGCCGCGTTTGCAGTCGCTTACCGAGGCGCGACCGCCAGGGAGTGGTTCCTCAAACAATCGCCGGCTTCTTCATCTCGGCGCCTCGCCCAGAAGCCTGGCGACCGTCTCCACCGACGCGCTCAGCTCGGCCTCGATCCGGCGCCCATCGCGGCGCACCACGGCCTGGTTCAACGCGCCGGCCAGTTCGGCGTGCCGCGCTTCCGCCATCGCGGCCAGCGAAAGCATGGCACGCAAGGTTTGTTCGAAGCGCCGACCAGCCGCCTCGCCGCGCGACTCCGCCGAAAGCCGAAGGTGGCAATCCCCGGCCAAACGCGCGGAGAGCGAAACGTACGTCACGTCGGCCAGCAGCCGATTGAGATTGGCGTAGTTGCCGGAGAGCGGAAGCTCCGCGCCGGCGCGCGCGGCGATCCACAGCGCGCTCCCGGCCGCGTGGGCGACCGCGAATTCGACCAGCGGTCCGGCCGCGTGCACCGTCCGCCAGCGCCCGGCCGCCTCCGCCATCAGCCGGCCGGATCCGGCCTCCGCCACGCCCGGCGCCAGCCAGCGCCCGCCTTCCGGCGGCTGGGAAAAGTTCCCGCGCGCCAGTACCAGCCATTCGTTCCGCGCCGAGGCCACCAGCAGCCGCGACCCCTGTTGGAACGGTTCCACCAACCCGGGCGGAGCCGCCCGCCACAGCGGAGTGCCCCGCAACTGGTCCAGATTCGCTCCCGCCACGATCGCCGCGTCGGCCGGAATGGCCCCCTCCAGATCCGAATCGAGGTCCGCGCGATGGCCACAGCCCACCAGCACCGCCAACGCGGCGAACCCAACTGCGGCGGTCTCCCTGGCCGCCCCGCACTCCACCCCAAAAATCCTCCGCGCCGGTTGTGGCCGACGTACTTCGTAGCGCCGGCGATCTTGTCGCCAGTGTCTTTCGGTTGCTCCTCCGCTGCTCTGTGGGGCAGGTTGGCAACCTGCGGAACGATTGGGGGCGCCCCCTGGGCCCGGTCCAGCCGAACCCAGCCCGGCCGCACCCCGACAAGCCCGCTTGCCCATCCCCAGGGCCCCACAGACCCTCGACATCGCCCTCGCCACGCCGCTCCGTACCCGCCTCACAGCAGCCGCCGCCCGGTTTCCCTCGTGTCGTAACCGCACAGCATTTCCAGTTCGCGGCGCACAGCGGTTTCGGCCAGCGTCTCAAATAACCTCCCGACAGCGGCGATCTGGAGCGATTCGGTGCGCAGTACCAGGTCGTAGCGATTGCTTTCGAGCGGCACAAAATCGAGCCCGAAGGCGCGCGCCGCCGAGCGCGTAGCGATGCAGCAATCGGCCAAACCGGAATACACGCGCCAGGCGGCGGGTAGGTGGCCCGCGGCCGGCGGTTCGCCGTAGCCGGCAATCCGCCCAGAATCGATCCCGGCCGCGGCCAGGGCGCGGTCCAGCAACTGGCGCGCCCCGGAGCCGGCCTCGCGGTTGGCCAGCCGCACGCCGCGCCGCGCCAGGCCGGCCGCATCCCGCAGCTCCTTGGGATTGCCCCGCGCCGTTACGATACCTTCTTCCCACACGGCAAACACGAAAACCGCCGCGCCCCGAAACCGCGCCGAGGCCGGCGACGGGCCGGCGCGAAGATGCGTGCCGGCCACGTGTACCAGCCGCTCCCTCAGCAGATCGAGCGCTACCGAGCTGTTCACCGCCGCCGCCACCAGTTGGACGGACGCTCTCTGCAAGTGGCGGGAGAGCACCGAGACCGCCGGATCGCAGCCGGCCACCAGCAGCCGCGCCTCGCGGTCGTCTTCGGCCAGCCGCTGCACCAGCCCGCGCGCCGGGTCGGCCACCACCGCGTCGGCCGGGGGTAGTTGCCAGGGCGCGGCCACCGCCGGCACGCCCACCCACTTTTCACCCACCTTACAAAGCTGCACCGGAGTGCCCTGGCGACACTCATCCCCTCCGATCAACCGGGCCCCGACCAGCCGCGGAGCGGGCGTTTCCGCGTCCAGTTGGAACAGGTCTTCCACCGCCATTTCGAGCGCCCGCGCCAGCTTCAGCGCAATCGCCGTATTGGGCACGTATGTGCCCGCTTCAATGGCGTAAATCGTCTGGCGCGTCACCCCCGCCGCTCGCGCCAGCGCCACCGCCGCGACCCTCCGCGATTGCCGCGCTTCCGCCAGTCGGCTGTGCACCCGCGCGTCGCCAGCCTCTTTCGTATCGCCACGCTTGGTCGAAACCATCGCAGACTCATTCTACCCTCTCGAATTGAGCGGCGTTGATTCCATCCGAGGCCGGTTGTATCATTGTCGTTTGTTCCGGACGATGTTTGTTTTCCGCGACGCCCGCGCGGCGATCGCGATCCTCATCCTGCTCGGCGCCTGCTCGCGCCCTCCCAAAACGGCTTCGCTGAGTATCGCCGCCGCCGCGGACCTGCGCTTCGCCTTCCCGGTTCTAGCCGAGCGTTTCCAGGCCGCGCATCCCGGAACCACGCTCGCACCGGCCTACGGCTCGTCGGGCAATTATTACTCCCAGATCCGCAACGGCGCGCCCTTCGACGTGTTTCTTTCCGCCGACGTGGAATATCCGAAGCGCCTGGCGGCGGAAGGAGCGGCCGTGCCGGATTCCCTCTTCCTCTATGGCACGGGACGCATCGTGCTTTGGGTCCCGGCGCAGTCCCCGCTCGATCTCGATCGCCTGGGAATCCGCGCCCTAGAGGACCCTTCCGTTCACCACGTCGCCATTGCCAATCCGCTCCACGCGCCGTACGGACGCGCCGCCGAAGCCGCCTTGCGCTCGCTGGGCGTTCATGACAGCGTCGCGCCGAAGCTCGTAATCGGCGAAAACATTTCCCAGACTTTCGAGTTTGTCGAAAGCGGCGCCGCCGAAGCCGGCCTGGTCGCCAAGTCTCTAACCCTGGCGCCGGCCATGCGCGGCAAAGGCCGCTCCTGGGAGATACCGGAAGGCTCCTACCCGCCCATCGAACAATGCGGCGCCATCCTCAACCGCGCCAAATCCAACCCCGCCGCCGCCCAGTTCCGCGCCTGGATGATGGGCCCCGACGCCCGCACAATCCTGACCCAATACGGCTTCTCCGTCCCGGGCCGTTGACCCGAAAGTTATGATGCGGTCATGGCGGGATTTGCTGGAGGGAAGGTATGGCTGCTACGTGGCCATACATTTCGGGAGCGGAAAGTAGAGCGACGATGAGAATGGAATTGCTGCGTTTCAACGGCGCTGTCGAGCGGGATCCCGCCATCGATGCGTGGATGAAAGAGCATGCGGGTGAACTGGGAGCCATCGCGCATCACTGGTTTGAGGCGATGCGAAAGTGCGGGGACGAAGTCCGGGAACTCTTGCACGACGGCTGTCCGGTGGCATGTTTGGGAGATGCGCCCTTCGGCTACGTAAATGTATTCACCTCGCACGTGAACGTGGGATTCTTTCACGGCGCGGCGCTGCCGGATCCGGCCCGCTTGTTGCAAGGCACAGGCAGGTTCATGCGTCATGTGAAGCTGAGACCGGGGACGGCCTCAAATGCCGCGGCGCTAAGCAGGCTCATCGATCGAGCGTACTCGGATATAAAGGCGCGCGTCGAAAACGGCTAGCCCAGATTCCGGGTGGAATGCGGGGGAATGCGGGACGGGGAATGCGGGACAGAGGGAATGCGGGACGAGGGAATGCGGGACAGGGAATGCGGGACGGAATGCGGGACAGACGGAGCATTCCCCGATTTCCCGGCCGCCGAAATCTGAGAAAGCTCCGTCTGTCCCGGAAATTCTCCCGGAAATCCGTCCCGGAAATCCACGAAGACGCCAGTCCCGGCTCCAGTTGGCCACTCTGTCCGGGGACCTCCACTTGCACCTAACAATGTTTCGGCTGCTGGCGATCAAGATTGGTTTTTAAGAATTGTCCCCCAGGCACTTAGAGGGAGCAAAGTGGTGGCTGCTGCGGTTCTGAACGCGCAGTTAACCAAAATAAAAGCCCCCGGCTCCCCGGAGGCTGTGTGTTTCTGAACGTTATTGCGCTAGTGGCGACGCTGTTTAGTCGTCACGACATCATAAGCTAAGTACACAGCTTCATAAGTTCGCTAACGTATTTCCGGGCAACCGCTCCCTGACGGTCGCGGCTCGGAAACAAACGAAACCGAGCCGCGACCGTCAGGGAGCGGTTTTCTTGATACGTGGCCGTAATTCCGAAATCAGGTACTAAGCGGCCGCTAGTGCTAGAAATAATAACATTTTGTGACTTGTCCAAAATGTACACTTGCTGAACCTTCGGAGACCTTTGACCAAGGTACCAGATAATTAATGCCAGTATTAACTCTCTCAAAAATGTCAGAACAGTTTGGAGCACCAGCAATGTTTTTGATCCGCGCTCCGAATCCGCCCAAGGTGCCGTTGACGGCCGTCGCGACTCTAGTTTTGATTCGCATGTCGTCTTCTGTTCTGCAGCATAATATATATATAACCACCAAGGTATCTACTGTGTAGTGATACCTGGTCCATAGCTTACCTCAAGATTTTTTGTGCTTATATTACCAATCAAGAAATAAGCCATGGAACCCAGATTCCGGCCGCTAGTTTTGAGTGAGCCAGGTGGCCCAGTACCAAAATACTTGCCTCTAATCACCGTCATCGTCTTTCTCCTTCAACAACTCAAAACGCCCTAACGCTCCGGGCAGCGCTAGTGTACCACGGGCGCGCCAGCTAAATCAAGGCGTTTTCTCAAATGATTCGCGCGGCATCTGTGGAATGCGGTGGAATGCGGGACTGGAATGCTGGAATGCGGGACGGACGGAATGCGGGACAGACGGAGCTTTCTCAGATTTCGGCGGCCGGGAAATCGGGGAATGCTCCGTCTGTCCCGGAAATCCCCCGTCCCGTCTGTCCCGGAAATCCCCCGTCTCTCCCGGAAATCTGTCCCGGAAATCTCCCTGTCCCGGAAATCTCCCTGCCCGCGGAAGTACCTCCGCCAGTCGCGCTGTGCAGCGCATGGCCGGACATGGAAGTCCCCGACTCTACCACCATGCAGTCATCAAACCGTCAATTTCGTCAAAATGCCGATCGCGCGTGACCACAATCAGTTGAAGACGATTGGCGGTGGCCGCAATCCAGAGGTCATTTTCCGGCAGCGGCTTTCCTTTCGCCCGAAGATCCCGCTTCAGCCGTCCGTACTCGCGAGCAACGTGAAGATCGCAAGCTGGAATCGAGCTGCCGGCAGCGAACCGATCCACCTTCGCCGCGTTCTCAACGGGCCGGCCCGACTTCGCGGCCCCGAAGAGCAATTCCCCGAGTACGACCGCCGGAACGAACACCTCGGAAGCGAGATCGAGGTTTGCGACCACCGTTTCGTCGCCCTCGAACAGAGCGATCACGATGTTCGTGTCGAGAAGGAACCTACCACTCGCTGGCATCCACCCGCTCGCAATCTTCTTCGATCGCTTGCGCCATCTCCCTGGCGGAGACCCGGTCAAGACAGCCTGCGAAGTGACGCAATGCGGCCCCGTTCGCTCCCTTTGGCGCGGGCGCAGCCAGGGAATCCACGAAGTGCAGCACTTCCTCCTGCATTTCGGGCGGCAGATTGTTAACTCGTGCGGCGATCTCGGCCTTGATATCCACGGGGAGAGCCTCCACTCGCAGGATACATCAACCTGACGCCAGATGAAGCCCGAGGACAGACGCAACGTTTTCCGCGACCCGAAACTCCCCGAAAGCGCTCCGCCTGTCCCCGCCCCTCCCTGCTACTCGGGGCTCCGGCGACCCTGCGAAGCATCTTTGCCTGTGAAACAATGAGGTCATGAAGCGACCATTTGCGGCCACGGTTTGGCGCGAGGGGAAATGGTACGCCTCCCAGTGCCTGGAACTCGACGTCGCCAGCCAGGGCGAGACCGAGGAAGAGGCCCTTGGCAATCTCAAGGAAGCCATTGAACTGCACTTCGAACCCCCGCGGGCCACACGCCCGCCTCAGGTCCGCGTGGTCGAGGCCGAGGTTGGGGCGGCTTAAGCTGCGAAGTCAGGCCCACCTCAGTCCCGACGGCTGGGACGATCTCGCCTAAGCGGCTGAGCCAAGCCGGCCGGTGCCGTTGCCGGACACCGCCGTCGAAAGTGTGCAAAAATTGCGGGTTAAGTAACCATATGGATTGGCAAGCCATCTTCCTCAGCCTCAGACTGGCCACGCTCACCACAGGTTTGTTGCTGGTGGCCGGCGCGCCGCTGGCTTACTGGCTGGCCTTTTCGCCGCGCCGCTGGAAATTCGCGGTGGAAGCCGTGGTGGCGCTGCCGCTGGTGCTGCCTCCCACCGTGTTGGGGTTTTACGTTCTCGTCGCCATCGGTCCGCATAGCCCCATCGGCGCGCTGTACCAGAAGCTTTCGGGCGGCACGCTGCCGTTCTCGTTCGGCGGCCTGTTGGTGGGGTCGCTGCTCTACAGCCTGCCCTTCACGGTGCAACCCGTTGCCGCCGCTTTCGCCGGCGTCGACCGGCGCCTGATCGAAGCCGGGCGCTGCCTGGGCGCCTCGCCCTGGAAGATTTTTATTCGCGTGGTGGCGCCTTTGTCCCGCGGCGGCATCGCTACCGGCGCCATCCTCACCTTCGCGCACACCGTCGGCGAATTCGGGGTGGTGCTGATGGTGGGCGGAAACATCGCCGGGTCTACCCGCACCGTCTCGATTTCCATTTACGATCAGGTCGAGGCGCTCGATTACGCCGCCGCCTGGCACACCTCGCTGCTGCTGGCCGGGTTTTCCTTCGTGGTGCTGGTGCTGGCCTATTCGATGGGACGCCGCGGGGGCTCGCTGTGGCCGGCGATCTGATCTGCCGCTGCCGGAAACGCCTGGCGCAAGGCTTCACCGTGGAAGCCGATTTCACCATCCCGCTCGACCGCGCGCCCGTGACGGTGTTATTTGGGCCTTCCGGCGCCGGAAAAACCACCCTGCTGCGCTTGCTTGCCGGCCTGGAGAAACCCGATGCCGGAACCATCGCCTTTCGCGGCCGAACCTGGTTCGATTCCTCCACCGGTGTCTCGCTGCCGCCGGCCCGCCGCCGCGCCGGCTTCGTGTTTCAGGACTACGCTCTGTTCCCCCACCTGACCGTTACCCAGAACGTCGAATTCGGCGCGCCCCGCAACTCGTCCGCGGCCGTGCTGCGCCAGTTCGGGCTGGCCGAATTGGCGAACCGCCTGCCGCGCCAGCTTTCCGGCGGCGAGCAGCAGCGGCTGGCCCTGGCCCGTGCCGTGGCCGCCGCGCCCGAGCTGCTCCTGCTCGACGAACCGCTCTCGGCCCTCGACCTGAACTCGCGCGTAAAATTGCGCCATGAGCTGCGCCGCATGCTTTTGGCCGCGGCCGTACCCTCGCTCGTGGTGACCCACGACCGCGCCGAAGCCATGGTGCTGGGCGATTTTCTGGCCGTGATGGTGGAGGGACGCCTACGCCAGCTCGGCCCCGTCGAAGAGGTTTTCCGCCGGCCCGCCGACCCCGAAACCGCCGTGGCTCTGGGGATCGAAAACGTGCTGCCGGCCGAAGTGGAATCGCGCGCGAACGGGTTGATCCAATTGCGAGCCGGTCACGCCCGCCTGGAATGCGTGGACCGTGGCGAGACCGGCGCCGTGTTAGCCCTGTTCCGCGCCGAGGATGTCACCCTTAGCCGCAATCTCGCGCCGGGAAGCGCTCGCAACCATCTCCCCGGCCGCGTGACCGGCGTTGCCCGGGAGGGCCCCGTCGCACGCGTCGAGCTCGATTGCGGCCTCCCGCTGGTGGCGCTGGTAACCGCGCAATCGGTCGCGGATCTCGATCTGCGCCTCGGCCAAACCATATACGCGTCGGTGAAAGCCACCGCCATCCACCTGCTCGGTGGCGCAGGCTGTCAAGCCTGCTGAGCCGAGAGTCGTCTCGGCTTTTTTTGTTTGAGTGAACAGCATTGGGCGACTGGCTGCATCTGAGCAGCCTATCCCGGATCGCGACTAAAGTAGTAGGAGAACGGGAAACGAACCGCTCTCGCCATGAAGACCAATGCCGCCCGAATTCTGGACCGCGCGGGAATCGAATACGAGCTACGCGAATACGCCGTCGACGAAACCGACCTGAGCGCGCCGCACGTGGCCGCGGCCATCGGCCTTCCCGCCGACCGGGTGTTCAAGACGCTGGTGGCCCGCGGCGACCGCTCCGGCGTGGTGCTGGCCGTGATTCCAGCCAACGCCGAGCTCGATCTGAAGGGCCTGGCCGCCGCCAGCGGTAACAAAAGTATCGACATGGTTCCGCTAAAGGAAGTAGTCGTGCTGACCGGCTACATCCGCGGCGGCGTCTCGCCGATAGGCACCCGCAAGCCCTACCCCGTATTTGTGGACGAGACCGCCGAATTGTGGGACCAGATCGCCGTCAGCGCCGGCCGCCGCGGCTGTCAACTGCTGCTCGCCCCCGCCGCCCTGGTCCGCGTCACGGAAGCCAAGGTCTGCGCCATCGCCGCCTTTTGACCGGATTCGCGATCGTTTGAAAGCGGTTCCTGCCACGGGCTAGAACACCAACTTGACCGCCAGTTGTATCAGGCGCGGCGAGCCCGCCTGCAGGATCTGACCGAACGCCGGAGACTCCACGTCGTTCACGGGCAGCCCGAAATTCGATGGTTGAGCAGGTTGAAGCATTCCGCCCGGAACTGCACGCGTCGCTTCTCGTCGATATGGAAATACTTGAACAACGAGACATCGGCGTCCTCGATCCCAGGCCCGCGCACCACATTGCGGCCCTCATTGCCGAACTGGCCCGCCTGCGTTACCGGGTTCAGTTGCAGAAACGGCGCGCGGCTCACCCATTGGTTGGCCGTGTGCGGCTGTCCCACGTTCGGATTCGCAATCAGGTCGGGCTTCGTGAATCCAGGCCTGGGCGGCTTTCGAATAAGGGCAACTCGCCAGGCAGATGCCACAGCCGTTGTCTGAGGTTGACGTAGGCCTCGTTCATCGGCGCGACCCCGACCAGGCCGGCGCCGTAGAGCCGCGCCGCGGCTTTCACCGTTTGCGCCATCTCTTCGGGCGAAGCCGTGTGACGCTCCACGCCCAATTCAGCCGGTGTGCTTACGGCGATGCGTGTCCATGACAGCAGCCCCGCGCCCGGTTTGGCGCTCTTCATCAAGGTCCAGGCGCCCTCGCTCAACTGGTGGTCGGGCAGCCGGTAACCGGGCTTCCTCCCCCGCATCCACCCGGCCAGGCGTTTGGCTTTGGCCGTTTGCTCGGCTTCGAACGAGCCCGCTCCCTCGCGCTCGGTCTTCAACTGCCGATAGATCTCGAAAATGTTGGCGCCGGAGAAACGCTTGAAATCGGCGGTTGTCTCCCCTAAGGTGGGCCGGTCCACGGCCTTCACCCACCAGGCCCACTTCCGCGCGCCGCCGCCGGCGTTTCTCTCCAGCGCCGAAACGGCTGCCGGTACGCCCGCGGCGGCAATCAGTCCGGCTGCCGTCAACAAGGCGCGCCGGCCAGTCTGTTTGCGTTCTATTTCCACGTTGTTGTTCCTATCCGCGCCCTGCATTCGACGCCGGGGCGAGGGCTGGACATTCACTTGTAACTCAGACAGAGTTACTCGATCCGGCCATAAACTCAGTAAGTCCGGCCCTGCGAACACACCAATCCCCTGCCGCCACGGAGGGTGCCCGGCGTGGTGATTACCTTTCAGTACCTCTTAGCGCGAGACTGACAGCCGGCGCGGAATCGTTCACCGAGTTTTAGTTCGAAGAGTATCGTAAGGCATAACTCCGATTCATGGCAATAGCAGGAATGCATTAGGCTTGATGCCGGTTTTCGCGCCGCGAAGCGGGCGAGACGTCTTGCAGTGAACGACACCGCGGCGCAGAGCGGTGGCGCGTTGCGTGACGCTCCTGCGCCGCCTGGATCGATTCTCGCCGGGCTTTTCGGCGTGCTCCGCTACCAGAAACTCCACCGGGCCTTTTGCCGATTCTAATTTCAGGCCGAGCTGTTTCGGCAGCGCGGTGAAAATATCGGAGCAATCCGGACCGATCGCCGGTCCGCCACCATCCGGCCCCTTCAACTGCAGCCCGTCCGGCATGAATTGCAGGTTCACGTCGTAGCGGCCGGGGAGGCCGGTTTTGTCGATCACGCTACGGTCCATGGAGCGCGACAACGTGAAGGCGAAATAGTTCATGGTTGCGTTCTGGCCTCTAAGGCCGGGGCACATACTCCCATCGCTCCCCCTGATCATCTGTAGGCCCATCGGCGGATGGTCCTTATCTTCCGGGTCGTGTACCGGCATCTTCGAACCGCCCTTGGCGACCGCGAGCGCCCACACCGGTTGCGCCCGCGTCTCCCGCCGCAGCTTCAGATTGAAACGCTCTTCCAGCAGATGCTGCAGCATCACGTGCAACTCATCGCTGGTGCGGGGACGCTCGGCTTTTGCCTCGATATCGAACCGGTCCGTGCTCATCCACGAAGGCCCGCCGGAAATCTGCCGGTCGGTCACCGTGTAGGCAACCGTCATGAGCAACCGCAGCGTCGCACCTTCGGCGTGGTATCTCTGGCTTCCCGGCATCTGACGGATGAGGCCGCACGCGGGCGGGCAGCCTGCGCTCGGCTTCACGGACGCGACCTCGAAAGTTAACGGGTCCTTCTCGTCAGTCTGCGATTGAGCACGCAGGCCGAGGGTAACCGCGGCGCAGAAGGCAGCCGCAAACAGCGCCGTTCCGGTGGCTGACTGGTGCGAGGTCATGCAATCCCTCCCTTTGTCTCAGTCTACTGGAACGGACGGTGACCAGGACCGGGGCTTCCATTTCTGACTGCCTCACTGAAAATCGGAAGACGCTTTGCCGGTTGGACGCGTGAACTGCTTTCGGGTTGAGGGGTGGTTTTTCGAAATTCGAGCTTACGGTTTAGAGTTCCGAAGCGGCTACATGGCGCTGCCGGCGGAGCGCCTGCGCCACGAAAGCCGGAGGGCGACCTCGGGGGACTGTTTGAACGCCTATGGCGGGCGGGGCGTCGGCCCCAGCTTAAATTAGCCCAACTGCGGACAATCCACTTGCCCTCAGTGACGCTGGCCGGACGTTAGCGCAGACGCTTGGTTGGCGGCCTTGTCCGGGCGGTTCTCCTCATCGACGTCGGGTTTGACCAGGTAATGCACGATGATCGAGATGCGGCGGTTGGAGGCGTCTTCGGGAGACTCGGGCTGGTGCAGTTGCTGGTCGGCGTAACCGCGGACCTGGGTTACCTGGCGGGGGCCGAGGCCGTTCTCCTGCATGACGCGGCGGGCGGCGTTGGCGCGGTCGGCGGAGAGCTCCCAGTTCGTGTAGTTGCCGCTGGTGGCGTAGGGCTTGGCGTCGGTATGGCCCTCGATGGAGAGGGTGTTGGGAAGCTTGCCCACTTCGGCCGCGAGCAGGGACAGCAGCTCTTTGGCCTCGTCGTTGGGCTCGGGGACGCCGCTGGGGAAGAAGGCTCCTTTGTCGGTTTCCATGAGCTCGATGCGCAGTCCTTCGGCCGTGATCGTCATGGCGATCTGGTGCTTGAGCTTTTCGGAAATGTTCACTTTGTGGACGGCCGTCTGCAGTTCGTCCTTGATTTTGTCCATGTTGTCTTTGGTGACGGCGAAATTCTCGCCCGAACCGATCTGGCCGCTACCCACCTTCTTGGAAGTGCCGGTGGGGTCCTTGAAATAGCCGCCCACGGCCACCTGGATCTGCTTGCTGCTGTTGAGCAGCCAGAGCACGATGAACAGGGCCATCATGGCGGTAACGAAATCGGCGTAGGCAACCTTCCAGGCGCCGCCGTTGTGGCCGGCGTGGACGGCTTTTTTCCGGATGACGATGGGCTGAACGTTCGGCATAGGGCGGAAGAGCTAGGCCGCGGCGCCGGCGGACTTAGGCGGTTCGGCCGCCGCGGGACCTTTGGCGCGGCACACTTTTTCGAGTTCCAGGAAGGTGGGCCGCACATGCCCCGGTACGGCGCGCCGGCCGATCTCGACGGCGAGAACGGGGGCCAGTCCCTTGATAAACGCCATCAGGCAGACCCGCAGCACGTGGTAATAGGCGTGCTCTTCGTCGGCCACTTTGGCCATGTGGCCGGCGACCGGCCCCACCAGGCCGTAACAGAGCAGAATGCCGAGGAAGGTGCCGACCAGCGCCGACGCCACCTTGTGCCCGATCTCCTCGGGCGGACCGCCGAGGGCACCCATGGTGATGACCACCCCCAGCACGGCGGCCACGATTCCCAGCCCGGGCAGAGAGTCAGCCATGGTGCTCAAGGCCGCCACGGGCTGGCTGGCGTCGTGATGGTGCACCTCCATGTCCAGCTCCATCATCTGGTCGAGATCGAACGGTTCCACCCCTCCCACCGACGCGGTCCGCAGAGTGTCGCAGATGAAGCGGCCCACGTGGTGGTCTTTCATGATGCCCGGATAGGCGGTGAAGACTTTGCTTTTGGACGGTTCCTCGATGTCCGCTTCGATGGCGGCCAGTCCGCTCCGGCGCGCCAGGTTGAACAGGTCGTGGAGCATTTTGAGAGAGTCGAGATATCGCTTGCGGGTGAAGCTGGAGCCTTTGAATACGCCGGCCAGGCCCCCCACAATGGCCTTGAGAATATGGGGCGGGTTGGCGATCAGGACGGTGCCGGCCGCCGCGCCGCCGATGATAATCAACTCGGCGGGTTGAAGCAACACGAGCAGGTTGCCTTTCTCCATCAGATAGCCTCCGGCTATCGCTCCAACAACCACCAGCATTCCAATAATCGAGAACATTCTCTCCTCGTGGCTTAATGTCGCCGACCCGTGTTCGACGGCAGTCCCGTAGTTCGCTCTGCTTATTTTTCCGGCACAAAAGCCCTATCTTGTATATCGGCGCGCCCACGCCGGTTTTCTAATCGTTCGCCGAAAAAACCGCTTCTCCCCCGGACTGGCATAGCACAAAAAAAACCGGGCGGCTTGGCGGCCGCCCGGTTGCAATGGGTCGAAATGCGCGGTCTGGACTACCTGACGAAGACCGATATCGTAACGCTTACGGTCTGTCCTCCAGGTCCGTAGGCGGTCAGAGTATAGGTCTGGTTGCTGACCGGATTGATGGTGTAGCTGCCGTTGGGCTGCAGCGTAGTCGGGCCGAGATCGCCGCCGATCAGCACCACCGAAGTGGCGTTGGCGGTGGTCCAGGCGAGCACGACCGGGCTGCCGGCGTAGGTGGAATTGGGCGGCGTGGCCGTGAAGCTCAGGATCTGAACCTGGCCGACATTGACCGTGACGTTGCCCTGGATTTGTCCAGCGGCGTTGGTGGCGGTCAAGGTATAGGTGGTAGTAGTGGCCGGGGTGACGGTAGCGCAATCGTTGGCGTTCAGATTGGAACCGATGCTCGGCGTGATGGAGATATTGGTGGAGCCGGTCACCTGCCAGCAGATCTTGGTGGATTGGCCGGGCGAGATGTTCTGCGGCGTGGCCACGAAGGTCACGATCTGCGGAATGCTCGAACCGGAGACCGTGACGGTCGCCGTAGCGGTCACCGATCCGGCCGAGTTGGTGGCCGTCAGGGTGTAAGTGGTATTGGCGGCGGGCGAGACGGTGGTGCTGCCGTTGGCAGTGACCGTGCCCACGTTGGGACTGATGGTTACCGTGCTGGCGTTATTGGTGGACCAGCTCAAGGTGACCGAACCGCCGGCGGCGATCGTATTGGGATCGGCCGCGAAGCGGACAATTTGCGGCGAACCAGGCGCACCCACGGTAACGGTTACCGACTGGGTGAGAGTGCCGCTGGCGCCGGTAGCGGTCAGAGTGTAAGTGGTGGTAACGGTCGGCGAAACGGCCACCGAGCCGGAATTGGCGTTGACCGCGCCGATACCGGGCGAAATACTGGCCGACGTCGTGCCCTGCAGCACCCAGAGCAGGGTGGTGCTCTGGCCGACGTTCACCGTGGCGGGATTCGCGTAGAATTGCGAGATCGTCAGCACGGTGCCAGCCAGGGTTTGGACCGAAGTGGTGGCCGAAGCGGATAAGCCATCGGTATCGGTAACCGTCAACTGGAAGACGTACGTCTGACCAGAGGCCGCCGTAAAGGTCGGGGTGGCGGTGTTGGCGCCGGTGAGCGCCACGCCAGGTCCGCCGATCTGCCTCCAACTGAAAGTAAGGGGTTCGCCCAGCGGATCGTGCGAGCCGGAGCCATTGAGGGTGATGAGGCCGGCGGGAACGCCGATCTGGGGCGGTCCGGCATCGGCGATTGGCGGCGTCGTGCCCACGTGGCGCGTCAGGAATTCGTAACGGATGCGCGGTACGTCCATCGGCACCGGAGTCTTGACCGAGGCGAATTCCTTGGGCTTGATGTAATTGCCTAACTGCAGGCCGAACAGCAGCGTGGAGCCGCCGCCCACCAGCGACGCGTTGTAATCGTATTCGGCGGTAAAGGCCAACCGCGGGACGATGGGCTGGACGAGTTTGAGTTCGCCGCCGGCCGTCGAGCCCTCGCCGGGGCCGTAGCGGTGCAGCAGACCGATGTTGCCCTGGAGGTAAGCGTCGCCCCAGACGCCGACCTGGGCATCGACGCCATACTGATTGATGATGTGCGCGTAGGTTTGGTTGTAGACGCCGGGATAAAGCAACTGCATATTGAGCACGGCGGTATCTTTGAAACCCTGGGTGGCGAAGACGCCGAAGCGTCCGCCTTTAAAGATATAGTCGACCAGGAATGCGCCTTGCGCCAAGGAGCCGCCCTGTTGATATTGGCGGTAGTTCATGTACTTGAAGCTGCCGAAACCGCCGAACTGGACGTTGCCGACGCGATTGACCAGACCGATATCGAACTGGCCTTCCTGTCCCTGGGAGTTCCACATGTACTCGCCCTGAGCCTGGACGGCGTGGGTTCCGTCGCCACCGAAGGGGGCGAAGAAGCGGCCGTTGCCGTCGACCGAGGCGTTGCCGCGGCTGCCGGCGCCGGGGGTGGGGTAGGTGTTGAAGCCGGAGGTTTGGCCGGTGTTGACGCCGCCGAGGCCCGGGCCGAAGTTGGGGCCGACGCTGATGCCCACGGTGGAGTATTTCTTGTTGCGATTCTGGGCTTCGTCGACGGCGCCCATAGCTTCCTTATGGGCGATATCGGTGGTTTGCTCGGAAGAGAGCGGTTTGGGCATGCCGGCGATCTGGTCCTTGAGCGCGTTGAGCTGATTGCGCAGGTCGGCCTCGTCGCCTTTGAGACGGTCGTTTTCCCCCTGCAGACCCTTGAGGGCCGCCAGGATATCGTCGAGCTTATCGAGTCGCTTGAGGATGGCGTCGCAGCAGTCCTGCTGCTTCTTGGCCATGTCCTGCAGCGCTTTGAGAATATCGTTGATGCCGCCTTCCTTGACCAGGCGGCCCTGCCCGTCGGTCACCGCCAGCACCACGCGGCGGTTGATGAAGCGGCCCTCTTTGACCCGGTTATTGACTTCGGGATCGCGAAGGCCGTTGCCGGCGGTGGTGACCTGATCGGGATTGGCGCCGTACTTTACCAGGAATTCCTTGACCGTGTTGGCGCGCGCCATGGCCAGCTTGTCGTTATAGCGGCCGCTTCCGATCGAGTCGGTATTGCCCGTAACTTTGACGTGATAGTCGCGGTGCTGGCTCAACAAATCGGCCAGGCGAAGCAGGCTGGGATAGCCGTCGGAAAGAATGGAGGAATTGAACTCGAAATTGATTTCCTCCCAGTCGTCCTTGGTTTGTGTGCTCGGGGCGTTAAGCCCCTGGGCAAACAAACCGGTAGCCATGAACCCCAGCGCGCCGATCGCTGCGAGTGTCTTCATTTGCTTTCTCTCTCCTCAACGTGAACCATTTGTACCGCTTGTTCTATTGGCCCTGGGGATTCGGCTGGTCCTCGTGAGTAGCGTGACCAGATCGACCCCTCCTGCCGGCAAACCGGTCGTCGGCAGCGAGACCCGCCAATAGGCCTCAAAAATACACTGATAGCTAGGATACCCCTATTTAGCCCTTTACGCCAACGGTTTACGAGCGGGGCCCTGGTACCTGGTGCTTGACAGCACACATGGGACGGGGTGTGGGATACTGAATGCGGGCTGCCGGACGGGTGGTCGCTTCCGGCAACGGAAGAGGAAAGTCCGGTCTCCACAGAGCGGCGTGCCGGCTAACGGCCGGGGGTCCCGGAAACGGGGCCACGGAAAGCGCAACAGAAAAGATACCGCCCGGGTGAGAACCCGGGTAAGGGTGAAATGGTGCGGTAAGAGCGCACCGCGGCGGAAGTAATTTCGCCGGCAAGGCAAACCCCACGCGGAGCAAGGCCAAATAGGGGAGGAGGGGCTGCTCGTCCCGCTCGACTCCCGGGTAGGCCGCAGGAGCCGTCCAGTAATGGGCGGCCAAGAGGAATGACCGCCACCCCGCAAGGGGCACAGAAACCGGCTTACAGTCCGGCAGTCCTCAGAAGTAAGTTCACAGTTGTCAGTTTACAGTTTTCAGTTGAAATGCAGCGCGGTCAAAACGGTAAACTGATAACTGTGAACTGTTTACTTCTTCCTACAACAGCCGGCGGAGCCGCGCCACCACTTCCTGTGCGCTGAAGGGCTTGGCGACGTAATCGTCGGCGCCGAGGCTGAAGCTGCGCAGGGCATCGTCCCTGGATTGTTTGCCCGAGAGCAGAAGCAGGCGCACGGGCAAGCGCTCGGCGCGCACCTGTTCGACCACCTGGAAACCGTCCATCTCGGGGATCCCGACGTCGAGAACGGCGGCATGGGGCGCTTCATCGCGGATGATGCGCAGGGCCTCGCCTCCGGTTTCGGCCGTGCGGCACACGATGCCGTATTGTTCGAAGGCGGCCTGCAGCAGGAAGCGCACGGCCATGTCCTGATCGGCAATCAGCACCTCGCGAGGGCGGTTGGGGTGGGACCGCTTGACGGCGGGGGTGAAATCGCTGCGCAGTTTTTCGACGCGCTCGAGAGCCACGGTCAGCCGGATCACGGCCTCTTCGGGCAGCCAGCCATCGATCAGCAGCTCGCACGCCCAGAAATGCGGCGCCGGGTTGAAGCTCAGCAATTGCTCGCGCGAACCCACCAACACCACTGCCTGCTCGCACTGGGCAATCCATTCCTCCGTCAGCCATGGAGATTTGGCGGTCTCCGGGCGCACGTGGAGAAGAACGACTTCGCAGACGGCGACGCCGTGGGAGCCGACCGGTTCGTCGGCGGAGAACAGGCGCGCCGAGGCGCGAACCCGGTCGAGGGCGACGCAGAGCCGGTCGGCCTCGTCGTCGGCGAATCCGATGAGAGCGACCTTCTTGGAGGCCAGCCGGGCAGCAACCGATTCCGGCAGCACGGGCTCGACCGATTCCGGAGGCTCGGCAAATGCCGACCCGAGGTTGAGGAGGTTGTCGCGGACCTGGCTGCGGTCGTACTGCGCGGTCTGGAGCGCGTCGGTCAAGTATAGGGCTTTGGACGAAATCCCGGGATAGCCTAGCGCGGTACCGGCGCCGACCCAACGTTCGGCCAGGATACTGGCCCGGTTGCGGTCGAACCCGTCGTCAAGCGACCCAAGCATGAGGCGGCACTTGCGGATACCGTCGGTGAGAAACGTGTGCCGCAAACTGTCCACTTCGGGCCCGAGACCATCGAGACAGGGAGGCGCGTCGAGTTGCGCGCGCGGGCGGGCGGGCGGGGGCGGCGGAGCTTGCTGCGGACGCTTGTCCTTTTGGATACATTGGCGAATGCGCGCGCCGATGGTGCGGGTGTCGATGGGCTTGGTGAGAAACCCGTCGCAGCCCACCGCGGCGGCGGCTTGCTCGTAATCGCGGCTGCCGAAAGCCGTTAGAGCCACGACCGCCATGTCCCTGGTGCGCGGGTCCTGTTTGACGGTGTGGGCCAACTCCAGACCGTTGATGCCGGGAAGCTGGATGTCCACCAGGAGCGCGTCGGGACGGAGCGTCTGCAGCATGGTCATCGCCTGCTCGGCGCTAGAGGCGAGATGCACGCGAAACCCATCCGAGCGAAGTGCGATTGCCGTCAGCCTGAGGTTGGCTGGGAGGTCATCCACCAGCAGAATGGTTTCGTTCGGCATCGATCCGGTAGGCTTTAGCCGTAAGCCAGTGTAGCTCTCGGGAGAGGGTCAGGCTACGCTTGCTTTCGTTACATCCGCAATGTTTACCCGGTACGTGCGCCGGCTTTCCCGACGCAAGGCAAGTTGCTGATTCTACGATTACGGCAGTCGGAACTCCTTGGATCGGCGGAGCCCAGCTCTAGTACCGACGAACTGGTTCCCGTAGACCTGGGATCAGGCAATATCCCTTAACAAGAATTCCGCCTTCCGTCCCAAAAAGGAGGCGGCGGCCTCGGCGGCAATGTAACCGCTGCGCACGGCGCCCTCCATGGTGGCCGGCCACCCGGTGCGGGTCCAGTCTCCGGCGAGAAACAAGTTGGGAATATGGGTGGCCGTGCCCGGGCGGAGCGGTTCGGCTTCCGGGGTGGCGGAAAACGTGGCGCGCTGCTCCTTGACCACGTGAGACTTGAGGAGAGTGGCCTCGCGGACCCGGGGGAAATAGAGGCGGAGATCGCCGATGGCCATGTCTACGATCTCGTTGCGGGAGAGCGGCGTAAGGTCGCGGGAGGCGCTGACGACGAGCTGGAGATAGCGGCCGCGGTCCTTGTTGAACATCCATTGCATGGTACGGTCGAGCAAAGTGGCATGGGGGAGGGTGGTGATCTCGCGGTCGAACCAGAGGTGCACGCCGGTGATGGGGGAATGCTGGAGGGGCGGCGCAGGCAGTCCCAGGGCGGCGAGGCGCTCGAAGGGCAGGGCGCAAATGACGGCATCGCCTGGAAACGCCTGCCCGGCGGCGGCGACGCCCTGAGCGTCGATGCGCTCGACGGGATGACGGAAATGAATCTTGACGTTGGGAAAGCGGGTCCAGGCCCCGGCCTGGTAGAGCTCACCCAAAGGGAGGGAGGAAACGCCCATTTCATACGCGTCCGGGCGGGCCAGGAAACCCAGCCAAAAGACCTGAAAGCCATGAAGAGCGGCCATGCGGTCGAGGTCCTCATTGACCGCGCCTACCAGAATCTGGCGCCAGAAGCGGTCGATGGCGCGCGGCGTTTGGCGCTTTTCGAGCAGCCAGTCGAGCATGCTGATGCGGCCCAGGTTGGCGCGGCGAGACCGTTCCCGGCGCAGCGCTACGAAGGCGCGCGCGATGGCGATCTTATCGCCGCGGCCGAGGCAGTGCATTTTCAGGAACGCGCCGGCGAAGTGAAAAGGCACGGGGAGCCGGCCGCGGCGAAGGACCGAGACGCGGCCGCCGGGCTCGATGAAATAAAACTCGCGGTGAAACCGAATCCGGTCGCGGACGCCGAGGCGGGTGTAGAAGTCGAGCAGGTTCACGCAGCAGCGCAGCAGCACGTGCTGGCAGTTGTCGATGGTTTCGGCGGGTTCGCCGGCGGCCGAAGGCAGCTCATAGGAAGTAGCGCGGCCGCCCAGAAAAGGGCGAGCTTCGAATAATTCCACCTCAAAGCCGGCGCCGCCCAGCGCGGCAGTGGCCGCCAGGCCCGCCAGTCCTCCACCGGCAATCAGGATCTTGGGCATTTTATTGTCAGTATTGCAGGTTGGACGGCCAACTCGCCGGTAGGTTAGTCAACCGGGTCGGCCATTTCGGAAATACGCCAACGGCTCCCTACCGAGCCGCGACCGCCAAGGGAGCGGTGGATGCACCTCTGCCAAGAGTACGTTGCCGCATTTATGAAACGGTGTACTTACCTACTTGCCCGCATCGGGGGGCGGTTTGGCGTTTAGCTGGCCCAGGATGGATTCCACATACTGGCGGGTTTCGGGTATGTCGGGTATGCCGTTGGCCTGATCGACGGCGGTCGGACCGGCGTTGTATGCAGCCAGGGCTTTCGATAGATCGCCTTTATATTTGTCGAGCAACTCCTTCAAATACTGGGCGCCGGCCGCCACATTCTGTTTGGGATCGAAAACGTCTTTCACGCCCAATCGGGAAGCGACCTCGGGCATGAGTTGCATGAGGCCCTGCGCTCCTTTGGAAGAAACGGCGCAAGGGTGGAAAGCGGATTCCTGGCCGATCACGGCGCGCAGTAGGCTGGCGTCTACGGACTGCGCCTTGGATGCGCCTTCGATGATGGGCGCGACCGACTCGTCGGGGATGGGCGGACAAGCGTAGGCAGGAGGATCGGCGATGGAGGGCAGGGGAGCGGGAGCGGGACCCCAGAGCTGAAGGCGCAGGCCAAGAGCCGTGGCTTGCCGGCGCACCGCTTCGATCTGTTTGTTCATGGCGGCGCGCTGCGGATTATTGGCGGTATTCGGGGTGGCCTGCTGCCCGAGGGCGATGCCCATCAGGAGAGTACACAAAGCCGTGTTCACGAATAGTGGATCGGCGGAGCGGGCGGGGAACTTTAGGGCGGGAAGGCCGTATGCCGCCCACCAAAGCCAGCCTCACATCGCGTCGGGTTTGCGGCCGAGCTGTCGTCGCGCACGAGGGCGTTAACGGAAACTAATCGGCTGGGGTCCGCGGATCGAGAGAACATCTGGCGCGGGGCCCAGCTGGCTGGCTGGAGTGGAATCCACCGTTAACAATGAGCCGACTCGTCGCCAACTATCGCCAGACAAAACCCCTGTCGTTTTCGACCATGCAGATGATCCCGCCACCATTGACCTCCCACACTGAGGGAAGCAGGTCACCTATGGTCTCGCAGCCACACAGCTTAGTGAGGCAGTCGGTGTTCAGCGACAGCGCGACGTGCTTGCTCCTGGCTGGACTTTTCTGCCCGATTTCGACTATCCCATTCGTGCTCAGTGAGAAAGACTGCCAAGGATAAATGGCAAAGGTGTCGCAAGTGTCACAGAAGTCAATCCGAACGTGGACCACAACGACATGTCCGCTTCGCGGGTTGATCGTGAAATCCGTCATGCTCGCGAGCACAACGCCGCTCTTCGTCCAGAATGAGGTCTTCAACTCGACGTAGGGGCCAACGCCGAGCGAAGCGACGACTCGGTTGGAGACGCTGACCTCGTACCCGCACTCGGCGAATAAAGGGCACGGTCTTCGCTTCAAACGATCTCCAAAACGTTGCTGAAGATCAGCTACTGTCGGAGGTTGCCGCCTTTGTGATAGTTCATAGACGGTGCGGACCGTGACCTCAGCCCTTCTACGCAGAACGATTGAAGCGGTGACACCGCCGCAGACCGCCAGCATCAAAACGGCAAGAAGAACTAAGGTTAATGGGCGAACCACAAATCGATTAGACACCATGATTCACCGATACAATAGCAACCCGCACGGCTGTTGCGTAGCGAAGTTGACGACATGCGTTCCAGAGAAGCCCATCCCCGGCCAAAACTCAGTCACGGGTTTTCTAAATATTCCCTTCCCCTTCATTCCAAACCACTTCCGCCAAATCCGCCCCTCCGGACACCCGATTCTCCCGCGCCCTCAAGCTATCTTAGTGGCCGAAAGGTAGCTCCCATGCCCGATTCCGCCCTCGCCGCTCCTCAGCTCCAGGTTGTCGATGCCCTCTTGAACGGCGCCAACCTCAATGCCGCCGCCGACCAGGCCGGCGTTCACCGCAACACCATCGCCTATTGGCGCCACACCTCGCCGGCCTTTGAGGCGGCCTTCCGCGACGCCCAAAACGATCGCGCCGACATGCTGCGCGAAGGCGCCGTCGCCCGCGCTGAGCTGGCCTTCCAAGCTCTCGAACAAATCCTCCAAGACGCGAAATCCTCTACCTCCGCCCGTCTCCGCGCCGCCATCTTCATCCTCAACCACGCCTTGCCTTCTCCCGCCAAGGAGCGCCGCACCACCCCCACCCTCCCAAAATCCACTCCGGAACCCGTCACCCAAAATCCCGATTTCGTGCACAAAAATGCACAAACTCCCCAACAACCCTATCGCCGCCCCGACCCCAAAACCGGCCGCAACGACCGTTGCCCCTGCAACAGCGGCAAGAAATTCAAACAATGTTGCCTCAATAAACCCCAAACCGCCGCCGCCTGATAAAACGGGTGCTTAACCGATTTGGGGGAGTTGGTTCCCGACAACCGCTCCCTAACGGTCGCGGCTCGGTAAGTGACTGCAAACACGCGGTGTCCGTAACCGAGCCGCGACCGTTAGGGAGCGGTTGCCGCGCCTAAACTGCGAAATCCCCAGACCGGTTAAGCACCCTGATAAAACCCGAACCCCAAAATCGCTCCGTGGCATTATTAAGCTGAGATCATTCTGGCAGAGGCCGACCGGTCCTGCCCCACGGCCGTTAAGAGGACGGCGCGGTGGTGCGCGCTGCGCAGAGCAAGACCAGGGCGATCCAGAGCAGGTCGGCCAACAACAGGTGGAGCAACTGCATGGGGATGGGCGCCAGCAGCAACAGGTTCAGGACACCGAGAGCGATTTGGGCGGCGGCTAACGCCATCACCAGGTTCGCCGGGCGCGGCCCGGCCGCATCGGTGCCCGCGCCGGAGCGTGCATACCAGACCACCGCGGCGGAGGCGAGAACGGCGACCAGCGGGTGCCAGACGCGCAAGCGCAGGAAGACGCTGGCGGCGGGATCGAAATCGCGAGCCAGGGCCTCGGCCAGGGAACGGGCCGGAAACAAGGTGTCGCCCAGCGCGGCGATGGCTCCGCTGATCCCCAGCAGGATGACGGCGGCGAGCACGCTCACCGCGCTCCAAAACGCCTTTCCGGAGAGGCGCGGGCGCCCGCGTCCGCCGGCCCACCACGCGGTCAGGGCCAGGCAGGCTACCAAGGTCAGGGTATTGACCAGGTGGCAGGAAAGCGAATAGAGGCGCCCGACGCTGGCGTTTTGGGCCACGTGTTCGAGTTTGACCAGGGCCGCGCCGAGCAGGCTTTCCGTCACCAGGAAAATGGCGGACAGAGTAGCGCCCAGGCGGGCGGCGTGGCCGGCAGGGAAAACGCGAAAGGCGAGCACGGCCAGGGCCAGCACGGCGATGCCGTCGAGCCCGGTCATGGCGCGGTGAGTGAATTCGATTGCCGTGGCAACCGTGGTTGTGGGCGGGGTGCAGAGCGGCCAGTGGTTGCCGCAGCCGGCGCCCGACCCGGTGGCGCGCACCAGGGCGCCCCAAACGATCACAGCCAGGGTGTAGGCGAGTACCGCCCAGGCAAAGCGGCTGAAGCGGCGGGAGTCGGAAGCAGGCATGGGAGTCAGGTTCTATTTTAGAACGGGGGGAAGCGGTCGGCATTCAGCCGTCGGCGACCAGGTGCAGGCGAAAATGAGCTTGACAGCAACCTCCGCTGATGCTCGATGAACTGGCGATGAACCCGGACAGCTTTACCGGGTGCAGCGACGAGGAAATCCTTTCGACCCTCGCGCATGAAATGGCGCATGTTTGGTGCCTGATGCTGGCCGAGCCGAGCGACGAGGCCGCGTGACGCCGCCGTCGAAACGTGGTAAAAGGCTTACGATGAAAAGGAGGGTACGAATATGACGGCAACTCTTGATTGGTCCCAATGCCCTGCCGTGGAGAGCATCCCCGGCAAGCGCAGCGGCGCATGGGTGTTCAAGGGCACCCGGACGCCGATCTCCACGGTGTTCGAGAACCTTCAGGACATGAATGTTGACGAGCTTGTGGAAGAGTTCGGCGTGACGCGGGAACAGGTCCGCGCTGTTCTGGCTTTCGCTGCGCACAGCGCCGAGGCTCCAACTCCCCGCCCCTAATGCTTGTTCTATTCGACAACGGCACCCCGCGCACTCTTGCCCGCCATCTGATCGACCATCACACGGTCACGGAGGCCCGCGCCCGTGGGTGGGAAGAATTGGAGAACGGCGAATTGCTCAGCAAGGAAGAAGCACAAACCCGCCGCCGCCGCACTTAGTGCGACTTTTAAGCTGATGCGAACCAATAGAGAGGCAAGATACAGCTTGTAATCCACGAAGGAGAATATAGGCCAATGCCACAGATACAGTGAATACGACATTTGTCCGATGAATACCATCGGCCCTGTGGACAGAAGCCTCTCAGCACCTCGATGAAATACGGCTACGCACGAGTATCGACCGAAGACCAAAACGCCGACATGCGGCTAACGGCGTTGAAGCGGGCCGGGTGCAAATTGCAACGTCATGCTGCTCTTGCAGCAATGCATACTTCGTGTGGCGCTTCTCGCCGCCGTCGTTTGTCTGGTTTCGACCGTTTCGGCAGGGCCTCGGCGGGTCATGCCGGGGCAGGAACCGGACCGGCCGATCGATTCGGCGACTTCGGCTTCCGCGAGGCCCGATTTCGCCGCCAATACCGCCGCCGGAGCCATGAACTTCGTTGCCAATGGCGACGCTTTGTGGCGCCGAGGGGTCCGGACCGCGTCTGCTCGAAAGCCGACGCTGCGGGCCCTCGGCCGGCCAGAGGCCCGCGCCACGGAAATTGTTCCGGCGCGTGCTGCGCTAGAAAAGCTTCTGATTGGCGGTGCCCATCACGATCAGAGCGATGGCGCAGGAAGACAGGACCAGCGACAGGATCAACAGCGCTTGGGTGGCGGGTTTCGCATCCCGGAACTCTTTCCACTTGGCCAGGCCCCAGATGCCGGCCACTACCAGGGAGGCCTGTGCCAGCGGGAAGCCCTCGAGCGAGGTGGCGCGGGTCCGGTCGGGAACCGAGGCGATCGCCACCAGAATGGCGACCGTTCCCACGGTCCATAGGGTGCCGCCGGCGAGGCCGAGAAGATGCTGCCGCAAACTGCCGGAAAAGTAATCGAAGACGTCCACCGGCTCACCCTCGACGGGCAGGTTCATGAGAAACAGGTTGAACACGACGGTGGAGGCCAGAAAGCCGAAGGAGAGCAGCATGGCGATGGCATATGGGCCCAAGCCCAATTCGCCCTCCGAGCAAGTCTGCACGATGGGAATGCCGGCGCCCATCAGCAAGCCCGCCACCAGCGGCAGCACAATGCCCTTGACGGCGCTGGGACGGCGCGTGCTCCTGGCTTGGCCGCGGCGCGCCAGATCTTCGTGGCGATGCGTGATCGACTGGCGGTAAGCGGAAGCGGCAAAACCCAGAGCCACCAGTCCGAACCCGAATCCCACGAACAGCAGAGTCGAATTGCCGGCGGGATGAATCACGAACTGCAGCAGCGTGCCGGCGATCAACGCGGCTCCCACGCCCAGCGGGAACGCGACGGACAGGCCGGCTACGGAAACCGCCGCCAGCAGCAACATATTGCCGAAATTGAGCAGCACACCCGCCAGAAAGCCGTAAAACCACTGGCGCTTGCCGGCGTGCAACAAGTCGTCCACCACGGAAAAGCCGTCGAAGCCCAGGTTGCCGAACGTGAATGCGATCAGCACGGCGGCCGCTGCCAGGCCGATAGCGAAATCGAAATAATACAGCTCGAATCGCCACTTACCGCTGAACTTGAACGTGGCTGCCCAGGACCCCCAGCAAAGAATACCGAGAACCATCAGCAACATCGCGAATAACGGCGTCGGGGCAAGTATCATAGCGTTACCTGGAACTGTGAGGGTACTATGTGGTACACAAGCGGGTCAACCGTCGTGAGTTGCGGAGGCTGGCCCGGAATCTGTTGAATGTGGAGCGGCCGGGACTCGACGGAGCACTCCGGCAGCGGCGTGCCGGTATAGTAATTCAAGCCGTAACGCCAGTTGCGATGGATGTTGTCGACACAAACCTGGTCGGCCACGGGGGCAATCCGTTTCCAGATCGGGCGTGCGGAAGCGGCGCGATCCACCTGGGGAAGAAAGGCGATCTTCCAGTAAACTACGCCGGTGGTGGCGCCGGCGGCAACCAGGAACACGGCGGCCAGGCGCATGCGGCGCGCTTCCAGAAGCCAGACCAGGCCGGCGGCGGCGACGGGCAGCAACCAGGTCCAACGAAAAGACGGGACCGCGGCCTTGGAACTTCCCCAGGCAATGGCTTGGGGAAGCATGGGGCCGGCCACGGGAAAGGCGATCAGGAGCAGGGCGCAGGCGGGCAGCCAGAACCGCGCGCGGCCGGTGCCGGGATCCACCTCGGATTCAGCCAGCGCCACGCCGGCCAAGGCGGCAACGGGTGGCAACAGGGGCAGGAGGTAGCCGGGCAGTTTGTTCACCGGCAGGGAGAAAAACAGCAACCCCCAAATCGCCCAGGCAGACAGGAATCGGCGGCGGCGGTCGGGTATTCCCAAGCGGGTGGCCGCCAGGGCGGCCAGCGGAGTCCAAGGGATGAGGGCAACCAGCAGCACCGGGGCGTAATACCAAATAGGCTGGCGATGCAGGAGCGCGCCGGAGAAAGCGCGTTCCACGTGGTGCTTCCAAAAAAACTCCTTAAGAAAGCCTACGCCATTTTGAAGATAACAGGCGACATACCAGGGAGCTGCCACCAGCAGACACGGGAATACGAGACGCCCCACGGCGCGGGGAAAGCGGTGGGGTACACCCAACAGGAGCGGCAACGCCAGAACCACCGGAACCAGTCCCTTGGCCAGGATCGCCAGGCCGAACATGGCGCCGGCCCAGGGCAGCCATTTCTGATCGCCCCGGCTAATCCATGGAATCGCCAGCAGCATGCCAGCCGAGAATGTGGCCGACAGGGGTAAGTCGGTGACTCCCACCGCGCTGTACAGCAGCCACTCTCCGGAAGTGGCCAGAATCAGGGTGGCAAATGCCGCCGCGCGCCATCCGAACTCGCGCCGCAGAATCCAGTAAAAGAACGGCAGAAAAGCGACGGCCAGAAGCGCGACGGGCAGACGCGGTGCCAGATCCGGCCCAGCGCCAAAACGGAACGCCATGGCGGCCATCCAGTAGGTGAGGGGCGGCTTTTCAAACCAGGGCTCGCCCCATAGCCGAGGGGTGACGACGTCGCCGGAATGGGCCATGGCGCGGGCCACCGAAGCGTATCGCGGTTCATCGGGGAGAATCACGCCCGCGGCCGTGAGGCGAAAGAAATACGCGAAATAAAGCAGAGGCACAACCGCCCACAAGAGACTGGTTCCCCTCTTCACGGCAGCCGGCCTTGCGGGTTAAACATTCAACCTATTATAGGGTCGAGCGGCGCCGATCAACTCCATTACTCAACTCCATTACAATAGAGAAGCATGTCCCGATTGTTCCTTTTCACCGCCTGTGTGGCACTGGTGGCAGTGGCCTCCGGCGCCGAGGATTCGAAGAAAACGGCTCTGGATAAGGCCACCCTGGAGGCGTATGTCCGCCATCTGTACGTGCTGGACAAGCGCATCCAGGTGACCGTCTCCGACGCGAAAGTCTCGGCGCTGCCCGGTTTCGTGGAAGAGACGGTACACGCCTCGCTGGGAAACCAATCGCAGGACTTCACGTTTTATATCAGCAAAGACGGCAAGAAGATCGTGCAGGGAACGGTTTACGATGTCGCCGCCAACCCCTTCAAGGCGGAGCTCGACAAGATCAAGACCATGGGTGCGCCGGGCTGGGGCACTTCCGGAGCGCCGGTGGTGCTGGTGGAGTTCAGCGATTTCGAATGCCCTTATTGCAAGGAGGAAGCCAAGGCGATTCGCGACAATCTGCTGGCGACCTACCCCACCCAGGTGAAGCTCTATTTCAAGGAGTTTCCGCTGGAGAGTTTGCATCCGTGGGCCAAGACCGCGGCCCTGGCCGGGCGCTGCGTCTTCGGCCAAAGCACCGACGCATTTTGGGCGTATCACGATTGGGTCTTCGGCCAGCAGGACAAAATCACGCCGGACAACGTCCGGGAGCAAGTTCTGGCCTGGGCCAAAGGCCAGAAGGACCTGGACGCGCTGAAGCTGGGGCAGTGCATCGATACCAAGACGACCGCGGCCGAGGTGGACGCCATCGAGGCGCAGGGACGCGACCTGGGCATCAACTCGACTCCCACCCTGTTCATCAATGGCCGGCGCCTGGCGCAAGCCATGGACTGGGCCAGTTTGAAGAACATCATCGATTACGAAATCGAATACCAGAAAACCGCCAAAGACGCGGGCGACGATTGCGGCTGCGACCTGAAACTCAAACTGCCGGGTGCGCCGGCGCAGAGCGCACCCGGGCTGCCGGGGATCAAGCGCTAGGGATTCGCGGGTGCTGAACCGTCTTTGGGAAGTCCGTTCCCGGCAACCGCTCCCTTGCGGTCGCAGCTCGGTAAGTGATTGCAAACACGTGATGTCCGTAACCGAGCCGCGACCGTTAGGGAGCGGTTGCCCACCTTAAGCTGCGAAATCCCCAGATCCCCACACTATGGATTCGGTACACTGGCGCTACCCGGCGGCGCGGGCTTGCGCGACGACCTCTTCCACTTCACCGCGGTACTCGGCCAGGAGTTCGGGCGACGTGGCTTCGAAGCGCATCACCAGAACCGGCTGGGTGTTGGAGGCGCGCACCAGGCCCCAGCCATGGGCGAAGATGACGCGCACACCGTCCACGTCGACCGTTTTATGGCGCGCGCGAAGCTCGGCGGCGACGCGAGCGGCCACGTCGAATTTGATCTCGTCGGGACAACCGAAGCGGATCTCGGGGGTGGTGACGGTTTTGGGCAGATCGGCCAGGAGCGTCGATAGCGGGCGATCGCTTCGGGCCACGATTTCCATCAGGCGGCAGGCCGCGTAGAGGGCGTCGTCGTAGCCGTAGTAGCGGTCGGCGAAGAACATGTGGCCGCTCATCTCGCCGGCCAGTTCGGCGTGGGTTTCCTTCATTTTGGCTTTAATCAAGGAGTGGCCGGTCTTCCACATGATGGGTTTGCCACCGCGCGCGGCCAGGTCGTCGTACATCAATTGCGAACACTTCACCTCACCGATGAAGATGGCGCCGGGCTTGCGGGTCAGGATTTCGCGGCCGTAGAGAACCATGAGCTGGTCGCCGTAGAGGATGGTTCCGCGCTCGTCGACGGCGCCGATGCGGTCGGCATCGCCATCGAAGGCGATACCCAGGTCCGCGCCGGTTTCGCGCACCTTGGCGGTCAGAGCCTCCAGGTTGGCGGTGACGGTGGGGTCGGGATGATGGTTGGGGAAACGGCCGTCCATCTCGAAGAACATTTCGATAGGTTCGACGTTCAACCGTTCCAGGATGCGGTGCATGGCCGGGCCGCCGGTACCGTTGCCGGCGTCGAACACCACCCGGATTTTGCGCGGGAACTGGAACTGCGCGGCCACCTCGGCGACGTAAGGTGTGACCACGTCGGCGGCGATTTCAGAACCCGGGCCGCTGACGAGATCGCCGGTTTCGATCGTGCGGCGCAATTCCTGAATGGCCGGTCCGTGGATGGTGGAAGCGCCGCAAACGGTTTTGAAGCCGTTGAACTCGGGCGGATTGTGGCTGCCGGTGATCATCACGCCGCCATCGGCCGGAAGATGAACCACCGCGTAATAGAGCGCCGGGGTGGGCACCACGCCGATGTCCGTCACATTGCAGCCGCTGGCTTTCAGACCGGCGGCGAGAGCGTCGCGCAAACGAGTGGAACTGAGGCGGGTGTCGCGGCCCACAGCGACGCGCGGGCCGCTTTGGCGCTGGAGATAGGTGCCCACGGCGCGGCCTAATTGCTCGATGCCGTCGTCGGTCAGTTCCAGGTCTGCGACGCCGCGGATGTCGTATTCGCGAAATATGGTTGGTTTCAACATGAAGGGCTATATCTCGTTCTAAGATAACAACAGGGAACACGGGGCTGCGCTGTCACAGCCGGACAAATGAAGACCGCCGAACGCCAGTTTACGACCATCAGCGGCGTGCCGATCAAGCCGCTCTACGGCCCCGGCGACTATCCCGCCGACTCTCCCGGCGAGTTTCCGTACACGCGCGGCATTCACGCCGACATGTACCGGGGCAAGCTTTGGACCATGCGCCAGTTTTCCGGGTTCGGCACGCCGGAGGAAACCAACCGCCGCTATCACTACCTGCTCCAGCAGGGGCAAACCGGTCTCTCGGTAGCTTTCGATCTGCCCACCCTGATGGGGTACGACGCCGATCACGCGCTGGCCGCCGGCGAGACCGGCAAGTGCGGCGCTTCCATCTGTTCGCTGGAGGACATGGAGATTCTGTTTGCCGGCATTCCCTTGGCGGATGTCACGGTTTCGATGACCGTCAACTCGCCGGCGGCCGTGCTGTGGGCCATGTACCTGGCCGTGGCCGAGCGGCAGGGGGCGGGCTGGGACCGGATTTCGGGCACGCTTCAGAACGACATCCTGAAAGAGTACATCGCGCAGAAGGAATACATTTTCCCGCCGCGGCCTTCCATGCGGCTGGTGACGGATACGATCGAGTTCGCCGCCCGCCACACGCCGCGCTTCAACCCGATTTCGATCAGCGGCTATCACATTCGCGAAGCCGGTTCCACCGCGGTGCAGGAGCTGGCCTTTACCCTGCGCGATGGCTTTGAGTACGTGGAATGGGCGCTCCAACGGGGCCTCGCCATCGACGAATTCGCGCCACGGCTCAGCTTCTTCTTTAACGCCCACAGCGATTTCTTCGAAGAGATCGCCAAGTACCGCGCCGCCCGCCGCATGTGGGCTCACGCCATGCGGGATCGCTATGGGGCGCGCCAGGAGCGAAGCCTGAAATTGCGCTTCCACGCCCAGACGGCGGGCTGCTCGCTCACCTGGCAGCAGCCGTATAACAATGTAGTGCGCACGGCGGTGGAGGCGATGGCCGCGGTGATGGGCGGCGCGCAATCGCTGCACACCAATTCGCTCGACGAAGCCTACGCCCTGCCCAGCGAACAGGCGGTCACCATCGCGCTGCGCACGCAACAAATCCTGGCCCATGAAAGCGGGATCGCCAATACGCCCGACCCGCTGGGCGGCAGCTACCTGGTGGAAACGCTGACGCTCGAAACCGAACGCGCCGCTGGCGTTTATATTCAGACGATCGACCGGATGGGCGGCATGATCGCGGCCGTGGAAGCCGGATACCCGCAGAGCGAAATCGCCTCGGCCAGCTACCGGTACCAGCGGGAAGTGGAAACCGGCGCGCGCGTGGTAGTGGGCGTGAATCGCTTCCAAAGCGAGGACCAGCCCATCGAATTGCTGAGGGTCGACGACAGCGCCGCCGCGCACCAATGCCAGAAGCTGGCTTCGCTGCGCGCCCGCCGTTCAAACCAGCGTGTCGCCGCCGCTCTGGATGCATTGCGGCGGGCCGCCGAGGGGGCCGAGAACACCATGCCCCACCTGCTCGAAGCCGTCAAAGCCTACGCCACCCTGGGCGAGATCTGCGATGCCCTGCGGGGAGTTTTCGGGACCTATACGGAAACCGCGCATTTGTGAAGGGTAGCGGGGCGACGAGGGGGCGCCGCTGGGACAGCCAGGGCTAAACCAGGATGAGCTTCCCCTTCGGCATAGCTTCCCTATTTTGCGCCAAAGGGCTACGATGAAGCGAGGAGGCCAACGTGGGAAGTCTCGACACGGGAGACAAGGCGAGCTTGGATAGCTATGTCGATTGGACCGGCTGCGAACTGGTGGAACGGGTACCAGGCAAGGTCTCCGGACGCCCCATTGTGCTCGGGACCCGCATCCTTGCGGACACCATCGTTCAGGATGCCGAGCTTGGTTCTCCGCTGGAAGAAATTCACGAAAACTATCCCGACCTCTCAATCATCGCCATTCAGCGCCTCATCTCTTTTGCCCACTCGCAACGTGGACAGAACGTACCGTGAGGGTTCTGGTCGATCACAACCTGCCGCATAAGCTAAGAACCAGCCTCGGCACGCTCGGCAAACACGAAATCGTCACCGCTTCCTATATGGGATGGGGCGAGCTGAAAAACGGTGAACTGCTGCGCACGGCGGAAGAGAACGGCATCGAGGTGTTTCTTACGGGCGACCAAAGTCTTGTCGACGAGCAAAACCTTACAGGGCGCCGCCTGGCGATTTTAGCCCTTTCAGCCAACAACTGGCCCATCGTCAAGAACCACGTGCCGCGGATTCTCGCAGCGATTGATAGCGCCCTGCCCGGTTCATTTCAGGCCGTGGACTGCGGCAGGTTCAGCCGCAGGAAGATCGCCGACGGGTAATCGCTCCCCGCTTGCCTTCCCCCACGCAAGGACGCTATTGTGAAACCGGCGATCCGTTCCGGCGGCGGCGTTCCAAAGCTGACCGCTGAAAGCTGATCGCTGAAAGCTGTCTTCATGCCGATTCGAGTTCTGGTGGCCAAGCCCGGCCTGGACGGTCACGACCGCGGTGCCAAGGTGATCGCGCGCGCCTTGCGCGATGCCGGCATGGAGGTCGTCTATACCGGCCTGCGCCAGACGCCGGAGATGATCGTGGATGCGGCTTTGCAGGAAGACGTTCAGGTGATCGGACTTTCGATTCTATCGGGCGCACACAATGCGGTTGTGCCGCGCGTGCTGGAATTGCTGGAGCGGAACGGGATGAAAGACGTCAAAGTGGTGGTGGGAGGCATTGTACCGGACCGGGATGCTGAGGCGCTGCGGCAACAGGGTGTGGCTGCGGTGTTTCAGCCGGGAGCCTCGCTCGATTCCATTGTCGGCTTCCTCCGCGATGCGGTGTCCGCATAGAGTCAACAACTTCCCGGGAATGCGACCCCTCAGGCAAACGGTTTCGGCCAAGCTGGCTGCGAAAATGCACACCGCAGGCGAAGGGACGCCCCGGCGCGGCCTCCCGGCGCGGCAGCCAATCGATTCGCGGGGGGACTTGCTTTCCAAGAGCCGGCGGCGGTGTGCCGGCACGTCACACCTGTGGCCGGGCCTGCTCGTTGTCCGTTGCCTTCAAGATTCGGTAGAATAATGGCTTATCATCACAGAATCCGGCTGTATCGATTGAAACCGTCTCCCGTGAAACCAGTTCCTTGCGCCAGCCGAAGGACTTCGGCAGAGCAACCTGTGCGCCTATGGCGCAATTCGGTGCGAACAACGACAGGTTCCATCCCGCCCGTCCGGCAGCCTCGGCTCCTGGCCGACAGCCGGAAAGGTGTGTTCGCATGATGCGATTGGGGCCGTTCCGCCTGGCCGTGTTGGCGATGTGCGCGACGGGAGCGTACCCGTTCGCGGCCGGCGCGCAAACCCCGCCGACCCAAGGCCAACCCTCCCAACCGCAGCCTGCCCAGTCTCAGCCCGCGCAGCAGACGCCGCCCAAGCCGCAACAGCCGGCCAACCCGTTCGAAAACGTGCCGCGGGAGCAGCAGCCCGCCCAACCGGCGCAGCCGGCTCAGCCTGCACAGCCCGCTCAACCCCAGCCGCCCACCCAGCTCGAAACGCCCAAGCCGGCGCCCGCCGCGCCACCGACCGCCGCCGGCGAAGCGATTAAAGAGATCGATTTTCGCGGCGCCCGCCGCATTCCCACCGATACGCTCAAGGCCATGATCATGAGCAAGGTCGGCGATATCTACACCGAAGACGCCATCCGCCGCGACTTCATGACTCTGTGGAACTCGGGCCGCTTCGAGGATATCCGGGTGGAAACGGAGCCCGATCCGACCGGCGGCCTGATCCTGCGTTTCGTGCTGAGCGAGCGGCGCGTCATCCGCTCCATCAATTACGAGGGCATCCACACCGTCACGGTTTCGGAAATTCTGGATCGCTTCAAGGAGCGGAAGGTCGGCCTGGTGGTGGAATCGCAGTACGACCCGAGCAAGGTGCAGCTCGCGGCGATCGTCCTGAAGGAATTTCTGGGCGAGCGCGGCCGCCAGTATGCGCAAGTGGACCCGGTCATCGAACAGATTCCGCCTTCGTCGTTGAAGGTCACCTTCAATGTCAAGGAAGGCCCCAAGGTCAAGGTCGGTGCCATCACCGTCACCGGCAATCGAACCATGAAGTCCAAGTGGGTGATCGCCGGCATGAAGGAACTGAAGCCGTACGGAATTCCGCACTCGATCCTGTTCGAGAGCATGTTCGCCAAAACCTACGATCAGACCAAGCTCGAATACGACGAGGAAAAGATCCGGCAGGCGTATCAGGACAAGGGATATTATGAAGCCCGCGTGCTCGACCCCACCGTCAATATCGTGCCGCACGGCGGCCGCGGCTGGCGATTGCCCATTATCAAGATGGAACAGCCCGGCATTTATGCCGACATCAAGCTGCCGGTGGAAGAAGGCCGGGTGTACCACCTGCACAGCATGAATTTCGTGGGTGTGAAGCTGTTTCGCGAGCCCTCCGTGCTGATGGCGCTGTTCGGCATGCGGGAAAAGGACGTGTTCAACACCGATAAGCTGCGCAAGGGCATCGAGAACATGCGCAAGCTCTACGGCGGCTTCGGCTATATCGATTTCGTCCCCGAGCCGGATGTCGAGCCGATTCCCAATACCGATCAGATCGATCTGAGCATCACCGCCGACGAGGGCAAGCAGTTCTTCATCCGCCGTATCGACTTTTCGGGCAATACCACCACCCGCGACAAGGTGATCCGCCGCGAATTGCTGCTGGATGAAGGCGACATGTTCAATACCAACCTGTGGGACCTGAGCATTCTGCGCCTGAATCAGCTTGGCTATTTTGAAGCTCTGAAGAAGGAAGACGCGGCCGATATCAAGCGCAATCCGGCCTAGAATACCGTCGATATCACCCTCAAGGTCAAGGAACGCGGCAAGAACTCGATCGGGCTCAACGGCGGCGTGTCGGGCATCGCCGGCACCTTCGTCGGCGTGAACTATTCCACCAACAATTTCCTGGGCCTGGGCGAAACCCTTTCCATCAGTTCCCAGCTTGGCACCTTGCTGCGCAGCGTCAATTTGGGTTTCAGCGAGCCGTACCTGTTCGACCATCCCATTCAGACCGGCTTCTCGGTCTACTTTTCGCGTTACGACTTCAATCAGGCGCGGCAGGTTTCGCTTCTCACCGGCCAGAATCTGATTGGGCTTTATAACTCGCTCGGCAGCCAGAACCTGCTGAACTACGTGCAGGACAGCCGCGGCTTCACCACCTCGCTGAGCTACCAGTTGCACCGCAGTTTCTGGCGCAGCAGCATCACCTTCGGCTACGACATTTCCAACGTGAAGACGGAAACCACGGCGGCGACCAATTATTTCCAGTACATCGATTTCGACGGTGTCTACGGTCCCAACGCCTTGAATGGCATCCGCACCGCCAAGATCACACCGGGATTGACTTATAACACGGTCAATCATCCCATCAACCCCACCGCCGGTAAGAGCATTTACTTTTCGGCGGGGTTCGCCAGCAGCTTGCTGGGCGGCAACGTGAACACGCTGGCGCCGGCGCTCGACGTCAAGTATTACCACGCGTCGCCGATCTACCATAAGAACATTCTGGCGTTCCATGTGATGGGGACGATCATCAGCGGCTACGGCGGCAAGGAAGTTCCCCCGTTTGCGCGTTCTTTCATGGGCGGCGAAAACGATGTACGCGGTTTCGACTGGTGGTCCATCACGCCGATCGCCTTCATTCCCACCCAGGCGAGTATTCCCATTTACAATAGCGACGGCAGCGCCCGCACCCAACAACAGGTGAGCGGCGGTTCGGTGGTTTCGGCTTCGGTTTCCATGCCCATTCCCGCCTACCAGCTCATCACCCCCGGCGGCGATGCGCACGGAGTTTTCAATTTCGAATACCGCATCCCCATCTTCGGCCCCATCACCCTGGCGATTTTCGGCGATGCCGGCATTAACGGCGTCCTTCGGCCGAGCGAGTTGACCATGTCGCCGGAGCGCGTGCTCCAGTTAAGCCAGGAGTTTCCCCAGGCCGGGTTCACCGGCAAAGTGCCGATTGCCGCGGGTACGACCAGGCCGGTGGGGTCCACGGGCCTGGAGCTCCAGGTGCTGCTGCCTGTGGTGCAGGCGCCCTTCCGGGTGTACTTTGCGTACAATCCATCCACCGTCCGCGAATACGTGCAACCGCCGATAGCGGCGGACCGTTCGTTCTTCCCCAATGCGGCGACTTTCAATGCGGCCATCGCCCAATACGGACAGGAGTATCCGTATTTCGACCGGCGCACCCTGTTCCGGTTCACCGTGGGCAGGACGTTCTGACGGGGGACGTGTTAGTATTTTGAGATTCAGGAGTAACACTTGAAGAAGAACTACGTTGTCCGTTGCGCCCTGGTATTGGGCATGGCCATAACCGCGGCCGGGCAGGCGGCGCCCGCCGCCGCGCCGGCCCCTACGCCGGCTGCCACCGCCGGGCCAACCCCAACCAAGGTTGGGATTATCAACATCACCGCGGCCATTTTGCAGACGAAGGACGGGCAAAAGGCCGCCGCCGAGCTGAAGACCAAGTTCGATCCGAAAAAGAGCGCCCTGGAAAAAAGGCAGCAGGATATCCAAGCCCTGCAGGACCAGTTGCGCAAAGGCGCCGCCACCATGAGCGACGAGGCCAAGGCCCGGATGGAGCGCGACATCTCCACCAACGACCGTTCGCTTAAGAACGACGCCGACGATTTGAACACGGAAGTCGACCAGGACCAACAGAAGCTGATGCAGGATATCTGGGGGAAGATGAATCCGATCATCAACCAGTTCGCCACCCAGAACGGGTATGCCGTGGTGCTGGATGTGAGCAATCAGCAGGGCGGCGTGATTTTCGGCGCGGCCGATATCAATATCACTCCGGAAATCATCAAGCTTTACGACCAGGCGCATCCGGGAACCGCCGCGGCCGCTCCGGCCGCTGCCCCCAAGCCCGCCGCACCGGCAGCTCCGGTAAAGAAGTAATACAAGCTGGGCAGGCGGAAGCGCCTGCCCCACCACCGAGAGCAGTGCGCCTGCTTTGGTGGCGCAGGCGGTTCCGCCTGCGATTTGCGATTTCATCACTCTTAAGGGAAGCCCTTGGCCGCTCTCGCATTACAGCGGCAGGCGAAACGCCACGGCCAGTTCGCGGATCGCCTCGTCGGGCATGGGCGCCAAGTTGCCCACCGCCCGGCAGTTGATGAGCGCCTCGGCAGTGGATTCGATCACCTCCAGCCGGTCGAAGGCTTCCAGCACGGTTGCGCCGGTGGCGAGAACCCCGTCGTTTTCGAGCAGCATGGCGGGAGCGGCTGGTGAAACGTGTGCCGCGATGGCTTCCGGTTGGTCGAACTGCAGGCCGAAGGGCGAGCGGGTGACGCGCCGCACCACCACGTAGCTTTCCGGGATGGTGCGTGTATCCAGGGCCAAGCTGGTCACGCTGAAGGCGGTGGCATTCACCGGGTACGCGTTGATGATGGCTCCCACTTCGGGGCAGCGGCGATAGATGGCGGCGTGAACCGCCGCGGCGCGGCTGGGCGTCTTACCGGCTTCGGCGCGGTCGTTTTCCACCAGCACCAGTTCGGGAGGCTGCGCCGTGGCGCGGTCCAGGCGATAGGGCGTGATCACAAAGGAATCGCCTGCCAGGCGCGCCGAAAAACTGCCCTCGGTGCTAATGAACAGCCGCTGCCGGTAGCCGCGGCGCACGAATGCCGCCACCACGTTGCGCAGTTCCTTTTCCGCGCTCGATGGCGGGCTGGGTTCGAATTCCGGAAGCGGCTCGCGCGGCTGCTCCGCGAGCGCAATCTCGGCTTCCGTCAGGTACCGCACCTCGCCCACCAGGCGCGCTTTGATAATCGTCTTGGCGGTGAACTCCAGCGTCTCGAAGCGCCGGAACGCCTCGGCGACGGAGGCGCCGCCGGTTACCACGCCATGGTTTTCCAGAATCACCGAATCGTGTCCGCGGGCGAAGACCTTCCCCACCGTGCGCCCCAGCGCCTCGCTGCCCGGCAGTTCGTAACCGGCTAACGCCGCCTTTCCGCACACATGAAACGCCTGGTGGAACAGGCGCGTATCGGGGACTTCGTGGGCGATGCTGAAGGCCACCAGCGCCACCGGATGGGCGTGCACGATGCCGCCGAAGTCCGGCCGGCTGCGATAAATCGCCAGGTGCAGAGGAAGCTCCGATGAAGGCTGCCGGCTGCCCTCCATCGAGCCATCCGGGTGCACGCAGACGATGTCTTCCCGCCGCAGCGTGCCCTTGTCGATCCGCGCCGGGGTGATCCACAGGTCGCCATTCGCTTCCCGTATCGACAGGTTACCCCCGGAAGTGGTGGTCATGCGGTAGCCATAGATCCGCTGCATGAGCGCCAGGATTTCGTCGCGCGGGTGGAGGTAGGAGATCGGCATGGTTCCGTTGGCAATTGTCGCACGCGCAGACGCCCCTGGTGAGCGCCCTGCTAGAATAGCGGCGTGGAGTAGTGGCCAGTTTGCCCACAAGCAAACTGGCCCGGCTACCCGGCGTGGCGGAATGGCGAAATCGGTAGACGCAGCGGCCTTAAAATCTTTGCCTCTATTCCTGTTTTCAGTTGTTTAGAGACTTGTTTCCACCAAACGTGATACGATATATCACATGGGACTGTATCGACGGCCCGATTCGTCAATCTGGTGGGTGTCGTACACGAAGGGCGGAAAGCAGGTCCGGGAATCCACCTTCACCAGCGACAAGGAAGAAGCCAAGTTGCGGCTTGCCGAAGCCGTGGCGGGCCTCAAACGGCCAGGAAAGGCCACTGTAGGCAAGCTCCTGGATGGTGTCTTGGCAGACTACCGGCTGAACGGCTTCAATCTTAAGTTCGCAGAAGATAAAATCGACGGCCACCTTCGTCCGTGGTTTGGCGAGATGCTGGCCGAAACGGTCACCAAACAGGACGTTCAAGACTTCATAAACACAAAGTCGCAAGGCGAGAAAAGTCTTTCCAACGCCAGCATCAACCGCTGCCTTGCGCTCCTGAAGCGGGCCTTCAATCTCGCTGAGATTCCGCATCCCACAATCACGATGTTGAAGGAAGCTCCACCACGATCCGGCTTTGTGGAGAAGGAGAAGTTTTGGGTGATCTTCAACAGGTTGCCGGAACACCAGCGTGCGCCAGTCCTATTTGCTTACGAATCCGGTGCGAGAATCCAAGAAGTTCTGAACCTTCGATGGAATCAACTCGATTGGATCAACGGCGTGGTCCGTCTCGATCCGGGAACAACCAAGAATGATGATGCCAGAGTCATTCCGTGCTCGAAGATGATGATGTTCTACTTCAAGCGGCTTCCTCACGCCTCCGAATATGTTTTCACCTTCAAGGGCAAGCATCTTCGCTCCATCCGCACCGGCTGGCTGAAAGCGGTGGGTAAGTCGAAACTATTGGTACATGATCTTAGGCGCTCTGGCGTTCGCAACCTGATTCGTGCGGGTGTGCCTGAACGAGTCGCCATGCAGATCAGCGGCCACAAAACCAGATCCGTTTTCGATAGGTATAATATCGTGAGTGAGAACGATTTGACGAATGCGATGCGGTCACTGGAGAAATACCACCTGGACACAATCGAATACAATCCAGAGACGGTGCCGGAACTGGCTGAGTTTTTCGAGCACAACAAGTAGAGTGCTCTTTGGCGAGACACAGTTGGGCACCGTTCAGAATGAACTCTACGCAACATCGGGCCAATCAAGGCCACGCCTGTCCAGTTCGACTAAAATAGCGTAAAAAGCAGTTTGAGCCGCATGAATCGGCCTTGATTGCTGACAATGACCAGTAAGTCAGACATCCAGTGCGAATGCTCGTAAACGCCGCAAACAAGCTCCAGGCCGAATTGCCGTGCGACATTGATGTAGGCGTCTCGCAGTTCGTCATCGGTGAGCGCCGCCAATATTGCGCTTCTCTCGCAATCAGGCTGGACAAGTTCGGCGCAAAGGTCTGCGAGAAATTGGAGGTTCATTCCGCTTCCTCATTGCCCCGGCGTCTTTCTTCGGCATTGCGGACTATAACGGTCACCAACAGTTCGAGCAATTTTTCAGCAGCTTCCGGGGCATTGATTTCACGCAGCGAAACTTCCAGCGCTTCTTGTTCGACTTCAGCAACTTGCTCTTCTTCCAAGTTGGCGTGGCACCAATCATAGAGTTGTTCTTCTTCGTTTGTCATTTTCAGATTGTTCAGATTTATGGTCATTTCGGTTCTCCGTGGCTACCGCAGTTCGGAATCCATTCTTCGCTGTTTCAATCCAAGACTGTGGTTGATGGCTTTCCGAATCCACGCTGCTTTACTCAGGCGGGCTTCATAGGCAGCATCCAGGATCATCAGGTTAAGTTCTGGTGAGATGCGAAGGGTCAGGCTGTGTGTCAGTGTTGTCTTCATCATAACGGTGGCTCCGGTATCTATTTATCACGTCGCTGTGGTGAACGATATCCGAAGTAGATGTAACAACACCGGCAACGGAGAAGGGCGATGCCAGATGGCACGTGTTAGTATTAGATTATGAAAGGCGGTACGATAGGACCGCAGTGATGGTATTCATGAAGCAAGATAGTCACTCAGGCGATAGAAGCGCATTGGCACCGTGGGAACCTTGCCCGACGCCGTGTGAGACGTGTTCCCGGCAAGATGCAGAAGCGCACAAAGCCGAAGTGACCGTGGTTGTGGAAGACCATCTGGTTGCCAAAATCCGCTCCTGGTCCCAGAACTTGACAGATTCAAAAACGCCGGTATAATGAGGATGTCTTTTCCGCCAGCCCATTAAGATAACCACAACCAAAAATTATTGGTTGCTGAAGTCCTGCTTCCCTTTTTATCCTGCAAGGTTGCAGCGCAACTCGATCCAGGAATCACGAAGCCAATCAAGAAAAGTTTGGTTGCTGGAAGGAACCACTTTCTCAGGATCGTTGGCTTCTTTGGTCCAGAACCGAACCACAAAAACTTTTCCATATCTTCATGGGTTTCGGGATGCGGTGCTAGACATATTTAGATTTTGGGAAATTTCAGAAACCGGCATTGCTGACAGCAACCACGCTGGAGCATGGCCTACAGAATGGCATTTCCTGGCGTCCGGGCGAGTGTCAGGGCGTTCGCCAGGGGCCGGGGCATCTGAGATGCCTGGGCGGGCTTCAAGCGTTGTTTGGGGGCCGATCTATGCGGTATGCGTGTAGCGCCAGCCACACCGCACGCCGGGATACGTGGCTTGGGTGGCTGTATAGCCGGGTTGGACTGGCGAAACGTATATCGGCGGCGTTGAGGATGGTATCGCTGAAAGCAAGGTGCGGAGTGTATGGACAGCGGTGCCGGTGGGTGCTCTGCAAAGACCGCTATCTTTCACCGAAATGATCGCCGGGGTTCTTACTCTTCCAAAGATCGTCCCAAATACCTTCGTTTGTTTTATGGTCGAAACCGGCTAAACGGCGACGGCGGAACTCCCACGATTGCCGGTGGTTGCAGAGCCGGTTTCCACCACATTTCTTGTACGCAACGTCTGGTAAGCGTTGTACGCTGTCATGGCCGGAACATTCAGCCATTCCCCAATTTGACGCCAACTCATCAAGTCTTCGTCACGGAGCTTCATGACCTGATCCCGATGAAAAATTTTCATGGGGCGTCCAAGGCGCTTGCCTTTTGCACGTGCCGCCTTGATGCCTGAGATCGTGCGCTCTTTGATTAACTCAACTTCAAAGGCGGCGACTGAGGCCAAGATATTCAACAATAACGTGCTGGTAGGATTCGCTGCATCGGTGTCCAATCCTTGCGACGTTGCGATGAACCGGATGCCGTGGGAATCCAATGTCGCCAGCGTTTGACTCAGGTGCAAAACGCTCCTGCCAAGGCGGTCCAACTTGTAGCAGAGAACGCACTGGAATTTGCGTTTTGCGGCGTCTGCCATCATGCGGTCCAAAGCTGGCCGGTTTTTCTTCCGTCCTGAAAACCCGGAGTCCACGTATTGTTCGGTGATCTTCCAGCCCTGCCGAAACACGTAATCACGAAGCTCTCGCAACTGCATCTCGCAATTCTGATCGCCGCTGCTTACTCTCGCATAAAGGGCGCAACGCATAGGATTATTGTACACCTTTTCTATACACCTTGTCAATGCGTGCCACCGGCCACCAGGAGGGTGGACGGCCATGCTTCAGCACAGTGAAAATCGGAAATGGGTTCCCATCGGCAAGGGTTATACTAACCCCACCCGCCCGTAGTTCGGGCCGGATAGGACTGTTAAGAGGGAATGAGACCGTTGCAGCTAAGAAACCCGATGCCGAGAACGCAGGTCCCGCAAGTGGGCACGCCGCCTGATGTGCCGAACGAAGACTTCGATCTTCAGATACGGGACACGAATGGGGGCCAACCACATACGCAAGACAACACGAATCGGTCTGTGTGCGGAAACCAGCATCTTATGCACATTCGACCAGTATTCGTACGTCATGAAAACTTGATCGCCCACATCGGAACCGGCAACCCTCAGAGTGCAGATCACCCACTCGTCCGTACGTGGCGATATTGGAAATACGCCATCTACTTTCCCTTTTGGCGGTAACACGGCTCCCTGCACATCATTTGGGCGGCACCTGGAGAAGCGGATTCCTTCAACATAGCAGGTCACCAGAGCATCTAAGACTTTCACGCTACGCTCACCTACATTCTCGATAGTGAAGCGTCCTTCCTTTGGATCTTCGGGCGAACGCCGCAAGCCAAGAGCAAGGTTGGGGCGAAGTTGCTCCCTTACCTGCACGGCATTCAGGCGCATGATGCGAAAGGTGAGGAAAGTATACCATGCAGTGATGACAACCAGAACGATAGTCGAGTTTCCGGCTTGTTGAAGCCACCGCCAAAGTTGTACCACTTGATTGACGATCTCGTTCATGTGCTAACCGAACCCGACCTGACCGGAATCAATCTTGTGAAAAGTCGGTCAACCATTCATAAATGCTTACGAGAATTTTGTTGCTCAGTCTTGATGATTCGACACCCGAAATCTCGATATATTTGCTTCCACAAATTAATGAACTGCCTTGGTTTGTGTAGTTAGGTTCTTGTATGCTGCTGGTGTCAAGTGTACATGAGCCGTCGTTCTTTATTGCTTCAACTGCACCTTTTATGGCAAGAACCAGAGAGTAAGCGGAAGGATCAGCCGGGGTCCAATCACGATAAGCTTTAGCCAGTTTGCCACTGTGAAAGGTGATTACACCGACAAGTTCATCGGGGTTCTTCTTGGAAATCAAATAAGCAGTCACGTCCGGTTTCAGTTTGTACTTGTTCGAGTCCACGGCTGCGACTGCATAGCGGCTGCCCAATAGCTGAACCGTTGGTTGTTCAGGGTCTCCCAACCTTACCAATATGCCGGAATAGGACAAAGACTGAACGGGCCGATGTTCCTGCATTACGTTGGTTGCAGACGGCGCAGCACTGCTATTCGAGACCGGCACGGAAGGAACTTGTGCCATTTGCTGCGATGACAACAAGACCAGAAGTTGAAGGAATCGTATGCTCTTCGTCATCTTGAAGCCTCTTCGTGCTTCTGAAACAGTTCTTCAATGCGCTTCTTCGCAAGAGGCATCTGCGAACGGTCATCCATGAACCGCTGCAATTCGGTGATTCGAGCGAAGAAAGCGCTCTCGCTGACTCATTTAGGAAGAACGCCCAAAATCTTGTATGTCTCCGATTCAATCTTCTTACCGTCGATGCTGACGGGCCACTGTAGTTTCGCCTTGTTGCCATTGAACTCTGCTTCGATATCGTCTACCAGTGGCATACGGCAGCTTCGGTGGTTTCCGGCAGGACCGGCAAAATGCTCCGCAAACTTGCTTTCGCAGTTAACGACGGCCACTCGACCATCCGACAACAGGAGCGAAAAGGTGGCCCCACGCACATGGTAGGACACCTGATGGGCTGGCGTGCTTGAGCCGGTGGTTCTAGTCGTCCCGCTACAGTTCACGCTGTTTGTGCTGCCCAAGCAGTTTACATTTGTGTTTGATCGTGCGGAGGAATTTTCGGGCACGAAATACGTGTACTCCGTCTCATTGTTCTGTCGGTCAATTATTTTCACGGCGAGTTTCTGTGCGAACACCGAAAACGCCGAAAGGACAAAAAACAGGGTGAGAAGAACTTTCTGCATCGCCGTCTCCACGCCCGTACAGAATAGCACTTTCAGTTCGATTACGGCGAATCACCCGTGGTCGCTATCGCCGGGGATGCCGCTGCCGGGGATGCCTTTGGGTTCAACGGGTCCGGTGCGTATTCCGTTCAGTAGTAGCGTAGAATGGTGCTGAGTGGCGGGATGGCGAAACTGGCAGACGCATTGGACTTAAAATCCAATGGACCGCAAGGTCCGTGTGGGTTCAATTCCCACTCCCGCTACCAACGTGATTTTGTGCGTGATAGAAACGCCCAAAATTGCATAAAACGTGATAATGGTACAAATCAGGAAAGCACACAGAATCAACTAGATATGTCTAAGGTTAAGAGGACTTAAAAGCCGCTCCTCGGCAACGAGGGTGTGGATTCGAGTTCCACTTCCGCCACCAATTCTCAGGCGGCCGTCATTCGCCGAACAGGTCGAGAGGCCCGGTTCAGGATTCATGCGGCTCCGTGTTGTCCGAATTCTCTGGCCGCGTCGAGCACTTCCTGTATCTCGCCTTCGCGAAGAAGATCGAGCGGCCGCCGGCCTCCCAACCGCGTGTTCGGATTGATGAAAAAGACGTTTTGCATCCATTCATCATGATCGGCGAGGGCCGCGAGTATCTGTTCCAAGCCGGGGACGGCGCCGCGGTCGGTGAACTGCCAGGCCGGGAACACGTATCCGCGCTTGCGAAACGTGAGCCCGACCAGTTGCCGGAGGGCACGCCGCTTATTGACCGCCTGCGGAGTAATGCCCAGGTAGTCGGCGACCTGCTCGGTCTTGAAGACGCCTCCATTTTGTTCGATGAGGCGTGCCTTGGCATCGAGTCCATCGAGAAACGCACGCGCGAGCGGATCGGATTTCTGGATTTGCTCCAGCACTTCCGCGCTGCGCATGGCGCGGAACATGGCGTGCCAATTGTCGGGAGCTTCCGCGGCGTCGGATAAGGCCGTTTCGGAGAGATCCATCAACTCCAGGACGAATTCTGCAGCCTTCTCCGCCCATTCGCGTTTGGCAGGGGTCTCCTGCTGGACGCGCCGGCGAAGCCGGTCGAGCCATTCCGGCGTCGATTGAGGCGAATCCGTAGTGAATGAGTGCGCTGCGGCGGCGCGGACCTTGGCGGCCACTCTCTTGGCGGGCATAATTCAATTGTAAGCGAAAATTTGGCAAAAAACACTACTTAGGAAAACCTAGAAACTTGGGAAACTGGAAGCGTCCTTGGCTTCAGGTGTTAACATTGCCGTGAAGGTGGATTCCCGCGTGCGCCAATTCGCCGTGGCATGTATTTGGGTGGCCCTTAGCTGTTGCGTAATTCTCGACGGAGGGCTCGCAGAGGCTGCGATCTCCGGGTGTTGCGATGTGGCAACCGTGGACAGGTACGGAAGGTGGGCCTTGCGCGGCCCCGAGCCGAGGCTTTGGCTGCCAATCTGCGTGTTCGTCTTTGTCCAGGGTCTCCTGGTTTTCGGCTTGATCCGTTTGCGGCGTTCCAGGCCCGCCCGGGCATACATTCTTGGGAACGGGAAGTCGACCTGACAAGCCCGCGGATCTGAGGCCCTGTGGTTGTGTGACGTATATAAATCCACACGTGGGCTGTCGGTCACGCCGAATGTTGGCCGGGCGCAGAAGAAACAAAAGCCGAGATGACTCTCCGAACTCTCCAGGAACCTCTGCGCAAGCCATTGGTTAACAAAGAGTCGGGTGACGCGAGGGTTTTGACGCCAGAGACGATCTCGCCAGGGACCGTCCCCCGCTCCTGAAGTCACCTCGGAATCTTGGGCGCCAAGGGGAAAATGACCTGACCCGGGGGTGGGACAGACGATCGTTTTTTGTCGTCTGTCAGGCTGTTGCGGCTTGGCCGGGGCACGACAGACCACAAAAAACGATGGTCTGTCCCACCCTCTTGCCGCCGAAGCCTGGCTAACCTAAATTCCACGGGATCAGGAGTTCGGACTCTCGGCTCAGCAGGCTGGACAGCATGCGCCCCCCTACGCCGTCGCTTTATGCGATTCGTGAATTTCCTGCAGGCTCCAGACGCGGATGGGGTCGCGCTTGCTGGCGGCGATGGCGTCGGCGGCGGCCCGGGCGCCGCTCATGGTGGTGATGCAGGGGACGCGGTACATCACGGCCGAGCGGCGGATGGCTTTCTCGTCGAAGAACGCCGGTGCGCCGGTGGTGGTATAGATGGCGAGCTGCACCGAGCCGCCTTTTAGCAGATCCACCACGTTGGGGCGGCCTTCGTTCACTTTCAACACAGTGCGGCATTGCAGGCCCGCGCTGCGCAGCACGGCGGCGGTGCCGCGTGTGGCTACCAGGGAAAAGCCCATTTCGACGAACCGTTTGGCCACGGCGGCGGCTTCCGATTTGTGATGATCGTTGACGCTGAGGAATACCGTCCCTTTGGCCGGCAGCGGCGTGCCGGCGCTGATCTGGGCTTTCAAGAAAGCTTCGCCGAAGTTGATGCCGACGCCCATCACCTCGCCGGTGGAGCGCATCTCCGGGCCGAGGGCCGGGTCCACGCCGGGGAATTTGTTGAACGGGAAGACCGGCGACTTGACGAAATCCTGCGCCACCGAAAGCGTGCTGCCCGCCGTGTAACCGTAACCCGAGAGCTTGCGGCCGCACATCAGGCCGACCGCGATTTTGGGTAGCGCCACGCCAGTGGCCTTGCTGACGTACGGCACGGTTCGCGACGCGCGCGGATTCACTTCCAGCACGTAGACGGTGCCGTTCTGGATGGCGTATTGCACGTTCATGAGGCCCACCACATGCAGCGCCTTGGCCAGGCGGATGGTGTAGTCCTCGATGGTGCGCAGGGTCTCGGGCGGAATGGATTGCGCCGGCAGCACGCAGGAGCTGTCGCCGGAATGCACGCCGGCTTCTTCGATGTGCTCCATGATGCCGGCGATCAGCACGTCCTCGCCATCGGCCAGCGCGTCCACGTCCACTTCGGTGGCGTTTTCGAGGAAGCGATCCACCAGCACCGGCCGCTCCTGCGAAAAGGTGACGGCTTCGCGCATGTACTGCTTCACCATCTCTTCGTCGTAGGCAATCACCATGGCGCGCCCGCCCAACACGTAGCTGGGCCGCACCAGCACCGGGTAGCCCAGGCGGCGGGCCACGGCGCAAGCCTCTTCCACGCTGGTGGCGGAGCCGTTGGCGGGGCAGGGAATTGCCAGGTCGTCGAGCAGCTTGCCGAACAGCTTGCGGTCTTCGGCCAGATCGATATTGGCCGGATCGGTGCCGATGATGGGCACGCCCAGCCGTTTCAGCGGCAGCGCCAGGTTGAGCGGCGTCTGGCCGCCGAACTGCACGATCACGCCCGACGGCTTTTCCGTGTCGCAGATATTCAGCACGTGTTCGAGCGTGAGCGGCTCGAAGTACAACCGGTCGCTGGTGTCGTAATCGGTCGAGACCGTCTCCGGGTTGCAATTGACCATGATCGATTCCACGCCCATTTCCTGCAGGGCGAAGGAGGCATGGCAGCAGCAGTAATCGAACTCTATGCCCTGGCCGATGCGATTCGGGCCGGAGCCCAGGATCATCACTTTTTTTCGGTCCACTGGATCGGCTTCACAAGAACTTTCGTAGTTGGAATACAGGTACGGCGTGAAGCTCTCGAATTCCGCCGCGCAGGTATCCACGCGGCTGAAAACGGCCGCAACGCCCAGTTGCTTGCGGCGTTCGCGCACGGCGATTTCCTCCACGGCCCAACTCTTGGCGAGCTGTGCATCGGATATGCCGTAGCGCTTGGCGCGCCGGAAACTCGCGGCGCCTATATTGACCAGAGAATCCTGCGCCAGAGACGTTTCGAAGTCGACCACTTCCTTCATCTGTTCCAGGAACCAGGGATCGATGGAGGTGAGCTCGTGGATATCGGCGACGCTGTAGCCGCTCGCCATGGCGAAGCGGACGTAGTTCAGCCGGTCGGGCGTGGGCGTGATCAGCTTGTTCGAGATCAGCGCCGCGTCCAGCTTTTCGGTGCCGAAAGCCTTGCCGGTTTCGAGGCTCCGCATGCCTTTCCACAGCGCTTCCTTGAAGGTGCGGCCGATGGCCATCACTTCGCCCACCGATTTCATCTGGGTGCCCAGCACCGGGTCGGCGCCGGGAAATTTCTCGAACGCCCACTTGGGAATCTTGGCCACCACGTAATCGATGGTGGGCTCGAAGCAGGCCGGGGTTTTGAGCGTGATATCGTTGCGGATTTCGTCCAGGCGGTAGCCCACCGCCAGCTTGGCGGCGATCTTGGCGATGGGGAAGCCGGTGGCCTTCGACGCCAGCGCCGAGCTGCGCGATACGCGCGGGTTCATCTCGATAATCACCATCCGCCCGTTGACGGGGTTGATGGCGAACTGCACGTTCGACCCGCCCGTATCGACGCCGATTTCGCGCAGGCAGCGCAGCGCGGCATCGCGCATCATCTGATATTCGCGGTCGGTGAGGGTCTGCGCCGGCGCCACCGTCACCGAATCGCCGGTGTGCACGCCCATCGGGTCGAAGTTTTCGATGGAGCAGACGATGATGCAGTTGTCCGCCAGGTCGCGCATCACTTCCAGCTCGAATTCCTTCCAACCCAGCGCGCTTTCTTCCATCAGCACTTCGTGAACGGGGGAAAGCGCCAGGCCGCGCTCCAGAATTTCCGCCAGGTCCTCGTTGTTGTAGGCGATGCCGCCGCCGGTGCCGCCCAGGGTGAAACTGGGCCGCAGAATGCACGGGAAGCCGATCCGCGCGGCGAACTTTTCGCCGCCCGCCACGCTGGTGATAAGCTGCGATTGCGGCGTTTCGAGGCCGATGCGCCGCATGGCATCCTTGAACAGCAGCCGGTCCTCGGCCTTCTTGATGGCGTCGATCTTGGCGCCGATCAGCTCCACGCCGTATTTCTGGAGCACGCCGTTGTCGGCCAGCTCGACGGAAAGATTCAAGCCGGTTTGGCCGCCCACGGTGGAAAGCAGCGCGTCGGGCCGCTCTCGGCGGATGATCTCTTCCAGGTACGGCGCGGTCAGCGGCTCGACATAAGTTTTGTCGGCCAGATCGGGATCGGTCATGATCGTGGCCGGGTTGGAATTCACCAGCACCACTTCAAAACCGTCGGCCTTCAGCGCTTTTGCCGCCTGGGTCCCGGAATAATCGAATTCGCAGGCCTGGCCAATCACGATCGGGCCGGAGCCGATAATCAGAATGCGGTGGAGATCGTTGCGTCGGGGCATCGGCTAACGCTCGCTGCTCATGAGTTGGACGAATTCATCGAACAGATAATGCGAATCGTGCGGACCGGGAGCGGCCTCGGGGTGATATTGCACGCAAAACACGGGATGGCTGCGATGGCGAAAGCCTTCGAGCGTCTGGTCGTTCAGATTCACGTGGGTGATTTCGACTTCGTTGAGATTGAGCGAATCCGGGTCCACCGCGAAGCCGTGGTTGTGAGAGGTGATTTCCACCCGCTTGTTCCGTTCATTTCGCACCGGATGATTGGCGCCGCGATGGCCGAATTTCAGCTTGTACGTCTTGCCGCCCACCGCCAGGCCCAGTAACTGGTGGCCCAGGCAGATACCGAAGATGGGCTTCTTGCCGATCAGCTTGCGGATGTTGGCAACTTGCGTTTCGAGCGGCTCGGGGTCGCCTGGGCCGTTCGAGAGGAAGACGCCATCCGGTTTCAGCGCGAGAACCTCTTCGGCCGAAGTCAGCGATGGCACCACGGTGACGCGGCAGCCCACCTGCACCAGCCGCCGCAGGATGTTGCGCTTGATGCCGTAATCGTACGCCACCACGTGATATTTGGTTTCGGCGGCGCGGCCCACCGGCTCCGATGGGGAACAGGCTTCCACCGCCGCCGACCATTCGTAGCGCTCCGGGGTGGAAACGCGGCTGGCCAGGTCGAGCCCGGCCATGCTGGGAATCGAACGCGCCTTCGCCACCAGCTTGGCGGCGTCTCTTTCGATGGCCGAGAGCACGCCCCGCATCACCCCGCGAGTGCGCAGGTGCCGCACCAGGGCGCGGGTATCGAGGCCGCTTACTACCGGAACGCCGCTGCGCGCCAGGAATTCGCCGGCCTGAGCATCGGAGCGCCAATTGCTGGCCGTTTCGGAAAATTCGCGCACCACCAGCCCCTCAATATAAGGCTTCGAAGATTCGTCGTCCGCGCCATTGGTGCCGTAGTTGCCGATTTGCGGATTGGTGAGGATGACGATTTGCCCGCTGTAGGACGGGTCGGTGAATACTTCCTGGTATCCGGTGAGCGCGGTATTGAACACCACTTCGCCGGACCGCTCGGCGGACGCACCAAAACTCCGGCCCGTGAAGACGGTTCCGTCTTCCAGGGCGAGGATTGCAGAGTTCAAGCTAGGCTGTTCCTCCTGGGGTGGATAAACCGTATTTTAGCAGGAACGGAGGAGAACGCGCCGGGTGTGCGCTAATCCCGCGTTTCCTGAGTTCTCCCTAAGAACAGGATGGCCCAGAACAGAATGGCGCTAGCCGCAGCGGACACTACGTAGTAGAGGTCGAATCCCAACCACTTCGGCGAGAACGGGTTCAATGCGGCCGCTACCGGCAATCTTACGAGGGCTGAAAGGGACACATCCAGCAGCCACCCTTCCCTGCATCATCCGTACTGCAAGGTTAGCAATTCGCAGGCTCCAACGTAGTTCCGGACACAGGCAATGGAACTGTCTCTGTTATCATAAATATCGGGCATGGACAGCTTCAAGCAGTTCGCTGCCGCTCCCCCCATGAGCCGGGTGGTACGGGGCGGGTTTCCGGACGGTGGTTCGATGTCGATTTCTGGCAGCAACAGGGTGACGAAGCGATCTTTGAAGCCGCTTGGGAGTTGGTGGAGCTGGCCGGGGAATTCAAAGGCTCACGCGTGGAACTGAAACCCGATTTCAAGGATCTGCCGCGGTTGTTCAACCAACACCAGGTTCAATATCTCATCGTCGGCGGGTATGCCGTCATGAAGTACACGGAGCCGTTCTACACCAAGGACATGGACATCTGGGTTGAGCCCGAGGCGGAAAATGCCGAACGAGCTTACCGGGCTCTGGTAGAGTTCGGCGCTCCGATGGCCGATTTGACCGTCCACGATCTGACCCAGCCCCACGTCGTCTCCAGTTCGGCATGGCTCCCGCCCGTGTGGACATATTGACAACGATTGATGCCGTGACCTTCCCTGAAGCATGGAAGAACAGGGTTGCGACGCATTTGAGCGGCATCCCGATTTCCATCATTTCCCTTCAGGATTTGATTCGAAACAAAGAGGCGGCAAGCCGGGACACCGACCGGCTTCATCTGAAACGTCTGCGCGAGTACGGAAAATAGATCATAGCCACCGCCGCCTCGCCGGATCAGACCAGACCAGATCTGGTCTGCGCTACAATCTGAGCATGGTAGTTCGCAATATCTCGCAAGCCAAGGCTGAGCTTTCCGCGCTTATTGAAGAGGTGCGGAAGGGCAACGAGGTGATTCTCGCCAAAGCGGGCAAACCTGTCGCGAAGCTGGTCGCCTATCGTGGCCCGGCGCGTCCGCGAGAGCCGGGCGCGTTGGCGGGGAAAATCTGGATTGCCCCGGATTTCGATACCCTGCCGGATGACATGGCGAGGGCTTTTGGGATGGGTGATCCGCGGAGTTGAGGATTCTACTCGATACGCACCTGATCCTCTGGTGGTTGGTGAACAGCCAGTCCCTCCCCGAGCAGGCCTGTATACTCATCAGCGATCCCGAAAATACCGTATTCGTCAGCGCGGTTAGCCTCTGGGAGATCTGGCTGAAGGAGAGCCTGGGGAAACTGCGGCTGCCTCCAGACTTCGAAAGCAGGCTACTGGCGGAGTCATTTGAGAACTTGGCGCTGACTGCCGCGCAGGCGCGCCATGTCGCGTCTCTGCCATGGCACCACCGTGACCCCTTCGACCGCATGCTAGTCGCCCAGGCGCAAGTGGAGAATCTGATATTCCTGACTGCCGACGATGCTGTCGCGGCCTACGGAGACTTTGTCCGGCTGGTGCGGTAAGCAGCCACCAGTGGGACAGACGATCGTCTTGTTGTCGTCTGTCACGCTGTTGTAGCTTTGGCGAGGGCCTGGCGGACCACATAAAACGATGCTCTGTCCCACCCTCGACCACCGAAACCTTATCATTCACGAATTCCGAACTCAACGCGGTACGCAATAGAACTCCCGCGGCGAGCAACTTGCTACTATTGGGTCCCTTTCCGCGTCTATATGACTTGAGGTGACGATGAAGGTAATCACACAAACGCGAAAGTTGGCGGAACTGCGGGCCAAAACCGACCGGCAGCTCCTCGATATCATCGATATTCACCTGGGTCGCGGATTGGCCTATGCCCGCCAGATGGTTGGGGCGGATTCCCGTGGGTTTTTCCCGATCGCCGATAAGTTCCGCAATCTGGCGCACCGGGAATATGCCGAAGCCGAGCGCCTTCAGCAGCTTCTGGAAGCCTCGGGTAAAACCAGCCACACCGCCGCCGCCGGCTTTCGCGAGTTGCGCGAGTATCTCAACGCCGTGCGCGGCGCCTGCGCCTGACGTTATAGTGGGCCCAGGAGAGCTGGATGCCCGCCGCAATACGCCGCGTTCCGATTGCCGTATCCCTGGTTGCCCTACTCGCCGCATGGCCGTTCCGGGCCCGAGCCGATCATTATCCCCGTCAGCCGGGAATCGATGCCCAGCACTATGCGTTTCGCGTGACGCTCTCCGACGATACCGATGAGATCGAAGGCGAAACCACCGTCTCGTTGCGCTTCGTGAGCGGTGTGGATGGATTCTGGCTCGACCTGGCGTCCCCTAAAGACGCCAAGGGTATGACCGTCACCGAGGTTTCCTCCGGCGGTGCGCCGCTCGGCTATGTGCATCGCGACGACCGCCTGCAGGTCCAGTTGCCCGCGCCGCCCAAGGCCGGCGAGTTGCGCGAGTTCACGATTCGCTATCACGGCGTTCCGGCCGGCGGGCTGCGGGTCGTCAAGAACAAATTCGGCGAGCGTTGTTTTGTGAGCACCAACTGGCCCACCTTCGCCCGCCAGTGGCTGCCCATGATCGACCACCCCTACGACAAGGCCACCAGCGAATTCCTGATCACCGCTCCGGCCCGCTACCAGGCGGTAGCCAACGGCCGCGTGGAGGAAATCGTCGACCTCGGCGACGGCCGCCGCCTGACCCATTGGAAGCAATCCGTGCCGATTGCTTCCTGGCTGAACAACATCGAGGTGGCGGAATTCGCGCTACGCAATTTCGCCGTCGACATGGGCACGCCGCTCCAGACCTGGGTCTTTCCTCAGGATCGAGTTGCCGGCATCGGCACCTTCGAAGTGCCCACCCGCCAGGCGCTGGAATTCTTCTCCAATGCCGTCGGCCCGTACCCCTACGAAAAGCTGGCCGACGTGGAGGCAGCCGGCATGGGCGGCGGCATGGAACACGCCAGCGAAATCTTCTACGGCGAACGCTCCGTGAACGGCCGCCCCGTGTCCAGCCTGGTGTGGCACGAAGTTTCCCATCAATGGTTCGGCGATTCGGTGACCGAAAAAGACTGGGACGACGCGTGGTTGAGCGAGGGTTTCGCCACCTATTTCGCGCTGCTCGCCGCCGAGCACTTCGACGGCCGCGACGCCTTTGTGGCCGGGCTGAAGCGCTCCCGAACGGCCATTTTCAGCGCCGATAAGCGCGCCCCGGTAGCGGTGGTGCACGACAACCTGCCCGAAATCGAGAACGGCCGCGCGCCGGTGGCTGTCGTCTACCAGAAGGGCGCCTGGACGCTGCACATGCTGCGCGCGCAGCTCGGCACCGAAGCTTTCTGGGCCACCATGCGCGAATACTACCGCCGCTACCGCGACGGCAACGCTTCCACCGAGGACTTCGAGCGCGTAGCCGAAGAAACTGCCCACGCCGATCTGGGCTGGTTCTTCCGCCAATGGTTATACCGCGCCGGTGAGCCCGTCATCGACGCCGCCTGGCATTGGGACGCAGCCGCCAGGAAAGTGGCGCTCGACTTGAAGCAGACCCAGCCCGGCGAAATCTACCGGCTCCCCATCGAGATCGCCATCGCCGGCGCCGGCCGCCCAGAGCGTGTGGCCATGACTCGGCGGGAGGAGCACTTCGAGTTCGCCTGCGATAAGGAACCGTCCGCTGTCGATCTCGATCCTAATACCTGGCTGCTGGCCGACATTCACGTGAGCAAGATGTAGCGGTGGATGCCCGGGGCCGGGTTCGCGCCGAGCCTGAATCGCCGGAACGGCGCGTTTGTCGTTCCTGATCCATGTCTGCGAGCGGAGGCCGGTAACTCAGCGATAGGGGCGTTTTGCGGCTAAGTGACGAATCAGCGTTGCGAAGACGATTTCGGGGACTTATCTCCGAGCCCACGGACCCTGTTTGAGATAATATGATCATGAAATCCAGGCACGTCGTAATCTTTGCCGCGACGTTGATACTCGTGACTCGCGGCGTCGACGCGCAGGCGCATCTGGATACGACCGTAATTGTCGCCTATCCGACAAGCGATGCACCGTTTACGTACTTCGTGGAGGTCTACAAGCGAACTTCCGACAGTGAGTATTCGCTTGCGTTGAGATATCGAGGTCATACCGGTTACGGCGACGGCAATCCTCTCGCGGTTGTCGATTCAGAAATGCCAGAGACCCTTCGGCGGCTGGGTCTTTGGAAAATTGTCGCCGTCGTGGGCATCTGGTGTCGTCTCGCCCTGCTACGGGGGTAGAGGCGAGTCCTCCATCACGACTCGCCGAGTTCGGACAGAACCTCTGCGTAGAGGTCAGGGCCAATCCAAAATCGAGCACTCTGAATCAATTCATCGAGCAATGGCTTCGCCAAATCGACCAGGCCAGCTCGCTTCGCAGTCGCTATCACACCGAGAAGGCCAGTGACGGCCAAACCCGCCGCACTGGCGACCCGACGCCCGCGTCTCTCGTCCACCAGCAGAAGCTCAGCTCGAAGCTCGATTGCCAGCACGATTGCTTCGGCTTCGCCGAGGTCCAGGTGCTCCCGAAGTTCCTGTACGCGCTTCTGGTCGTTGACGGTTGCTACCATCAGCCACGGCTGCGAGGCGGGATCCATTCCAGGCGGCAGATCGCTCTTGGAACGGGTTAGCTCCTCATATACCGCAGAAGGAATGAGAATCTGGTGGTAAAGCGAAGGCAGCAGATCGAGTCGCCCGATACGCGCCAGATTTAGTACAGGCGACGTGTCGGAGACGACGATCAAAACCGATCCGCGAGGCGCAGAGCCCGAAGATCCTCGCGGAATTCCGTGACTCCGTAATGAATGGGGATCCGGCGCTCTGCCATCAATGCCTGAAAGGCGAGTTGGCCCAGTCCAGCCAGACGACTAGCTTGCGCGAGGGTCAGCCGCTCTTGTTGGAACAGCACTAGCGCAAGCTCCTGATTCAGCTCGGGCTCGGTAATGTGAGCCGCTTTAAGGACCTCGTCTGAGATTGTGACGGGCATCTTCTTTTATATTATACCGCTCCCGGTTTATGCGTCCGTAAGATCGCAGTTCCACATGAGCGTGTCGTCGCCGACTCACAGGTCTGCCGTTTTCGGACGGGGAACGGGTCGGCTCGGAGACCGAAACGACTGGTCACAGTCCGGTGGCCAAGACTTTTCCGGGCGGCCTGCAGGTCCATCAGATGGGCAACATCCGGATCCGATGACGGAAGGAGTCTACGGTTACGAGAGCGCCAGCTCCGAGGCGTGATCGAGCGGTCTGGATTTGCGCGGGGCACGACATCGCCAATGGCGGACGGTAGAACGTCCTGGGCCCGAGGCCACCAAACCCACGATCGTTCCGGCGGTTACGCGCATTCCGCGCCCGCGGGGCTTGCCTTCCATGACGGCGGCGACTCGCGTGATGCGATCCAAGCTGGGCATATGTCCTCATCCAATCGTAGACAGAAACAACCGCTCGGCGGGGCCACTTGTGGCATAATTCCTGCATGCCACACATCGATAAGCATCCGGCGGGATCATTCAGTTGGCTCGAACTGGGCACCACCGACCAGACCGCGGCCAAGAGTTTCTACGGCGCGTTGTTCGGGTGGGAAGCCAATGAGTTCCCAATGGGCCCGGACGGCGTATACACCATTTTTCAAATCGATGGCTGCGCTGCCGCGGCCGGTTATCAAATCGGTCCCCAGATGGCTGGGGTGCCTCCGAACTGGACTCTTTATATCGCCGTCGATAGCGCGGACGAGACGACCGGCCGGGCCGCCGAACTGGGCGGAACGGTACTGAAAGGCGCCTTCGATGTCGGCATCTTCGGCCGCATGGCCGTCATCCAGGACCCCACCGGAGCCGTTTTCTGCATCTGGCAGGCCAAGACGAATGCCGGAATTGGCATCGCCGGCGTCCCCGGCACGCTTTGCTGGGCCGACCTGAACACGGCCGATCGCGACCGTGCCAGGATCTTCTACGAAGGCCTCTTCGGCTGGACAATGACCACGGGAAAATCCAAAGACCCTTCCAGCTATCTCCACATTCTGAACGGCGAGACGGGAATCGGCGGGATTCTCCCCGAGGACTATCGCAACAAGAACGCCCCGCCCCACTGGCTGCCCTATCTCCTGGTCGCCGATTGCGACGCCTCCACGGCCAAGGCGAAAGAGCTGGGTGCAGCCATCTATATGCCGCCCACGAGCATCGACAAGTCACTGCGGTTTTCCGTGCTTGCCGACCCGCAGGGCGCTGTGTTTGCGCTCACCACGGCGTTCCAGTAAGCAGCCGGCGATTTGCTTCCCGCCGCGCCCTTCACGTTCGCGGAATTCCAGCCACGCAGCGTATGCTCGAGTCCGAGCCGCGACTGTCAAGGAGCGGTTGCCGCGCGGTGAAACACTGCTCCGGGGTTCTCGAAACGAGCGCGGCAACCGCTCCCTTACGGTCGCGGCTCGATCGCTGTCAGCAGGCGCCGATACTGCTCTTCCGCCTCCGGGTCCGGACCGTGGGGATGGTCCAGGTAGGCGCCGATCCAGCGCCGGGCGCGCGGCCAATCGCCGAACTTCGAGAACATCTGGCCGAGCGCGCGGGCGCAGCGCGGATAGCCGGGCTCGTGCTCCAGGTGTACTTCGCACTCCGCTTCCAGGCTGGGAAAAATCCGCATGGAATCGAGCGCAGCCACATCGGGTGGCGGATTCCTCATGAAGACCATCGCCGCCGGGTCTTCATACACCAGCTTCCACTGGGCCTCGGCCGGATCGGCCAAGCCCGGCGCCAGCAGGTACATCTGCCCGGTCGCGAATTCGAAGCCTTTGAGAACGATGGTCTCGACCCCGTATTGATCGAGCAGGGCGAAGGCATCCTTGCCGCCGGTGGCGTCGTGGTTGTAGAGAATGCGGGCGTAGTCGGCAAACAGGCTTTCGCTCAGCACCCGGCCATCGATGAACACCTTTTCCCGCGGCCCGAGGCGCCACATTAGGTAACCGCCGTCTTCCCAGGTGTTGAAAAGGCGCGAGCGGATATCGTGCGACAGCAGAAAATCGGCGGCGCCGGCCGGGTATTTCCACTCGGCCGCTCGCAGTTGAAACATGCGGCCTTCCGCCACGCCGATGACCAGCGCCGCCGCGCCGATGGCGGCCGCGGCATATTGTACGATGGGACGCGGCCGCAACTCCCACGGCAGGTAGCTCGCCATGGCGATGGGCGCAAACCAACCAATTAGAGCGGTGTTGCGCACGGCGGTGAGGGCCGCCGCGGCGAAGGCCGCAAACAGCAGCCAATCCGCCACGCGCACCTTGGCGCGCTGCCACGCCAGCACCGCCGCGCCCGCCACCAGCAGCACGGAAAATGCGTTCGGTGGCCAAAGCTGTGGCCGCGCCCATTCTTGCAAGACCGATATCGTGCCGCTGGAGCGATACCGCAGTAGAATTTCGAGCACGCGGAAGCCGTTGGGATTGATTCCCGAAACCAACACCGCGGCCGCACCCCAAACATAGATGCCCGTGTCGCCCGGGTGTGGCCGCCCGCGTACGCGCAGCCACAGCGCCTCGGCCGCGTATGCGCCCACGGCAACCCATCCCAGGAAAAAGCCGCCATGGCAGTTGGCCCAGAGCAGAAACAGCGGCGCCAGCAGCCACACTCTCCGGCGCGATTCCAGAACCGCCACCGTCAGAGCCAGAGACAGGAACGTGGCCAGATACGGCCGGTCGTTGGCGAACTCCACGTTCACGCTCGCCGCTGCCAGCCCCGCCGCCACGGCCCAATAGAAATTCCCGCGCCGGCGCCAGACGATCCATCCCGCCGTGGCGCAGAACAAGTTCAGCAGCAGCGCTCGCAGCAGCACCACGCCGCCGAAGCCCGTCACCCGCCAAATCAGGTAAATCGACACCTGTGCCAGCCACTCTTCCGTGAGATTGAAGTGCCGCACCAGTTCCTCGCCGGGATAAGCCGGCCGCGCCAGGGCTGTGGTGTAAGCGAACGGATCCGGGACGGGAAGCCGGTAGGTCCGAACGATCCACTCGCCGGATTTCAAGTGCCACCAGAAATCCGAATCGGAAAGTTCGCGCGAGAACAGGCCCAAGCCCAGGAGCAGCGCGAGCCCCAGCAGCATGGGAGGGAACCATCGCGGCACGAAGGCCGGACTGGCTTGGGAAGTTTGCCGCGCTTTCGCATGGCGGGCTGCGGAGGGCAGTTTCATAGGCTTTCAGCGATCAACAGTCAGCGGTCAGCCTGCAAGCGCGGGCGGCGTGGCTGAGAGCTGACCGCTGAACGCTGAAAGCTTCCGCACCATCATTCCGCCATGCGCCGGCTGAATCGCCGCAAGCGGAAGATCTCCATCAGGCCGATCGCCAGATTCACCGCGCCGAGAACGCTCACGGCGGCGCGGGTGTAGCCGTTGTCCCAATAGTCGCTCCAGGCCGGCAACAGGCCGGAGAAGTAGTTGCGATCCCAATAACCGGTCCATGGGAAAAGCAGCAGGAACAGGCCGACCTCCAGACACAGAACCGAAAGCGCCACGGCGGTTGCTTTGTGATACCAGCGGTGGGGGGGCGCGACGGACAACGCTGGTGGTTCGGTCGAGCCCTGTTGCATGGGCGTCATGCGGCCCCCAAGGCGAACAGTTCCAGTTGCGCCGTCTCATCCAGTGGAAATCGCGAATGCCGACGCACCGGCTCGTAGCTCAGCCGGTGCAGCGGCGTGGGACCGCGCTCGGCCAGGGCGCGCAAGTGTTCGGGAGTACCGTAGCCTTTGTTCGACGCCAGGCCGTATTCCGGGAAGACCGCGTCCCAGCGGCGCATCAGCTCGTCGCGATGCACCTTGGCCAGGATGGAAGCGGCCGCAATCGCGTGGCAGCGCGCGTCGCCGTGAATGAGAGCCTGCTGCGGCAGTCTCAGCTCCAGCGTCACCGCATCGGCCAGCACATAATCCGGCGGAGGACGAAGAGCCTCGACGGCGCGGCGCATGGCCAGCCGCGACGCCTGGTAGATGTTGATGGCGTCGATGGTGGCGGCATCCACCGCCGCCACGGCCCAGGCCACGGCGCGCTCGCGCACGCGCAACGCCAGCACTTCGCGCCGCTCCGGCTCAAGCTGTTTACTGTCGTTCAAGCCCCGCACGGGACGGTCCGCGGCCAGAATCACCGCCGCCGCCACTACCGGTCCGAACAGGCAGCCCCGGCCCACTTCGTCGGTGCCCGCCACGGCGTGGAAACCGCGCCCTCGCAATGCCCGTTCGAGCGTCGCTTCGCACCGCAATGAACCAGCCGCCTTGTCGGGGCGCATGGAAGGCTCGCCGGCCTATTCGCGTTCGCGCAGCCGCGCCGCCTTGCCCTTGAGGCCGCGCAGATAATAGAGCTTGGCGCGCCGGACGCGGCCCGTGCGCACCACGTCGATGTGATCGATCACCCGTGCATGCAGCGGGAAAATACGCTCCACGCCTTGCCCAAAGCTTACCTTCCGCACCGTCACCGATTGGCCCATCCCGGTATTGTTCCGGGCAATGACCGTGCCTTCGAAAGCCTGTATCCGCTCTTTATCGCCTTCTTTGATCTTCACGTGCACGCGGATGGTATCGCCGGGACGAAACTGCGGGATATCGGTCCGCTGATTCTTCTGAATAAACTTGGTCAACAGCGCGTTCTGCATGGAAATTTCCTTAATCTTCTATCTTAAACTAAATGGCTGGTTAAAGTTGGGATGCTCCCCGCCTCACCCCAGCAGATCCGGCCTCAGCTTGGCCGTCTTTTCCCGCGCCGCTTCGCGCCGGAATTTGCGGATCTCTTCGTGGTTGCCGTTCAGCAGCACCTCCGGCGCTTTCCAGCCGCGAAACTCAGCCGGACGCGTCCAGTGCGGGCAATCGAGAAGCCCTTCGCCGTGCCCCGACTCCTGAAACGAATCGAAGGCCGCCGAAGTCTCGTTGCCCAACACCCCTGGAATCAACCGCGCCACGCTGTCGACGACAACCGCGGCCGCCAGTTCGCCGCCGCTCAACACGTAGTTGCCGATCGAAATCTCGTCGTCGGCCAAGTGCGCCGCCACCCTCTCGTCCACACCTTCGTAGCGGCCGCAGAGCAGCAGCAGTTCGCGCTCTTTCGCCAACCGGTTGGCCATGGCCTGGTCGAAGCGGCGCCCCTGGGCGGAAAGCAGCAACGCTTTACGGCCCTCGCCGCGCTCCGGCCAGATCGCCTCCACCGCCTCGAAAACCGGCTCCGGCTTCAGTACCATGCCTTCTCCGCCGCCGAACGGCCGGTCGTCGACGGTCCTGTGCCGGTCGTGAGTCCAGTCTCGCAAATTGTGAATGCGAATCGAGACGATCCCGCTGTCGGCGGCCCGCTTCACCACGCCGTGAGCGAACGGCCCCTCGAAAAACTCGGGGAAGATCGTCAGCACATGGAAAATCACGAGCGGTTCAATTCCTTCAGGCCCGGGGGCAACTCCACCGTGATGCGCCGGCTGGCAGGGTCGATTTCGACGCAAATGGAGCGGGCAAACGGGATCATCAACCCGGAATCCAGCACCAGTAAGCCGCTGCCGCCACCGTCGTCCCAGCCGGCGACTTGGCCCAGACGCACGCCGCCGGCGCGCTCCACCACCTCGCACCCGATCAGGTCCGATTGGAAATAAGCCCCCGGCTCCGGGGCGGCGCGCTGGTTGAACGGAATCCGCACCTCTGCGCCGGCCCATCGCGCGGCGTCGTCGATGGTGTCCACGCCGGCGAACTTCAGAATCAGGCGCCCATCGTGAAACCAGGTAGATTCCAGCCCCAGGCGCTCCCCTTCCGCCTTCCCCGGCAGGAAGAGAAACACTTCCCGCAGTTCGGCGAAACGCTCGGGCTTGTGCGACAGGCTGATGGCGGTAAGCTCACCCCGGTTTCCCCGCGGTTTTCCCACGAGGGCAATTGCCACCCACTCGCCCCGGTCCGGAGTCACTCCAGGATTTCCAGCGTAAATCTCCGGTTGAGCTTCATTCCAGCCGCTCCCAATATGGTCCGGATCGAACGCGCCGTCCGCCCCTGCTTGCCAATTACTTTCCCCAGGTCGCTGGGAGCCACCTTCAATTCCAGTACGGTCACCTGTTCGCCCTGCACCTCGCGCACAGACACCTCTTCGGGGATGTCCACCAGAGCTTTGGCAATATCTTCAACAAGCTGCTTCATCCCGCCTCCCTTTCCCATGGTAGCGGAACGGGTACTGTCCGAACGGCTTCCATTGCACACTTCCCGTTAGTTTTCTTACAGTTAATACTGTAAGACCTAGCACGAAACAGCTACGCCACCGGGGCCACCGGGGCGGCAGCCGGGAATTTCTCGACCAGGCGCTTCACCGTATCGGAGAGCTGCGCGCCGTTCTTGGTCCAGTGTTCGATCCGTTCGTGCTGCAACGTCGCCTGGGCCGGGACGGCGAGCGGATTATAATGTCCCACCACTTCCAGGCTCCGTCCGTTGCGCGCGCGCTCTTTCTCAATCACCACCACGCGATAAAAAGGCTTCTTTTTGGCGCCGAAACGCGCCAGTCGAATCATCAGCATCGGTACTCCAATTCCTTTGTCCTTAAATAAGGTAACGTATCCGGGGCGAGGCTGTCAGCTAGCGGCCCGCCATATCTCCGAACGGAAATCCTGGGGGCAGCTTCATTTTGCCGAGTTTCCTGCCCATCAGGCCGCCCGAAAACGTCTTCATCATCTTGCGCGCCTGGGCGTATTGTTTCAACAACTGGTTGACTTCCTGCACCGAGGTGCCGCTGCCGTGCGCGATGCGCCGCCGCCGGCTGCCGTTGATGATCATGTGATTGTCGCGTTCGCGCGGCGTCATCGAGTCGATGATCGCCACCACCCGCGTGATCTCTTTTTCGTCGACCTTGACGTCCTTGAGATCCTTCAGCATGCCCACCTTGGGCATCATGTCGAGCAGCGAGCCGAGCGGGCCCAGCTTGCGGATCTGCCGCAACTGGTCGCGAAAGTCCTCCAGGGTGAACTCGTTGTCGATCAGCTTGCGCTGCATCTCGACGGCTTTTTTCTTGTCGATGGTCTGTTCGGCCTTCTCGATGAACGAGAGAATATCGCCCATGCCGAGAATGCGGTTGGCCGCGCGATCCGGATGGAAGGGTTCCAGAGCGTCGGGCTTTTCGCCAACGCCCACGAACTTCAGCGGCTGGCCGGTGACGTGGCGGATCGAGAGGGCCGCGCCGCCGCGGGCATCGCCGTCCATTTTGGTCAGGATCACCCCGGTAATGCCCAGGCGCTTGTGAAATTCATCCGCCGATTTCACCGCGTCCTGCCCGGTCATGGCGTCGGCCACGAACAGAATCTCCACCGGGTTGAGCTGTTGCTTGAGCTCGTCCAGCTCGCTCATCAATTGATCGTCGATGTGCAGCCGGCCCGCCGTGTCCACCAGCAGAACGTCGCGCCCCGAATTGGCGCTTTCCTTGCGGGCAGCGCGAGCCAGCTCCAGCGGTTTGGTTTCGTCCGCCGCCCCTTCGTAAACCGGCTGGCCGACTTCCCGCGCGATCACCTTGAGCTGTTCCCGGGCCGCCGGGCGGTAGACGTCCACCGAAACCAGCATGGGACGGTGCCCGTTACGTCCCAGCCACCGCGCCAGCTTGCCCGCCGAGGTGGTCTTGCCCGAGCCTTGTAGGCCCACGATGAGGATCACCGTCGGCGGTTCGTTGGCAAAACGCAGCTTCGATTCATGGCTGCCCAGGATCTTGATCAGCTCTTCATGAACGATCTTGATCACCTGCTGGGATGGCGACAGCGCCGTGAGCACTTCCTCGCCCATGGCCTTCTGCCGGATGTTCTCGATCAGTTGCTTGACCACCCGGAAGTTGACGTCGGCCTCGAGCAGCGCCATGCGGATCTCCCGCAGCGCGCCCTCCATATTTTCGGCCGAGAGCTTGCCCTCGCCGCGCAGGCTCTTAAAAACCCGCTGCAGCTTGTCCGATAGATTGTCAAACATGGGACTTTGAAAACCTCAGGCAAGAACCACGAATCGAGTCATGCGGTCACTCGGCGGCGGCGGGCGGAGGAGCGATCCGAATGCTGCTGGCAGCCGGCTTGCCGGTGCGGTCCATCCCCAACTCGTAAATCAGCCGCGTACCGGGCCGCAGATCCGTGGCCAGGCCCTCGGCCAGCCGCGAAACGTGAAAGAAGATGTCCCGACCGCCGTCGTCGGGCCGCAGAAAACCGAAACCCTTCTGCTCGAAATACGTGACCACGGAGCCGGACTGGACCCCGCTGGCGGCTTCCTCGCCACCTTCGCCGGATTCGCCCCCACCCTGGTTGGGCCGGCCGCTCTTGTCGCCCACACCCTGCTTGATCAAAGCCAGGTCCGCCTCGGTCCACTCCGTGGCAGGCGGCTGCTCGGTGGGCATTTTCATGTCCGGATTCCGCTTCCGGGCGTCTTCAAATAATCGCTTCTGGCGTGCGTTCAATCGGAGATCCTCAAAACTTCCGTGCGCTCCTGTAACTAATTGCGATTACACGGTAGCGGCAACGGCAACCTTCCTCTTCCGGGTTCCCTTCTTTTCGGCTGGTGGCGTACGGTCGCTCTTTTTCAAGCTGACCAGCACCAGATCCTTGACGAACTTCTTTTCACCGTGATCGTCGAACTTGATCACGATCCGTTCCTCGTTACTGGACATTACAGTGCCCAATCCGAATTTGTCGTGCTCGACTTGGGCACCTTGGGAATATGTATTGGCAGCCATGGCTCGCTAACGCGTCGCTCCTAGGTTGAAATGCGCGGAAAACGGGGAAAACACTGTGAAACTGGTAAGGCGCGCGATTGGAATGAAACACAATGGACACTGGTAGTATAACAGAGCGCGGCCCCTCCTGTCGAATTTGAGTGCGTTTGGCAGTTCGGGGCTTGTCGGCCTGTCCTGGAACTTTGCGATAATGACAGCGGGGGCGGCGATGACGGTAACGCTGGAGCTCACACACGACGTTCAGATTGGCCTCCTGGTTCAGGCGCAGGCCAGCGGCGACGCGTAGCCGCACGTTCGGGTAAGCCGCCCGCCCTACCTCGCCGATTCCTTTCCGATCCCTTCCAGCATCGCCGGGATTTCGAATACCGCCCGGTTGGTCTGGCGCTCGGTGGCGGCGCGATACCGGGCATACGCCGCGGGCTCCAGCATCCCTTTCACCGCTTCGGCGATCCCGCGGAAGTTCTTCAATACCACGCCGACACCTTGCTCCCGCACCCAATCGGCGTTGTAGCGCTCCTGCGGCAGGGTCCAGGCGTTGCGTTCCACAATCGCCGGCAAATGCATGGCGACGGCTTCGCTGATGCTGCCGGGGCCGGGCTTGCCAATGAAGTAGTCGGCAAGCTGCATGTAGCGGGGGATCTCCTGGGTAAAACCTTCGACGAATATCGGTGCCCGGTGCGGCATTGCCCGCAGCCTGTCGCGCAGGCGGGTGTTGTGGCCGCAGACCAAAATCAACTGGCGACCCGCGAGGCGTGCCGCGATATCGCCCATCGCCGCCGAACCCTGGCCGCCGAACAGCACCAATCCCACCGGGCGGTCCGGATCGAGGCCCAGCGCCCGCCGCGCCCGCGCCCGCTCTTCGGCCCTTAGCGGAGCGGCGTCGTAGAATCGCGGGTTCAGGATCATTCCGGACGCGCGCAGCACTTTGTTCGCGGCATGGCCCATCTCGAGCGCCTGTTCCACCGCCTTAGCCGAGCCGCAGATGAAGTACTGTTCCTGCAGCCCGCCCGCGAACGGCTCAATCCAGAAGTGCGGCGGGTAATCGGCGATGTCGGTAAGCACCGTCACCAGCGGCGTCCCCGGCAGGGCCTGGCGCAGGCTCTGGCACAGCGCTCGATTGAAATTCGGAATCAGCGAAACCACCATGTCCGGCCGGCTGCGGCGCCAGTATTCTTCCAAAAGGCGCACCTGGCGGCGGTGAAACAGGCGAATGACGCCGTGCATCCCCGCCGTCAGTTCGGCCGACCCCAGCGTCCAGCCCTTTTTCAACATCAAATTGTAAAGATCCTGTAACCTGATGCCGGTGAGCTTGCGGAAGACGTCGATCTCGTCCAATAACTCCTGCAAATTCATCAGCCGGATTTCCAACGGCCGTTTTTCGCGCTCAATGGCTTCCCGTAGCGCGATGGCGGCCGCGCGATGGCCGCCGCCCGCGTCGAAAAAGACGAAGTCCAGGCGGATCATCCAGTTTCGATTGTGCCATGGCGAGCCCCGCCCGTCCCTGAAAACAGAGCGATTAACCCATGTTTTTCCCGTCTGTCACCCAACTGTAGCCGTTGCGGGGCTACAAATAGGCATGCGCTGCGATCTGCACGTGCACACTCGGCACTCCGGCATGTGCGGCGTCCGGAAACTCACCCGCGACGTGGTCGCCATCGGCCACAATATGGTACGGGAAAACCCATGGACGCTGCCGGTGGCATCTCTGGGAGTTGCGGTTCCCCTGGTAATTCTCGGAAACTATATAGTAGAGAACGCGTTCGCGCGCTGGTGGATGGCACAATGCCGCTGGGCGCTAGCGCGAGGGAGCTGGAAAGCCGAAGCCGGCGGGGCCGTCCCCGTGCCCGAGGTGGCGTCGTGACGCTACCTCAAGCCATGCTGAGTTTCATCTCGCATCGCGACCATAGCCTGATGCGCCGCGTCAACCGCTGGCCGGCGCCGCGCTGGATCCGCGTGTGGATGATCTGCGCCACCCGCGGCGGCGACGGCTGGTTGTGGTACGCCCTCGGTTGCATCATCCTGCTGTTCGGCGGCTCCGATCGGTTCCGCGCCACTGGCGCCGCGGCCCTGGCGGCCGGCGTGGGCATCGCCATCTTTCTCAAGATCAAAAAAGCCACCGGCCGGAAGCGCCCCCTGGAGCCTCACTGCTGGGCTACCCTGCTGCCGCCCGACCAGTTCTCGTTTCCCTCCGGTCACACCATTACGGCCTTCGCCGTAGCCATATCGCTCGAGACCTTCTACCCCGATCTCATCGTAGGCTTATTGTTCTGCGCCCTCAGCGTGGCCGCCTCGCGCATCCTCCTGGGCATGCACTTCCTCAGCGACGTAGTCGCCGGCGCGGCGATCGGCTGCCTGCTGGCGTATGGGGCGACCAGCCTGGTGCATTGGCTGTAGGAGTAGCCGATCGCGGAACGCCTTACGTGGTGCCTCCGGCAGATTGCCGTCTCAGCGACAGCTCGAACCGGACGCCCTCCGTTTTTTGTAACGCGGTGAGGATGCTCGAAAGATTCGCGGCGGAGGGGCTGCCCTTTGGCCCCAGCATTCGCATCAGGCTCTTGGCGGGGATGCGCGTGCGTTTCTCCAGGTCCTGAAATCCGGCGGTCGCGTTGACGTAGTCGCGCAGAACGGCCTTGCCGGTCGCAAGGTCCCCGTTGATGACACACTCGACGGCCTCGCGTAGGAGCGCTTGACGGAAATCCGGGTCGCGTTGCGCCCGCGCCCGGATGGTTTCCTTGAAGTCGTGGGTCAGGGGCATTGATTGAATCTCCCGTTTCTTTCGTCGTTTGTATGCGGCCCAGCATTCCTGCGCCGCCGCGATATCCCGCGGTTGCCGTTTCTTCGTGCCGCCGCCAATCAGGATCACAAGGAGGTCGCCATCCTTGCCAAAGTAAATTCGATAACCGGGCCCGAAATCGATCCCGTATTCAAAGACACCGTAACCAACGCCCTTGACCTTCGATACGTTTCCCTGTTCCATACGCGCAAGCGCGATGGTCACCTTGGCGGCTGCCGCGGCGTCAAGTCCTTCCAGCCAGTGGGCGAGCCGTTTGTTCCCGTTTTCGTCAACGTAGCCGCGGATCTCGATCGTCCACGGTTTATGGTAACAATTGTGTTACCATATGTCAAACTGCCAGTGACCTTCGCATAAGCGCTCTGTTGTTGGACGTTTGGGGTCGATCCAAGCGCGGGGTCCTGAAGGATCGGCCAGTTGCGTCGCGATACCGATATAGCGATAATCGCGGGCGCCTTGCCGTCTCGCGCCGCTCGCTAGGCGAACGGAATTTCCACTTCCGTATAGCTCCCCGCACCCGCGGCCTCCACGGCGGCGCCTATGCGTCCAAAATGCAGCCGGACCCGGGACCATTTCGTCGTTCCGGTCAAAACGACGATCGCGATTCTTCGCCCCGCAAGATTCTGCTGGTAGCGAATTCGCCGGTCGGTTGTGAGGAGCAGATCAATGGCCGCCTCTTCTGCCGCCTTGAGCAGCGCGCCGTTATTCAGCGTGTCCCACCCCCGGGACTGAGCGGTGATGACGGTGTGGCCGGCGAACGCCCGGATCAGGCCGCGCGGAGCTCCATGGTCAAAGAGAATGAGCATCGACGGGCAGAGGCGGCGGTACGGAAGCGTTTAGAGTCTCGGCCACAAAGTCGAGCACAGCCGCGATCTGCTCCCGGCTGACGTCAAACTGCTCCATCACTTCCTCGATGCTCAAATCCTCCAGGTTTTCAATGACGGTCGCCACGGGCAGCCGCGTACCGCGAAACACCCATGCGCCGCTCACCTTGCCGGGAATGCTCTCCACGGCCGGGCAGTCTGACCAATCGAGAAGTGCCATCTCGCCACGCCCCTTCTTCAGAATACGTCATTGCCGCTGGCGCTAGAACAGCACCCAGACGTCGTTCCCACGACTCTTGCTTCTGGTCGCCCCCAAGGCCGGCAGTTACTCGTGAACATAATAATACTACATTCAAGTGATTTCTTAGTGGGCTATAACATCCCGTGCTGGAGCACCTGCCAGCGTAGCGCGCCGATTCGGACGGGCTCACTCACCGGACGGCGTCTTTGGCTCGAGCCCCCGATCCCGCGGCGCTCGGTGTAAGGGATGCAACCTTCCCGCTTCGGGCTGCCTGCCGAATCGACGCTCTTAGCTCGTCGACGGAGGTGCCCCCAACAGGCTCCCCGTTCAGGAACAATGTAGGCGTGGCATTAACGCCGACCTCCTGCCCGAGTGCCATGTCTTGTTCAACCTGGCCTGCGGTCAACCCGTCTCTAGCGCACGTCTCGAATTGTCCCTGGTCCAGATGCGGCGCAGTCCGCGCCCAATCGGCGACGCGCGGCCGGAGATTGTCCACGGTCAATTCGCGCTGGTGAGCAAACAGGAAATCGTGCAGGCTCCAGAACGCGGCGTCGCTCTGCCGCTGGGCGCAAGCCGCGGCCTCAGCGGCCGGCCTCGCCCATCGGTGCATCGAAAGGGGGAAGTAATGGTAAACGATCCGCAGCCGGTCCCCTTCCGACGCGGCGAGCCCATTCAGCGTATCCGCCATGCGCGCGCAGTAGGGACACTGGAAATCCGAGAACACCACGAGCGTAGCGGGGGCCTTGTCGGTCCCCCGTGTCGGCAGGTTGCCTTGCAGAAGTGCGGCGGCCGTTTCCCGCTGCCGCCGTAACGCTTCTAGCGGGTCCGGCCTGGCGTCGAGAAGTTCACTCGTCAGAAAGCGGAAGTCCGGCGAGGCGAACAGCTCCGCGCGAAAAGGGCGGCCGCTCAGGCTCGCGAAGACCAACTTGTGGAAGCAGGATCCAAAAGCGGTGCCGCTATCGGCGACCCCAATCTCGGCATCGGCCGGTAGCTTGTATTTTGCCCGGACGAAGTCGACCAGGCGAGCCTTGTCCGCCTCGCCGGGCGTGGCGCACCGGTTGGCGCTCCACACGCGGAGCGCCGCTCCCGCCGCCAAGCCGACCACCGCAGCCGCGGAAGCCGCCCGAATAACAACCCCTCGTCGATTCATTCGCGGCCCTCCATGTGGGATCCCTAAAGGCCTCCACCGCCCTGTCTGTCCGACGGGGCGCCTCCCGGCGCCCATGCCGCTCGGCCTTGGCCGCCGACGTCTGTCAACGCTGCTTGCGGACCTCGACGACCGAGCACGTGCCGTCGATGCAGGTGGCCTCCGAGTTGCAGCAGTCGCTGCTGCTCGCGCACGGTCCGCCATCGGCCGAGCAGGTGCAGCTGGGGTTGTCGCAGCTATTTAGGTTGCACATGCCGCTGCAACCGCCTCCGATTCCGTTGCAGCCTGAGGACCCGTCGTAGTAAGATCCCCCGCACATGTTGTTCGGGTCGTCCGCCGGGGCCACATAGCCCGAACACTCGTTGCCGCACGAGAATCCTTGCGGTTGTTCATAGTAACCCTCGCATGCGCCTGGGGTGCAGGTGACAAAGGCGTGAGCTGTGGGTTCGATGAGCGAGCCAAGCCTAGCCAGCAACCCGCCGCGGTTGCCGGCGCAGCGCGGGCGGCTCCTCATCGCCCCCAAGGCCACCAGGGCGCTCCACCTCGGATCGGCGACCCGCCCCTCGAAGAGTCCACCGAGCCGGCGACCGCCCGCCGAGACAATCGCTGTTTCCCTGACGTGGCGCGCGCTTAGGCGCGTCAGAAGGTCCGTGCTCCGCTCAAAGGCGACGGCGGCGCATAGCGCCAAAAGAAGAAGCACTGCGTTCCGTTTGCGCGACATGGTTGTACGATCCTCCTAGTCCAAAGATCTTGCCGGGGCATGCCCGCTCGGGGCTAAGAATTCGGCGATGCAGTCTAACCGGGCCGCGCCTGGCGGTCACGGACCAAGCACGCCGATGGGCGGGCGCGAGCGCGCACGCGGTGCTACCTAGCGCAGGGGATCACTGGCCGGCGCCGCTCCCTGAGCCCATGTCAGTCGCCGCATCGTATATGTTTGCGCTTGGTGATGGGTAACAAGGGTGAGCCCGTCGAACCCCAGAAGACCCAGGGAGTTGCCTGGGCCGCCCGACACGGCGACCGGGCTCCACGTTTTTGTGGCGCGATTGAGTTCCAGCGGCGAAAGAGGGCCGACCTCTCTCCCGCCAATCAGTAAATCGTTGGCGGAACTGAGCGCGACGCCGCCCGCCTTGAAGGCGTTGGACATCCCGTTTGGGCACGTGTAGCGGCCCAACTCCACAGCGCTGAACGAGAACTCGACGTACTCGCAGGCTAGAGTGAACCAGCCAATTCGATCGTCCGACGCCATTAATGTCGATGACTGCGCGACGTTGGCAACGCCACCGTCGGACCGCCGAGTACCGCTGATCGCGGTCGTCGCCAGCAACTGGCCCGAGGGCGAATAGTGGCGGAGCACGTTGGGATCTACCTGCCGCCTCATGCCGCTGTCCAAAGTTGCGCCAATAGTCCAAATGGTGCCGTCCGGCGCCACCGTAACCGCGTAAGGGGCGTAAGCTCCCACCTCAGTAAGTACCTGCCGGGCTCTATCCGGGGATATCCAGGCGACGAAGGAGGCAAGGCGGGAGTCAGCGCTGATAGCCCAGCCCACGGCCGCCAAAGCCCCGTCCCGCCCGGAGGCCACGTCCCGCACACCCACGCGGTCCGCTTGGGGAACTTGAAGCGATGTATCGTCTCGGTTACCCTGGCCGTCCACGGTCCAGAGGATGGGCGCGCCCGATTGGCACTGATCGCATCCCGCCAGCCGGCCGCCCGTCCAGCGGGGAAGGTGATCGGCGGGGGATTGAGAACGGATGTCATCCGCAGCCACCACCAGCCGGCGCTGCCCCGAGGTTTGGCCCGCCAGCAGCCCCGCCGCCAGCAGCAGCAGCACCCAAACTATCCAGCGGCCGCGCATTCGGTTGACCCTCCTATTACTTGATGCTACTGCTTCGTACGTGAGAAAAGTATCCCCCCCCCCGGGCGCGGAATGTCAAGAGATTTATTGTTACTCTTTGCTAACATAGGTGGGCGCTAAGTGCGCGGCTCGCGACTACGATTGCGGACTCCTCAATCTGTTGAGGGAAAGTTCGAGAGCCGCGATCGTCTACCCGGCGCCCGAGGGGAGGTCACGGAAGGGCTGGCGCGCCCTGAGCCCAGGTGAGCCGCTGCAACCTACCGACGGGCCTCCTCGCCACAAGGGTGAGCCCGTCGAACCCCAGGACGCCCTCCGAGACGCGCGAGTCGTCAGGCACAGGCACCGGACCCCAGGTATCCGTTGCGCGATCAAGCTCCAGCGGCGCGAGAGGGCCGGCTCCTAGGGGCTTCCCGCCGATCAGCAGATCGTTCGCCGAACTCAGCGCAACGCCCCCAGCTTTACCAAGGTCCGAAATCTGGCTCGGGCAATTGTAGCGACCCGCCTCCACAGCGCTGAACGAGAACTCGATGTATTCGCATGCAAGGGTGAGCCAGCCAATCCGATCGTTCGAGGCCATCAGCGTCGAGGCCTGGCTTACATTGGCGAGGCCGTTGAATCGTCGGGTGCTGCGAATTGTAGTGGTCGCCAGCAGTTGGCCCGAGGGGCTATAGTGGCGGAGCACGTTGGAATCTACATCCCGCATGGTCGCCTCGTCCTTCATTGGGCCGACGGTCCAGATTGTGCCGTCTGGGGCCACGGTGACCGCGCACGGGCTATAAGGTGACACGCGGGTGAGGACCTGGCGCTTTCTGTCCGGGGAGATCCAGTTGACGAATTCGGCAAAGCGGGAGTCGCCGCTGATGGCAAATCCTACGACCACCAAGGCTCCGTCCGGGCCCGATGCGACATCCCACGCGCTCACATAGTTCGCCCCCGGCACTTCAAGGAGGACGTCCTCCCTCTTGCCTTGGCGGTCGACACTCCAAAGAACAGGCGCGCCGGACTGGCACTCGTCGCAACCCACCAGCCGACCGCTCGTCCAGCGAGGAATGTGACCAGCGAGACTTGGGAACGCGATCTCGTCTCCGGTTGCCACCAACCGGCGTTGCGCCGAGGTCTGGCCTGATAGCAGCCCCGCGGCCAAGAGCGGTAGCGCCCAAACTGTCCAGCGACTGTGCATTCGGTTGACCTCCTATGACTTGGTACTACCAGTTAGTATATGAAGATAATAGTCCTGCCGAGGGGGGGGGGCGTCAAGAGGTTTCTTGTTAATTCTTGGTGAATGATCGGGTGGCTAAGTGCGCGGTTTCGAAATTACGATTGCGTACTCTCGATACGTGTGTGCAGCCGCTCCCTCGCTGCCGCAGCTCGGTTTGATAGCCTTTCGGAGCCGCGACCGCCAGGGAGAGGTTGGCGCCGCGACTCGGACCGGACCGAGTACGTTGAAGAAAGGCCGCTGCGGGACGATGACGCACGACGACAAACGCAATGGTACGGCGACTTTGTTCGCGGCGCTGAACACCCTGGACGGCACGGTAATCAGCATGTGCGACGACCGTCACCGTCACCAGGAATGGTTGAAGTTCCTACGCGTAATCGACGATGTCACTCCGCCGCGGAAGCAACTCCATTTGATCGCCGACAACTACGCCACCCACAAGCATCCCAAGGTGCAACGATGGCTGGCGCGTCACCCGCGTTTCCACCTCCATTTCACGCCGACCAGCAGTTCGTGGCTGAATATGGTGGAGCGCTTCTTCCGGGATCTCACCGACAAGCGCCTCCGACGTGGTGTTTTCCGCGACGTGGAGGAACTAATCATGGCCATTTTTGACTACATCGACCACCACAACAAGGCGCCGAAGCCGTTCATCTGGACGGCCAAGGCGACCGACATCCTGGAGAAAGTCAAGCGCGCCCGCAAGACCCTGGATAATCGGCATTCTGCATGACGCACTACACTAGCGGGTGTCGAGAAAGTCTCGACACGGCACGCAAGAGTGCGTGCGCCACGTCGGCCTCCGGGGTTGACGTGGTTATTTCTTGACGATGTCTTAGGCGTCAGAACTTCGGTGCCCCGCCCGCCGTTCCCAGCGCGCGCAGAATCGCGTCCGGGTCGTGTACGGCTCCGCCCCACGTGCCGCCGCTTACCTGTTGCAGGGCGGCCCACAGGCGCGTCGCCGCCGGCAACTCGGGGTCCGGCGCCAGGTCCTCGCGCGGCTCCCGCTCGGCCAGTACCCGGGTGCCTTCCTCAGGTCCGAACACCACTCCGTCCGCGCCCACCAGGTTCAGCCTGCCTTCCAGCTTCACCCGGTCGATTTCGATTTCAATCAGGTCGCCCTCGCGCAGCTTGCCGATCGGACCGCCCGCCAGCGCTTCCGGCGTCACGTGCCCGATGCACGCGCCGGTGGATACGCCGCTGAAGCGCGCATCGGTGATCACCGCCACGTGCTTGCCGAAATCGAGGTAACGCAGCGCCACCGTGATTTCGAAGATCTCTTCCATGCCGGAGCCGAGCGGCCCGCGGCACATCAGCACCAGCACGTCGCCGGGCCGAATCGGGTTCGGCCCCTGTCCCTTGACGGCGGCGATGGCGTCGTGTTCGCTGCGGAAAATGCGTGCCGGCCCCCTCTTGCGGTACACCCCGTCCGCATCCACCACGCTCGGATCGATGGCCGTGCTCTTGATCACCGCGCCGCCCGGCGCCAGGTTCCCCACCGGGAACGTCACCGTCGAAGTCAAGCCGCGCTGCCGCGCCCGGTCCGGGCTCATGATCACGTCGTCGGGATCCACGCCGTCGCGCTCGCGTAACAGGCGGCGCAGCGCCGCCCGCCGCTCGCTCTGCTCCCACCAATCCAGAAGCGTATCCAGTTTTTCGCCCGTCACCGTCCGCGCCCCGGTCTCGAGCAATCCGGCGCGCCGCAGATGCAGCATGGCTTCCGGAACGCCGCCCGCCAGAAACACCTGGATGGTCGGATGCATGCGCGGGCCGTTGGGCATTGCGTCCACCAGCCGCGGCGTCTGCCGGTTCACCTGCGCCCAATCTTCCACGCCGGGCCGTTTCAGGCCGGCCGAAAACGCGATCGCGGGCAGGTGCAGAATCAAATTGGTGGAGCCGCCGAAAGCCGCGTGTACCACCAGCGCATTCCGTATCGCCGCATCCGTCAGCACGCCGCCCATGACGATACCGGCCGATTCCAGCGCCATTACCGCGCGCGCCGAGCGCTTCGCCATGTCGATCCATATGGGATGCCCGGAGGGCGCCAGGGCCGCGTGCGGCAGCGTCATGCCCAGCGCTTCGCCCACCACCTGCGAGGTCGCCGCCGTTCCCAGGAACTGGCATCCTCCGCCCGGCGTGGCGCAGGCCCGGCACAGGTCGCGCACCGCCGCTTCCGGCGTTTTCTGCCCCCGCGCCACGCGCGCGCCGGTGGATTGTACCATGCCCGCGTCCTCGCCTTCTTCCGCCAGCAGCGTCACTCCGCCCGGCACCAGCACGCCCGCCAGGCCGCTCGCCCCCGCCAGCGCCATCATCATCGCCGGCAGCCCTTTATCGCAGGTAGCCACCCCGATCACGCCACGCCGGGTCGGCAACGAACGGATCAGCCGGCCGAAAACCTGCGCCGCGTCGTTGCGGTAAGCCAGCGAATCGAACATGCCCGGTGTGCCCTGCGTGCGCCCGTCGCAGGGGTCCGTACACGCCGCCGCAAACGGAATCGCGCCCCGCGCTTTCAGCTCCCGCGCCGCCGCTTCCACCAGCAGCCCCACTTCCCAGTGGCCGGTGTGATAGCCCAGCGCGATCGGCGTTCCATCCGGCGCGCGCAGCCCGCCGTGGGTGCTCAGAATCAGAAATTCCTTCGCGCCCAGCGCCGCCGGGTCCCATCCCATTCCGGCGTTCTGCGCCCAGCCGAACAAATCTCCGGAGGGCCGGCTCACCAGCGCCTCGGCCGTCAACGGCAGCGATCCGGCCGGCCCCGCGGCCTTCGAGCGAACGTCGTAAAGAGACCGGTCTCCGGAATCGAGCAAATCTGCGAGTGGCATGACAAGCCTGATGCTAACACCGGTTGGCGCGGGCTTCAGTGCGTGGCCGGCCTTCGAATACTTCCGCGCGCCAGCCGCCCCAGGTACCGCACCCACGCCGCTTCCCGCCCGGCCGCGTCGAACTGCCCGGTCCAGACTTCGCGGACTCGCTGGGATCGAGAAGCTTCCTCACAGCTCAGGAACTTCTCCAGCTTGTCGCGCAGCGGGGAAGCCGGCATTTCCCGCGTCAGCAGATGGCGCGACGCCACGCAATCGTTCAGCTCACCCAGGGCCTGCTGCAAAACCTGCAGCTCCGCCAGGTAGCGTTCGAGCTCCGGCCCATAGCACCGGCGAAACAGCTCCAGCGTATAGCGCAGCCGCTTAGTGGCCAGGCGCAGCTCGTGCAGTTGAGCGGGCGAGGGCCGGCTTGCCAGAAATTCCCGCCCCGCCCGAAAATACGCCGACACCAATGGCGGCAGCCCGCGGCGTGCGTTGACAGCCGCGCCCAGCCGCGCGTTCCAAACCGGTGAAGGCAGCTTCTCCATGAACTAAAGCTCCAGTTTCCGCCGCCATTTCGCCGCCGGATCGCGCCGGCTCCAGCGCCCGATTTCGGCCGCCATCTCACGGCTGGCCGCGGTGCGCGCAGTCGCAAGCTTGCGGTGAATCGCGGTGCGCGGCGACACTCCCGCCTGCCCGATCAGTGCCAGCGCGATGTCCCGGTCGCGCACCGCCCCCGCCGATTGCAGCAACCCGTGCAGCTCGGCGCGAATCTTCTTCCACGAGCGCCCCGGGTAAAAGCCGGCGAACACGCGCAGGCAGCGGCTCAGGCGCCGGATCGACACCCGCAAATCGTGGATGGCATCGGCATCCGCGCCCCGCGCGGCGCGTTTCAACTCCGCGCCGAAGCGTTCCAACAAGCGACCCGTTTCCGCCCGCACGTACTCCCGCATAGGTTCATTATGTATTCTCGCTCCGCCAGCCCGTTCGTGGCGCGGCCATTGTCCCCACCTGCCATAATCGAAAGGGAAGGGATCGAATCGATTGCGCATCGCGCTGCTGCAGATCAATACCACGGCGGGCGATCTGGCCGGCAATGCGGCACGGATCGTCGCGGGAACTCGCCAGGCGGGCGAGCGCGGTGCGGACCTGGTGGTGACGCCCGAGCTGGCGCTGCTGGGCTATCTGCCGCGCGACCTGCTGATGAGGGAAGGGTTCATTCGCCGCGGCGAGCAAACCCTGGCGGCCATGGCACGGGAGTTGGCCCAGGCGCCGTCGCTGCTGGTGGGAACTGCCACTCTTAATCCCTGTGACGTGGGCCGACCTCTGTTTAATAGCGCCGTGCTGCTCGGCGGAGGCGCCGTCGGCCAGCAGTTTCATAAGACCCTGCTTCCCACCTACGACGTATTCGACGAGGACCGCTACTTCGAATCGGCCCGCGGCCCGCAGAGTCTCGATTGGGAAGGGCACAAGCTGGGGATCAGTATTTGCGAGGACGTGTGGAACGACCGCGACTTCTGGCAGCGCCGCCGCTATCGCCAGGACCCGATCGAGCTGGTTGCGGCCGAAGGCGTCAGGTTGCTGGTGAACCTCTCGGCATCGCCTTTCGTGGTGGGAAAGCAGATGCTGCGCGAACAGATGCTGAGCCACATGGCGCGGCGGCACCGGCTTCCGGTGGTCACGGTGAACCTCGTCGGCGGTAACGACGATTTGATCTTCGACGGCCGCAGCGCCGCCTTCGACGCGGAAGGCCGTTTGTTTGCGCGAGCCAAAGGTTTTGAGGAAGACTTGATCGTGGTGGATGTGGACGCCCGCACCGGGTCGATTTGGGAAGACGACTTCACCGCCGAAGCCGAGGTCTGGAGCGCGCTGGTGCTGGGTGTGCGCGACTACGCCCGCAAGACCCATTTCCGCAACGTGCTGCTGGGCCTTTCCGGCGGCATCGATTCGGCGTTGACGGCGGCGATCGCGGCAGACGCTCTGGGCGCGGAGAATGTACTGGGCGTGCTGATGCCATCGGAATATTCGAGCGCCGGCAGCATCGACGATTCGCTCGCGCTGGCGCGCAACCTGGGCATTCGCACTCTCACTCTGCCGATTAGTCCCATGGTGCGAAGCTACGATACGGCTCTGGCGGAGCCTTTCCGCGGCTATGCCCGCGACGTGACCGAAGAGAATATTCAATCGCGGATTCGCGGCAACCTGCTGATGGCGCTGTCGAACAAGTACGGCGGCCTGCTGCTGACCACGGGCAACAAGTCGGAGATGGCGGTGGGATACTGCACCCTCTACGGCGATATGAACGGCGGCTTGGCGGTGATTGCGGATCTGCCCAAGACGATGGTGTACCGGGTGGCGCGATGGCGCAACCGCCGCGCCGCGGATATCCCGGAAGCGATCTTCACCAAGGCGCCATCGGCGGAGCTGCGCCCCGACCAGAAAGACCAGGACTCGCTGCCGCCCTACGACGTGCTCGATCAGATTCTGGAGATGCACGTAGAGCAATCGCTGTCGGCCGACGAAATCGTCGCCAGAGGTTTCGACGAAGCTACCGTGCGGCGAGTGGTGAAGCTGGTGCGCACCGCCGAATTCAAGCGGCGGCAAGCCGCGCCGGTGCTGAAAGTGACTTCGCGCGCCTTTGGAACCGGCTGGCGGATGCCGATCGCGGCGGGACCGGCCTGAGGGACAAGCGGGGCTGGCAATCAGCGGGGGCTTGCCTTCCGTCTGGACCAACAGCGGCAAGAAACAACGGCGATTCAGAACGGTTTCGGCGCCGGGCGAAATCTGCTAGAGTGCGAGAATTGGAGATTCAAGAGCCGCTCGAAGTCAAGCCCGGCGAAGTGCGCTGTCCGCGTTGCTTCAGCCGCGATCTGGCGCCCTCGAAGCCGCGTGGTGCGCTGGACCTGTTGATGCGTTGGTTCAAACGCGTGCCGCGGCATTGCCGTTTCTGCGGTAAACGTTTTTACGCGGTGGAAAAGCCGACCGGCGTTCCGCTGCCATGAATCACGGTCGCATGAAAAAAAGGCCGGGCAACTTCGCCCGGCCCCGCGTCAGTGCGTAAACCCGAAACACCAGCCTAAAACATCGACGCGGAAAACGCCAGAACAAAACGAAAGCTACAGGAACGATCCGCTGGAGTTACGGGACGCGTACCACGGCGAATTGGGTCAGGGTCAAGGTATCGGCGGGCCGGGCCACATTGCCCAGAAAGGCGATCGTCAACCCATTGGCGTACGCATCCGGGGCGGCGCCCACTCCCGCCGAGAAGGGCACGGCCGAGCCCCACGCCTGCCAACTGGTTTGGGCGCCGGTTGCCAGCAAGCCCGCCTCCGCGCGTCCGGTGATCAGGGTTGCATTTGCGGAGGCGGCGATCGGGATGATGGTGGTGGCGCCCCATTCGAGGGTCATGGTGCTGGTTCCGGCGGTGCCCTGGTGCGCCAGATCGAAATGGATCTCGATCCGGTCCCCGGCGTGCAAGATGCCGGCGGCAACGCTGCAAGTGCCCAGCACGGTGGAGGCGGTTTGGCTGGTTCCGGTCCCGGGTCCGCTGCACAAGACCTCCGTTCCGGCCGGCTTTGCGGCCCGGCTACCCGCCGGCGTTGCCGCGGCGGATAAGGCTACGCTCTCCAAGGTTTCCGTGGTGGATGCGGTGCGATAGTCGGCCAGCAAAGTGTCGCCCGTTTGCGGCGTGGCCGCGGAAACGAAGGTGATGGCGTTACCGGACAGAGAATAGTCCGAGCCCGTTTCGAGCCGCATCCCGTTGCGGTACAGGTCGAGGCTGGCGGCAGGCGAGGGCGCGTTGGCCAGCGTGAAGCTGGTGTTGACTCCATTGATGGTGCCCGCCGGCAATTCGGCATCGATGAAATTCGGCGACGTTCCTCCTCCTGCCCCGCACGGTCCCGACGATCCATCCACGTAGACGCAATCGGTGGCGTTACCGGCGGCCGTCTCCAGCAGCCCACTACTATCCACCACCACCGCGCCGGAAGGAACAAACGCGGCACCCATGGTGGCGCGCGCGGCTAAGTCGGCGACCAGGCCGATGACCGAGGATTCCGCGATGGTTGCGCCGTCGTCGGTGAGGATATCGGTGGACGAGGCGCGCACCGCGGCCACGGTCAGCGATTGGGCGCCGGACGGCACGTTCCAAACCTCCTGATACTGCGGGGAAGAGGAAGAGTAATACGTCACCAGGTATTCCGCCGCCGGACTGGCTCCGGTGGTGGGCGTCAATTGCAGGTACAGATTTCCGTTGACGACGCGATACGTCTTGGTATTGCCGATAATCGGTGTCTGGTTGCCGCTTTGAAACGTGGCCCAGCTAATGGTGAGAATTCCATTGAAGCGGGACCCATCGGCGTTGTAAAGTACGTCCTGGATAGTGGTGAGGGCGGGTTGGGCGAGAGCGCCAGCCAACGCCAGCAAAGCGACGATCAGGGAACGGCGAAACATGAAACCTCCGCAAACAGAAAGAAACCCCACGGCGTGAACGGCCAGGGTTGATGGCCGGAACCTGCCAGCCGCCTTCAGTCTAACCACCGCACCCCGCGGCAAATCCTGCTCCGCGGCTCGGCCTGGCCGCTAAGTATAGGCACGATTGGGTAGTTACGCGTTTCGATTATTTTCGGAAGTTTTGTGACCGGGTTTGTAAACCGCGGCGGTGTGTCCGGCGTCACACTATTTCAGCCGACTGTGTTATAGTCAGCGGGAATTGACAGTCAGAGTGCGGAATGAGACCAGAAACACGGTTCTCGGGGAGGTGATCGGTGTGGCCGACAGCAGCGCGGCGCGCCGCACCGGGCTCCTCAAGCACCGGGGCTTGGAGCGGGGACAAGGCTTGTGGATCCTGCCCTGCCAATCGGTACACACGTTTTTTATGAAGTTTGCTATCGACCTGGTCTATCTCGATCGCCGCAAAAGGGTGCGCAAAGTTCGGCATTCGGTTCCGGCTTGGCGCATTTCGGGCTGTCTGACGGCCCATTCGGTACTGGAACTGCCCGGGGGAACCGCGATTGCTACGCGAACCGAGCCCGGCGACCAATTGGCGGTGGAAAAACTTCCATGACCCGCGGAGTGGGACGGGTGATCGGTATTTGTCGTCCGTCCGAGGCGTGGGCGGCGGCGAGTCCCGGCGGGTCGCGGCAAGCGATGGCCTATCCCATTTGGATCGTGTTACTGGCGTTGGCCGCATCGTCGTGCGCCAGCCGGCACGTCGTTTCTCAAACTCCGGCCGCACCCGCGACGGCTCGCCAAACCGTTTTCGAACGGCAAATCCGCAACGCGCGCGACGCCGGCGATGGCGATCTGGAGCTGCGCGAACTCCGCGAGCAGGTCGCGGCCGAGCCCGATAACGTGCCGGCGCGTCTCGATCTGGCCCGGGCCTACGCCACCCGCGGCTATGCCGACGTGGCCCTCGAAATCGTGCGCCTCGCCGCGGCTCGCTTCCCGGATTCCGGCGCCGTGGAGTTGGCCCTGGTGCGTGAGTTGCACGAGTTGAACCAACCGGCCGAGGCGATCGCCAGCCTGGAGGGCTTTCTCAAGATCCACCCGCGGACGGCGCCGGAATATTTTTCCTGGCTCGGCATTCTGCGCGACGAGCGCCACGAATACGCCCTCGGCGAGCCGCATCATCGGAGGGCTGTGGAATTGGCTCCGGCCGACGACGCGCTGCACAACAATCTCGGCTACAACCTGTTGATGCAGAAGCGCGAAGCCGAAGCCACCCAGGAATTCCGTGCGGCCGTGAAACTGAATCCGTCCTCGCGCGTGGCGCGCGACAACCTGGCGTTGGCGCTGGCCGGCCAGAACCAGAGCGCCGAAGCCGTGGCCGCATGGCAGACCGCCTCCGATCCCGCCTCCGCCCATTCCAATTTGGCCGCCGTGCTGATCGAAAAAGGGAACTACGCCGAGGCTCGCAAGGAATTAGCTGTAGCCTTGGGTTACAATGCCACTCATCCGGCCGCGCTCAAGAACCTGGAGTTGGTGTCTCGTCTGGATGGCAACCCCGCTACGGTTCCCTCCACGCCGCAGGAGACATTCTGGGGACGCCTGCGAAACGGATTCGTCAAGCTGTGGGTGGGTCCTTTAGAGGATACGCACTAAGGGTAGTGCCTCGAATTTCCGACCGAGGAAATCGCGCCGATTAAGAAAGGGAGCATGAAGGAAACTATCTTACAATTCATCGGAGACGAGCAAGGTCAGGACCTGGTGGAATACGCTCTGATTGTGGCCGCGATCGGGCTGGCCCTGATCACCACCGTCAACCAGCTTTCCCAGGGCATTGTCAGCTTGTATCAGAGCATGACGGGCGACCTGGCCAGTATCGGAACCACTCAATAGCCGCGGACTTTCCAGGAGCGGCCGGTGATGGTATCGGTGGAATCGGACCGGACGACTTCCCGCGTCATGGCAGGCGGGCGCCGCGGCACGGCGCTGTTCGTGCCGGATCTGGCGGTCCTGATTGCAGGCGTCACCCTGTTCTACTGCCTCTTTCCGTTTCAGGGCTACCAGAAGCTGTTTCGCGACTCCGACGCCGGCTGGCACATTCGCAATGGGGAAGCGATTCTGGCTACGCGCGCACTGCCCAGCCGCGACATTTATTCCTTCAGCCGCGCGGGCCAGCCTTGGTTTGCCTGGGAATGGCTGGCGGACATCGCCGCCGGCGCGGCCGATCGCGCGGCCGGCTTGAGCGGGGTTGCGTTTTGGTACGCGGTCGCGATCGCCGGCGGGATTTGGCTGTGGTTTCATTTACATTGGATGACAGGCGGTAATTTTCTCATTGCCGGGTTGATGTCGCCCCTGGCGGTCACCACCACCAGCTTGCATTGGCTGGCCCGTCCGCACGTGCTGGGCTGGCTGTGCCTGGTGGTTTGGGTGCTATGGATGGAGCGGCTGGGGTACTCCAGTGACGCTCGCGGCCGGGCCGAAGGCACTGCGTTAGGGTTGCGCCGCTGCGCCGGCATCGCCCTGTTCTGCGCGCTGTGGGCCAACCTTCACGCCAGCTTCTTTTTGGCTCCCGCGATTGCTTCGATCTACGCATTTTCCGCCGCGCTGCGCCCGATCGTCTGGAATCCGGCTGTACCCCCTGAAAACGCGGAGCGGACGCGCTGGTATTTCATCGCCGCGCTGATTGCCGCCGTCGCTCCCCTGGCCAACCCGTATGGCTGGCGGCTGTATGGCCACGTCTTTGGGTACCTCACCAACCGGGCGCTGCTCGACCACGTGGGCGAATTTCAGAGTTTCAATTTTCATTCGGCCGGCGCCGGACAAATCGCCGCCGCCTTGCTGATCGGCATCGCCGGCGGCGTCCTCGCCCTGGCCCACCGTCGCCTGGAGCACTTTGCGATCGCCATGCTGTTCGCCGCCATGGCTTTCGGCGCGGCGCGGGCGCTCCCGCTGTTTGCCCTCATCGTGCTGCCGCTGGCGAACGGGGCGATTACCGAATCGCTGGTCCGCGCCGGCAATCTGGCGCCGCGCCTGCGCCGGGCGCTGGACGGCTTCCTCGCCTATTCCGCCCGCCTGGCCGCTATTGACAGGCGCTGCGGCGGATGGGCTATCGTTCCCTTCGTGCTCTTCGCCTGTTTCGGCCTGCTGCGGACTCCCGCGATTCTCGCCGCCACCGGCTTTTCACCGAGCGAGTTTCCCGTGGCGGCGTATCCGCACCTGCGACCCGGCGGTCGCCTCTATGCGCCCGATAAGTTCGGCGGTTATCTGATCTGGCGCTCGGCCGGCGCGCGCAAGGTATTCTTCGACGGCCGCAGCGATTTTTACGGCGCCGATTTTCTAGCCGCTTACGCCCGCATGGCGCAGACGCGTCCGGGCTGGCGCCGCGATTGGGATTCCTGGGGATTCACCGACGCCCTGGTGCCGGCCGATTCGCCGCTCATCGCCGCGCTCGAACAGTGCGGCTGGCGGCTGGTATATGCCGATTCCACGGCGGCGATTTTGGTAGGACAGGCCTCCGGGCCTGTCACCGGCGGGGGGTTCAAACCAGCATCGCCGCGATCGGCGCGTTACCGAGCCGCGACCGCGAGGGAGCGGTTTTCCACCAACTCCGAGCCGCGACCCGTCAGCGAGCGGTTTTCGACAGGCCAGGAGGCCTGTCCCACAGTGAGGAGCGAATGGATCGTCAGAAAAAAATCTTGATTTTCGTCGGCGCCTGGGTTTCCGCCGCCTTGCTGGTGTGGTTCGTCTACGCCAACACGGTCGCGCCCAGAACCGAAAAACAGGCGCCCGTGGTCGTATCCACACGCGACCTCGCTCCCGGCACACAGCTCAGCGCGCTGAACGTGCGGACGGTCAACTATCCCGCCCGCGATTTGCCCAAGGGCTCGGTCGGGACAGCCAGGGACGTGCTCGGCCGGGTGGTGCTCTACCCGGTCAACGCCGGCGAACCGTTGCTCTCGACCAAGCTCTCTTCCCGGTACTCTCCCGAAGGCGTCTCCTCCACCATCCGCGACGGATTTCGCGCCGTGGCCGTGCCGGTCACCGACGCCAGCGGGGTCGCCGGCCTGATTATGCCGCAATCCCACGTCGACGTGTTGTTCACCCGCGCCGGCAGCATGGAGGAAGCCTCCACCTCCACCATCCTGCAGAACGTCGAGGTGCTTTCGATCGGCCGTTCGGGGCCCTCCTCGCAGCCGGCCGATCCCCGCGCTCCCAGATCCCCGGTGGTAACTTTGATTCTCTCCCCCGCCGACGCCGAAAAGCTCGAACTGGCCAAGAACGAAGGCAAGGTCAGTCTCTCTCTCCGCAATCCCCTCGACCCCTCCCGCACCGTCTCCGACGGCCCGCTTACCGCCGATGCGCTCGATCCCAACTACGCCGACCGCATCGCCAAAGCCCGCCGCGCCCGCAACCCCCGCGAGGCGCCGGACGCCAAAGTGTGGGAACAACTGGCCAAAAGGGAGCCCAAAAAAGAAGAGAAGCCCGGCGTGCTGGTGGATGTTTACCGCGGCGACAAGCACGTTCAGGAACTGGTCCGATGAAGATCCTTCGCAGCGTTTCTTTGCTCCTGTCGCTTCTGTGCGCGTCCCATCCCGCCGCGGCCGACGTGACGCGCGGCCGCGACGTGGTCCTGGTCGAAGGCCGGGGGGAACTGCTCGAATTCGGCCGCGATATCCAGCGCGTGTTGGTGTCCGAGCCCAAAATCGCCGACGCCGTGGTGGTTTCCCTGCACGAAGTCATGATCAACGCCAAGGCTCCGGGCCTGGCCACCGTCGTGGTTTGGGAAACTGGCGCGTCCCCCACCCGCTTCGAAGTCACAGTGACTCACGACAACACCGATTGGGACTCCTTCTCCAAAAGGATTCGGGAGGGGGCCGGCATCGACGGCGATTCGGTGCACATCTCCGGAACCGGCGAAACCATCGTGCTGACCGGCAGCGTCAAGACGGCCGACGAATCGAAGCGCCTCGCCAGCCTGGCCCAGACCCGCGCCAAGACCGTCATCAACCTGCTCCAGGCGCCGCCGCCTCCCGAGCCCCGTTCCATTCTGCTGCAGGTTAAAATCGCCGACGTCAACCGCACCGCTCTGACCCAGATCGGATTCAACCTGTTCAGCACCAACCCCAAGCTCCTGGGCGAAACCTCCACGCAACAGTTCTCCCAGCCGCTGTTCAGCCCGCTCAACACCGCTAGCGGCAGCAGTTCCACCGTCAATTTTTCCAATCTTCTGAACCTGTTCGCCTTCCGGCCGGACCTCGGCATCGGCGCCACCATCCAGGCGCTCCAGGAACGCAACCTGCTGCAGATTCTGGCCGAGCCGAACCTGATCTGCCTGGAAGGCAAGGACGCCAGTTTTCTGGCCGGCGGCTCGTTTCCCTTTCCGACCATCGTCACTACGCCCACCGGCGGCGCCACCGCTCCGGTCGTCACGGTTCAGTTCAAACCGTTCGGCGTCAAGCTCGATTTCACACCCACCGTTACGGCGCAGGGTTCCATCGACCTGAAAGTCGCGCCCGAAGTCAGCTCGCTCGACTACACCGACGCCGTCACCGTGGACGGGTTCACGATCCCGGCCTTGGCGCAGCGCCGCGCCGAAACCGAGGTCATTCTGAAGGACGGCGAGAGCTTCGCCATCGCCGGCCTGATCAACAATCAGATCATCGAGACCATCGAAAAGGTTCCCGGGCTCGGCAGCATTCCGATTCTCGGCAAGCTGTTCCAGAGCCGCAGCACGCAAAAATCCGACGACGAGCTGCTGGTGGTTGTCACCCCGCACTTCGTTCGCCCGCTCACCCCCGAGCAGAAAGCCAAGCTGCCGGATATGCCCGAAGGCTTCCTCCCCACCGTGGTCGAGGAGCAGGCCAAGCATCCCAAGAAAGGGCAAAAACCCGCGCCGCCCGACCCCAACGCCAAACCCGAGCTGGTAGGTCCCAGTGGCCAACAGATTCCCAAACAGTAAGTGGGACAGGCCTCCTGGCCTGTCCGGCTCCGTCAGTGGGGCAGACCATCGTTTTCTGTGGTCTGCCCTGCAACGGTTTTCGATGGCAGGGTCGAGAAACGCGCCGGGACGAGTCCCGGCGTGGCAGACTGAGAGTCCGCTCCACGATTTCCATGGGCTTGCGCGGGCCACAGGCCCAGAGATGGCAGACCACGAACAACGACGCTCTGCCCCACAAGCGCGCGGTTCCGTGTCCCTGCAGATGCTCGTCGTTCTGGTGCCGGTGGTCTTCGGCATGATGGGTTTCGCGCTCGATCTTGGCCAGCTCTACCTGATTCGCGGCGAACTGAACCAGGCCGCTATCGCCATGGCGGTAGCCGCCGCCGCCCAGCTCAACGGCACTGGCGCTGCCTATGCCAACGCCGTCAACGCGCTCACCCCGCCAGTGGGCGCCGGCCCCACCTTCACTTACAATTTCGGCGAGACCACGCTGGGGGCGACCGGCGGTTTTCTGAACAGCACGGTAAACCCGCCGGCCTGTTTCGCCGATGCCGCCGACGCCACTTCCCCCACCGGCGTTCAGGCCGATTGTTCCACCTCGCAATTCCTCCAGGTCGGGATCACCGCCGATGCGCCGCTGCTGTTCTGGAGTCTGCTGCCCGGAGGCCAGTCCCGCAAGACCACCGTCGCCGCCCAGGCCGTTGCCGGCGTCAGCGCGCCGCTCTGCACCGCCTGCAATATCGTTCCTTTCGGTGTCGAGGCACTCTCTCTCACCGACTTGGTGAATTTCGGTTTCGACCCCACCTTTTCCACCGTCTATACGCTGGCCTACGCCTGCTCCTCGCCGCCCATCGTCCCCCCTCTCGGCGGCACCGGCGCCACGGTCACCTACGAGATTCTCAACCGCTACGACACCGCCAACGCCCTGCTGCCGGAGACCGACCAATTGTATGCGGACGCCGCCGCCGGCGTTCAGGCCACCCAGGACCCCACCGTCAACGCCTGCACCGGCAACGCCTCCACCCCTCTGGCCTGCTTCAACGTGGGCGATTGCGAACAGGTCTGGGCCAGCGCCGCGCCCGCCGTCTGCGGCTCGGTGCAACCCGCCGTCACCGCCGCCCTCTGCGGTCTCTATGCGCGCGTGGATAACTCCCAGACGCCTTCGACCTGCGCCGCCGACGTCACCGATTTCGGCGCGCTTTCGGCCACCTATGTCCCCGACACCGATAACCAGGAAGCTCCCACCGACCCCTATTCTGCTTACACCGGCAACGGCCGCCGCATCATCACCGTGCCCATCGTCGCCACCATCGATGGCGTGCTCACCATCCTCGGCTTCCGCCAGTTTCTGATCGAGCTGTTAAACACCGGCACCTTCTTCAATCCCGCCGATTCTTACGGCCGCTTCCCGGCGCTCTACATCGGCAACCCGGCGCCTTTGCAAACCGGCTGGTTCGACGCCCGCTACGCCTCGGCCTGCTCGGCTTACCTCACCACCGGTCCGGGAAAGGTGGTGCTGATCCAATGACAGCTCGCAGCAATGTGGCGCACGCACTCGTGCGTGCCGTGTCGAGACTCTTCTCGACACGTTTTCGCACTTGTGGCTTGGTCTCGAAGACTGGCGTCGGGATGAGTGCCGACGCGGCACGCACGAGTGCGTGCGCCAAGTCCCGCCGCCGTCGCGGCAACACCATCGTCGAATTTGCCCTCCTGATGCCGGTACTCCTGCTCCTCACTGTCGGCACCATTCAGTTCGGCAAGTTCACTTACCTTTATTACGTCATCAAGAAAATCGAGTTCGCCTCGGCTCGCTATCTTTCCGTGCAGCAGGCCGTCGATTTTTGTAACTTGCCGGACGCACTTACCGCGGCGGCCTTCACTTATGGCCTCACTGACAGTTACACGGGCAATGCCATCGTTGCCAATCTCACCGCCGACCAGCTTCAGGTCAACACCTTTTGTATCGATCCCACTACCGGGGCCCCCGGCGCTTGCGACACCAGCGGCTGCGGACTCATCGGCGCCCAGCGCCCCGACTACATCCAGATCGCCATCCCCGCCGGCTACCAGGTGCAGATTCGCCTGCCTTATGTGACCCTGCCGACGTTCGACATCTATCCCACCGTCACCGTGCCGTTCAACGGGAGCGCGCTATGACTATGGTGAAGAGGTATCCCGAAGGTCGTGGCGCGGGCTGTCAAGCCTGCAGAGCCGAGAGTCCTCTCGGCTTTTCTTTGTGCGGAGGAGCTAGATGAACCGTGCGGGGAACAGACCGCACCCCACCTCCGGCCAGGCCATGATGGAGTTCGCCCTGCTCTTCGGCGGCGTGCTCCTCCCCATGCTCTTCATGGTGGTCTTCATCTCGCGCGGCCTGTGGGTCTGGCACAGCGTGGTCGATTTCACCCGCTACGGCGCCCGCTACGCCTCCACTCACTGCTGGGAGCCCGATGGCTCCGCCGGCAACGTCGTCGCCTATATGCAGGCCAACGTTCCCCCCATGGTGGACATGAATCAGTTTCAGAACGGCCAGGCCATCCTGGTCGTGCAGTATTTTTCCGAGAACCCCGACGGCACCACCTCGCCGTTCAATGGCAGCGCCTGCGCCGGCGGCATTTGCGTGCCCGACACCGTCAGTGTCAGCGTCACTAACTACATTTTCATCGGTATGTCCACTTACTTCTCACTGCCTCCGGTGACCATCCCGGATTTCACCACCAGCGTCCCCATGGAGAGCGCCGGCTACCAGGACGCCTCCGGAGTGTGCGTGCCATGAACGAGGATCGAACCCATGTCTAATCTCTCGCTGCTGATCGCTTCTTCCGACGAGGCCTTCCGTCAGATGGTGCGCGACAGCATGCTCAACCTTCCCAACGCCAAAATCGCCGCCGAATACCAGGAAGTCTCCGCCAACCTCCATATTCGCGTCCTGCAGGACCTGGAGCGCTCTCCCGGCGCCGGCCTCATCGTCGATCTTGCGGCCGATCCCGAGGCCGCCATCAAGGCCATCGAACGCGTCAAGCAGGCCGCCCCGGACCTGTTTGTGATCGCCTCCGACTTCCGCGCCGACGCCGATACCGTCATCGCCTGCATGCGCGCCGGTACCAACGAATTCCTCCTTCAGCCCTTGAAACGCACCGAATTCCGCGACGCCATGGGCCGGCTGGAGCGCGCTCCCCGCCAGGCCACCGGCGGCGAAAGCAAGCTCGGCAAGATCTACACCTTCCTCGGTTCCAAAGGCGGCGTCGGCACCACCACGCTGGCGGTGAACTTTGCCTCGGTGCTGGCCCAAAGAAAAGTCTCCGCCGGCTTGATCGATCTCGATTGGGTGGGCAACGACGCCGCCATGCAACTCGGCGCCGCCCCGCAGTACACTCTCATGGAAGTGGCTGAAAATCTCGATCGCATGGATCAGGCCCTGTTTGAAGGCTTCGTCACCCGCGATCCCCTGGGCTTCTTCGTGGTTGGCCCGCCCGACGCTCTCGACCAGCAGGGCCAGTTTAGCGATCACCAGTTCCGCGAGTTCGCCACCTTCCTGGTGGAAAAATACGACGCCGTGGTCATCGACGGCGGCCGCTCCGTCTCCGACCCGGTGGTGCTTGCCGCCGCCCAGGTTTCGACGGCCACTTTTCTGGTCATCGATCAGGAGTTCCCCTCGCTGCGCAATGCACAGCGCTATATTACTTTCCTGATGCGCATGGGTTTCAACCAGGACCAGATCCGCGTGGTGGTCAACCGCTACACCAAGAAGATCAACGCCAATATCGCCTCGCTCGACCAGATCCAACAAACTCTCAACCAGCAGGTGTTCTACGGCATTCCCCCATCTCCCGCCGTAATCGCCTCCATCAATAAGGCGCGCCCCTTCGTGGCCAATCGCGAGCAGGCCGGCGACCTCGACCGCATCTTTCGCGCCTTCGTCGATAAGGCCACCGGCGGCAAGAAGGGAGCGGCCGCAACCAACACCGCCGCCTGAAATCCTATGACTCACCACCGCTTAGTAACCAGTTCCAAGACACCGCTTCCTAACGGTCGCGGCTCGGTAACACGCCGATTCCGCCGGTCTTACCGAGCCGCGACCGTTAGGGAGCGGTCCTTCTACCCCGGAGGTCCCCTTGGGTAGCCGCTTCCTTGTCCGCCCCGTGGCCGGTGCCGACCGCTGGTTCGAAATGAAGAGCCAGGTCCACGTCAAGCTCCTCAACTCGCTGACCGCCGATCAACTGCGCGATCTCAACAAGGAAAGCGTCCGCAACCAGATCGCCGCCGTGGTGGAAAAGCTGATCCTCGACGAATCCCTGCCGCTTACCCTCGCCGAGCGCGAGAAGCTCATCGAGGAGATCCTCGATGAAGTCTTCGGCCTCGGCCCGCTCGAAGGGCTGCTGAAAGATCCTTCCATCAGCGACATCATGGTCAACGGTTTCGACAGTGTCTACGTCGAGCGCGCCGGGCGCGTGGTCGAAACCAACGTTCGCTTCAAGGACCAGGCCCATCTGCGCATGATCATCGAGCGCATCGTCAGCAACGTCGGCCGCCGCATCGACGATTCGTCGCCCATCGTCGATGCCCGCCTCGACGACGGCTCGCGCGTCTGCGCCGTCATCCCGCCGCTCTCGCTCATCGGCCCGGTGATGTCCATCCGCCGCTATGGCAAAAAGGTGCTCACCACCGAAGAGCTGCTCAAGAACGAAACCTTCACCACCGGCATGCTCGACTTCCTCAGCGGCTGCGTCGAGGCCCGCCTCAACATCGTCATCTCCGGCGGCTCCGGCTCCGGCAAGACCACCATGCTCAATACGCTCTCCCGCTTCATCCCCGAGGAAGAGCGCATCGTCACCATCGAAGATACCGCCGAGCTCAACCTCCAGCAGAACCACGTGGTCCGCCTCGAAACCCGCCCGCCCAACATCGAAGGCGCCGGCGCCGTCACCCAGCGCGACCTGCTCATCAACACCTTGCGTATGCGCCCCGACCGCATCATCGTGGGCGAATCCCGCGGCCCCGAAGCCCTCGACATGCTCCAGGCCATGAACACCGGCCACGACGGCTCCATGACCACGGTTCACGCCAACACCGCCCGCGATGCCTTCTCGCGCCTGGAGACCATGGTCATGATGGCCAGCCAGCACGTCCCCGACAAGGTCATCCGCCAGCAGCTTGCCAGCGCCATCAATATCGTGCTTCAGACCGCCCGGCTGAGCGACGGCACCCGCAAAGTCGTCAGCATCGGCGAAGTCAGCGGCATCGTGCACGACCAGGTCGAGATGCTCGATATCTTCGAGTTCGAACGCCTCGGCATCGGCCCCCGCGGTAAGGTGCTGGGCCGCTTCCGCGGCTGCGCCGTCCGCCCCATGTGCCTGGAGCGCCTCAAGGCCTACGGCATCCATCTGTCCCCCGCCATCTTCGACGAGGTGCATGAAGTGAAGGAGAAGTAAATGTTTTTCGTGGCCGCGTTCCTGATTTTTTCCGTCGCCATGCTCGGCGCCGGCTACTACGTCTGGTCCGTGCCCGAACAGGAAGCCGCCCGCGAGCTCACCCACCGCCTGCGCGGCTTGCGCGCCAACGCCAGCGGCCGCGGCCGTTCCGCCCCTTCGCTGCTCCGCCGGGAACACCGCGGTACCTTTGCCGTCCTCGGCGATTTGGTCGCCTGGGTCGGCGTCTTCCGCCGCCTGCAGGACACCATCGATCAGGCCAACCTCCGCTACCGCGCCGCCGATATCTTCGGTCTCAGCTTACTGATCGGCGGCGCCTGTTTCGCCGTCCTCCAGTTGTTCGGCGTGGCCAACCTCCTGCTCCAGCTCATCGTCTCCCTGCTCGTGGCCTGCGCGCCGGTCTTCTACATCGTCCGCGTCCGCGCCCGCCGCCTGCGCAAGTTCGAGGAAATGCTGCCGGACGCCATCGACCTGTTCACCCGCACCATGCGCGCCGGCCACAACATCCATTCCGGCCTCGAAACCATCGCCGGTGAAACCGCCGACCCCGTGCGTATGGAATTCCGCAAACTCATGGAAGAGATTGCCCTCGGTTCCCAGCTTGAGCCCGCCCTCCACCTGCTCGGCCGGCGCGTTCCCCTCATCGATCTTAAATTCTTTATCACCAGCCTCATCTTGCAGCGTCAGACCGGCGCCAACATGGTGAGCGTGCTCGATAACTTGTCCCAGTTGGTCCGCGAGCGCCTCAATATGGCGGCCAAGCTCAAAGCCCATACCGCCCAACAGCGTTTCTCCGCCGGCCTGCTGTGCACCCTCCCCCTGGTCTTCGGCATCGCCAGTTACTTTATCAAACCCGAGTACACCCGCCTGCTTTGGACCGACCCGGTCGGCACCAAGTTCCTCACCTACGCCATCATTTCCGAAATCGTCGGAATCCTGGTCGTCCGCAAGCTTGCCAATATCAGAGTATGAGCACGCCATGCTGACTTCCCTGTTTCTCTTTCTCATTACCGGAGTCACCCTTTCACTGCTGCTGTGGACCGGCTTCGAGCTCTTCCGTGCCCGGGAAGACCCGCTCGGCGACCGCCTGGAAGAGCTTCAGTCGCATGCCTTGGTCAACACTTCCCGTGTCGCGCGGCGCAAGAGCGGCGGCACCTTATTCGACCGTCTGCTCTACCTGGTCAGCCTGGTTCCCGCCGGCGAAGACTGGCTGCGCGGCAGCGAGAAGCTGCTGCGCCAGGCGGGTATGCGCCGCCGGAATTCGCTCGCCCTCTACGTTCTCATCACTGTCTTACTGCTGCTGATCCTGGTCGGCGCGATGGCCGCGCTGCAGCGCAATAACCCTCCCAGTTCCTGGATCGGCGCCATGGCCGCCGTCCTCATCATCGGCTTCATGCTGCCACGCATGATGTTGCAGCGCATGGTCAAGCGCTATCGCCGCAGGCTGCAGGAAGCCCTCCCGGATACGGTCGACCTGCTCGGCATCGTACTCGGCACCGGTCTCGCCCTCGACCAGGCCATGAGCCGCGTCAGCGACGAAATGCAGTTCCTCTACCCAGAGCTGGCCAACGAATTCGCTACCGTCGTCATGCAGGTGCGCGCTGGCCAGGAGCGTGCCAAAGCCTTCGACCAACTGGTGCGCCGCACCGGCGTCGAGGACATCAAGTCTCTCGCCGCCATGATCGTCCAGAGCGAAAAGTTCGGCACCAGCCTGTCCCAGGCCCTCAACGTCTATGCCGACGCCCTGCGCACCCGCCGCCGCCTGCGCGCCGAAGCCGCCGTGGGCAAGGCCGGCGTGAAGATGCTCTTCCCCATCGTCATCTTCATCCTCCCCGTGCTGTTCGTCATTACCCTGGTCCCCGCCATCATCAACACCCTGCGGGACCTCAAGCTTCTCACCACCGGCCGATAGGCGGTACGCCGACGGTGTACTAAGCTCATAGAGATGGCATCCATGAACGATAACAATCCGCTGTGGGCGATTCCGTTTCGCATTCCCTTCGACCGCATCCGCGCCGCCGACGTACAGCCGGCGGTGACGCGGCTGCTGCAGGAGTCACGGGCGCGGCTGGCGGCGCTGGCCGATGCCACCGGCTCGCGCACTTACGCCAATACACTCGACGCGCTCGATACGCTCACCGAACCGCTCGACCTTGCCATGGGCGTGGTGCGGCACCTGGAGGCGGTGGCCACCTACCCCGAACTCCGCGCGGCGCACAACGCGGTCGAACCCGAGGTGAGCGCCTTCTATTCGGGGATTCCGCTCGATGCCGGCCTATGGAACGCGCTCAAGACTTACGCCGCCACATCCGACGCCGCGGCTCTGACCGGAGAGCGGTGGCGCTTCCTGACCAAAACCATGGATTCGTTCCGCCGGCACGGCGCCGACCTGGACGCCGAAGGCAAGAAGAAGCTGGAAGCCATCGACGTGGAACTGGCGCGGACCACCACCAGGTTTTCCGAAAACGTGCTGGATTCGACCAACGCTTTCGATCTCTATATCGACAACGAAGAGGGGCTGGCCGGATTGCCGCCATCGGCGCGGGCGGCGGCCCGCGAGAGCGCCGCGCGCAAGGGGCGCGAGGGCTGGCGCTTCACCCTGCAAGGGCCGGACTACGTCGCCCTGATGACCTATCTGGACGATGCCGGCGTACGGGAGAAGGTCTATCGTGCGTTTGCCGTGCGCTCCACCGAGACCGAGCGCGATAACCGGCCCCTGGTGGCCCGCATCCTGGAGCTGCGGGCGGAACGCGCGCGGCTGCTGGGGTTCGCCAATTTCGCCGACCTGATGCTGGAGGACCGGATGGCCCATACCGGGGCCCGCGCCATGGAGTTCCTGCAGGACCTGAAACGCAAGACCGAGGTCCGGTTCCGGCAGGAAAACGAGGAGCTGGACCGGTATCGCCAATCGCTCGAAGGGCCCCGGGCGGCGCCGGTGGCGGCCTGGGATGTGGCCTACTACGCCGAAAAACAGCGCGCCGCGTTGTACGACTTCGACGAGGAAGCGCTGCGTCCCTACTTCCCCATGGAGCGGGTGGTGGAGGGCCTGTTCGAGCTGGTGCAGAGATTGTATGGCATTCGCGTGACGCCCGAGGCGGACGTGCCGGCCTGGGACCCGGCGGTCCGTTACTACAACGTGCACGACGCCGACGGCACCTTTCTCGGTGCGTTCTACGCCGATTGGCATCCGCGCGAAAACAAACGCGGCGGGGCGTGGATGGACGCGTTTGTCACCGGCGGCCCCGCGGGTACCGGGTTCCGGCCGCACCTGGGGTTGATTTGTGGCAACCTGACGCCGCCGCTCGAAGGGCGGCCGGCCCTGCTGACTCATCGCGAGGTGGAAACCGTTTTTCACGAGTTTGGCCACTTGCTGCATCATTTGTTGAGCAGGGTGGGAGTGCGGTCGCTGGCGGGAACCGGCGTGGCGTGGGATTTCGTCGAGCTCCCCTCGCAGATCATGGAAAACTGGTGCTGGGAGCGGAAGTCGCTGGACCTGGTGGCGCGCCACTATGAAACCGGCCAACCGCTGCCGGAGGAATTGTTCGCAAAGATGAAACGGGCGCGCACGTTTCGCGCCGCCAACGCCCAAATGCGGCAGCTCGGATTCGGCTTTATCGATCTGCTGCTGCACATGCGTTTCGACCCGGCCCGCGATGGCGACCCGGTGGCTTATGCGCGCCATATTCTGGCCGAATTCAGCCCCGCGCCCTTGCCTGCGGACCACGCCATGGCGGCCAGCTTTACCCACTTATTCGGGAGCCCGGTCGGTTATGGGGCGGGATATTACTCGTATAAATGGGCCGAGGTGCTGGACGCGGACGCTTTTTCGCGTTTCCTGGCGGAGGGGCTTTTCAGCGCACGCGTGGGAGCGGAGTTTCGCGCCCACATTTTATCCAAAGGAGACAGCGAGGATCCGGCCGAGCTATATCGCCGCTTCATGGGCAGGGACCCGGACCCGCGCGCATTGCTGGCGCGGTCGGGACTGGTGTGAAGTAAGAGTTAACAGTTGACAGTTGTCAGTTAAGACGCGGCGCCGAACTGCCAACTGCTTACTGTTAACTGTTAACTGGCCATCAGCTCTCTGGCGGCGGGTACGAATTTGTGCTGCGACTGGCGCAGGGGAAGGCAACCCGCCGCCAACAGCTCGTAGACCCGGGGAAGCTCGACCGCTTTCGAATACCAAAACCCCTGACCGTAACCGCAGCCCAACTGCCGCAGCAGATCGGCCTGCTCGGCAGTTTCGATCCCTTCGGCCACCACCTCGCGGCCAAGCGACTGGGCCAGTTGCAGGATCGATTGAACGATGGCCGCGCTTTCCACGCTGGCGCCGAGGCGGGCCACGAACGAACGGTCGATTTTGATGGTTTCAAACGGGAAGCGTTCCAGGTAGGACAGGGAGGAGTAACCGGAGCCGAAATCGTCCAATTTGAGCCCAACCCCCAGTTGCCGAAACGCTTCCAACAGCTCGAAAGAGCAGTTGGGATCGCTCATCACCACGGTCTCGGTGACCTCCAGGCGCAGCGCGCCGGGAACGAGACCGGCGCGCTCGAGCGCCTCGCAAACCACCGCCAGCAGGCGCGTGGAAGAGAACTGGCGGCCGGAGACGTTCACGCTGACGGCCAGCGACGGGTAGGCGCGGCGGAGTTCGGCCGTGTCGGCGCACGCCTGAAAGAGCACCCACTCGCCCATTGCCGTAACCAGGCCGGTACGCTCCGCCAGGGGGATGAAATCTCCCGGCATGACCAGACCGAAACCGGGGCGCCGCCAACGCACCAGGGCTTCCAGACACCGAATGCGGCCGGTTTCCAGATCGACGATGGGCTGGTAGTGGACCACGAACTCATGCCGCTCGATGGCGGCGCGCAGATCGGTTTCGAGGCGCGATTCTTCCATTTCCTGGTCGACCATGCTTTTGTCGAATACATCGCTGCCTGCCTGTCCCTGGCCGCGGGCGTGGCGCAGCGCCGCGCGGGCCTCGCTCACTAGGTCCTGCTCCTGGCCGTCCGGGGAGGAAACGGCAATCCCGATGCTGGCGGTCACGTAGACGATTTGCTGTTCGAGCAGAAAGGGTTGCAGGAACGCCTTGAGCAGGCGCATGGCGATGTGCTGGGCGGTGCCAAGACAGTCCGCGCCGCGCAACAGGATCGCAAACTCGTGTTTATCGGCGCGCGCCAGGGCGGTCATGGTGGCTTCGGGCATGGAGCCGAGCAGGTCGTTGAGGCGCTGGGCGACCGATTTGAGCAGCCGTCCCGTGCGGCCATCGGCGAGGTTGTACGCGACCCGTTCGAAACCGTCCAGCTCGAGCACCAGCAAGGCAGCCGGCAAAACCTCGGTGCGGGCCACCCGCAGTTCCTCCTCGATCCAGTTCAAATTCGGCAGCGAGGTATCGAAATCGATAGTCCGGCGGACGGTGATATCGGTTTGACTCCCGCTGAGGCGGACGGGCTTGCCGCGTTCGTCCCGCGCCAGGCCGCCGCGGGTTTCCATCCACCGGTAGCGTCCGTCCTTATGGAGGATCCGGTACTCGCACTGGATCGAGTTCCAACCGTTTTCTAGCAGGCTGCGAATCTGTTCCCAGACGCGGTCCGAGTCTTCGGGGTGGATGCGTCCGAACCATTCTTCGGTAAGGCTCGTGATCTCGTCCTCGGCAAAACCCAGCATGGCTTTCCAGCGCGGCGAGTAGTGAATTTCGCGGCTGTCGAAATTCCAGTCCCAGAGGCCATCGTCGGCCAAACATGCCGCGCGGCGGTACATTTCGCTGGCCAGGCGCAGCCCGCTATGAGCCAGGGCCAGGGAGTTTTCGATGCGGGCCTCGGCCTCGGGAAGGTCCAGCGGCTTGGTGAGGTAGTCGTTGGCGCCCAGGCGCAGTGCGTTTACCGTGGCCGCCCGATCATGCTCGCCGGTCATCATCAGGATGGGCAGTTCGGCGGCGGAGTGACGCTCCCTCAGCCGTTCCAACACCGCCAGCCCGGCGATGTCCGGCAGGTGGAGATCGAGCAATACGGCGTCGAACGGCTGGACAGCCGCTATTTCCAGCGCCTGAGCTCCGGTGGAAGCCGACGCCACCTCGAAACGGACCAATCGGCGCGTCAACCAATCGCGGTTGCTTTCATCGCCGTCCACCACCAGAAGTTTGGCTGCTTGTGTCATGGCTATCGTTTTCCCAGGCAGGCGGCTGGCGCCCGGCCTCAAGCGTCTTATCGGCAGCAAGACGGGAATTATGTAGGGGGAAGCGAATTGCGGTCGGCTATCGGCTCCACCGGCGCGGCCGATCGCAGAAAGCTCGCTGGCTAAGCCGACGAGCGGAGTTTATCGAGGAAGTGGAACAGGGCCAGGCCCACCACCGCGTTGAGGCCGCCCTGCACCAGCCAGCTTTGCATTTCAAAGGGAGGTTGATGGCCCAGCAGGGCGCGCTCCATGACCCAGTACAGGCACTGATGAAAGAGGTAGAAAAAGAAGCAGAGCATGCCGCGAATGATACTGTGTTCGACGTCGAAACGGACGCTGACGGAGGCGGCAAAATAACCTACCAGGGTCTTAACAATGCCGTACATCCCCAGCGGCTTGATGGTAAGCGAATCCTGGGCGATGCCGACCAGGGCACCCAGGAAAAGGCCTCCCAGTTGGCTGCGCCGCATCAGGGCGAAATAGACCACCACCAGCATGGGCAGTTCCAGAAATTGGAGAAAATGGAAGAACTGGGGGATGTAGACCTGAAACAGGATGGCGGCGAGGGGGACTAGGATGAGGACGCGCGGGCTGTAATGCGTGGACTGCCCCTCGCGCTGGCTGCTGAGGAGAACCCGGCCGCCGGAGTAATCCATCAGTGGCCGCTCGTTCCGGACTGGGCGCCGGCTGCCTGATTGGCCAGCCGCTCGTTGGGCACGGTCTTTTGGGCGGGCGGAGCCGCGGGCGTGGTGGGCGCGGTGGGCGAAGGCGCGGCAGGCGTGGCGGGCGCGGCATTGGCGGGCGCGGCGGGAGGCGGAGTGCTGCCCGCGGCCGGCAATTTCACCAGATCGGGCGGTTTGTAACCCTCGCCATACTTGTGTCCCTGGGCGTCGCCGGCAGCCTTATAGACGGAGCGCAGCTTATCGGCCTCGGTGGGAGTCGCGCCTGCCTCCGCGGCGGCCGCTTCCCGTACGGCGGCGGCATCGGGCGGGGGCGGCGCAATATACACCGGCTGGTCGGCGATTTCAACCGGGGGAATCGCGCGGTGGACGCCTTCGACAATGATCAAGACTTCATCCAGGCCGCGCTCGATGCCGCTCGGCTCGATCAGGACATCCTGAAAGGGCGAATCGAAATGGACGGACTTCACCACGCCCACCGGAAAACCGCGCGGAAAAATGCGGTCGTCGCCGGAGGTGTAGAACCACTCGCCCACTTCCACTTTCTCGGAGTTGGAGATGTAGTCGACCTTACCCATCGGCGCCCCCTGCCCCTTGAAGGTCCCGCGCACGCCGCCCTTCTGGGAAATGACGCCGGCGGCGAAATCCGCATCGGTCATCAGCAGCACCTGGGAGGCGTTGGGATACACGGCCACGACCTTGCCAACGATGCCATCCGGGGTGACCACGGCCATGCCGCGCTCGACGCCGGAGCCGGAACCGCGGTCGACGAACACCACCTTGGAATTGACGCCCGCGCCGGAGGCAATCACGATGGCCGCCAGAGTCTTGGACTGGGTGTGCTGCTGGAACAGGGCCAGGGCGCGGGCGCGGTCGGCCGTATTGAGTTGGTCGCGCAGGAAGATGTTGTCCATTTTCAGGTGGTCGACCTGGTCGCGCAGACTGCGGTTTTCCGCGTCGGCATTGTGCAGCAAGATGTAATTGCGGAAGAACCCGGTGCCCCCGCCGCGCACCGCCTCCAGCAGGCGGGCGAAGGGAGTGATGGCCGTCACTGTCCAAACGCGGATCACCGGCACGTTGCGATCGCTCTTGACCTGGACGGCCAGCAATAGCAGTTGGCCGAAGATCACCAGGAACAGGACCGTGATATTGCGATACCGGTTAAGAAAAGACTCCATAAGCCCGCGTCTCAAAACCTTGGCCGGGCACGGCCTGCCGGCCCGTTTCTAGTCTATCGAAATCTTGCGCAGGAGCCGGAAATCGCTCAACATGCGGCCGGTGCCGAGGACGACCGAGGCCAGCGGATCGTCGGCGATCGAGACCGGGAGGCCGGTCTCCTCGCGGATGCGTTTATCCAGGTTCTTGAGCAAGCCGCCGCCGCCGGTCAGGACGATGCCGCGGTCGCTGATGTCGGCGCTGAGTTCCGGCGGAGTGCGTTCCAGGGCGACGCGAATGGCGTTGACGATGGTGGCCACGCATTCCGACAGCGACTCCCGGATCTCGGTGTCGTCTATGGTGATCGTGCGGGGCACGCCCTCGATCAGGTTGCGTCCCTTGATTTCCATGGTGAGGGGCTTATCGAGGGGATACGCCGATCCCACTTCCATCTTGATGGCCTCGGCGGTGCGCTCGCCGATCAGCAGATTGTACTTGCGTTTCAGATACTGCATCACGGCATCGTCCATTTCGTTGCCGGCCACGCGGACCGAGCGGGAATAGACGATGCCGGACAGGGAAATGACGGCGACGTCGGTGGTGCCTCCCCCGATATCGACGACCATGTTGCCGGAAGGTTCGGTGATGGGCAAGCCGGCGCCGATGGCCGCCACCATGGCTTGTTCCACCAGGTGTACCTCGCTGGCCTTCGCGCGGTAGGCGGAATCCATCACGGCGCGCTTTTCCACCTGCGTGATTTCGCTGGGCACGCCGATGACGATACGGGGATGAACCAGGACTTTGCGGCCGTGCGCCTTCTGAATGAAATAATTCAGCATGCGCTCTGTGACCTTGAAATCGGCAATGACGCCGTCTTTCATGGGCTTGATGGCGACGATATTGCCGGGCGTGCGGCCCAGCATCTCCTTGGCTTCCTTGCCGACCGCTTCCACCTCGCCGGTGTTCTTATTGATGGCCACAATAGAGGGCTCGTTGACCACGATGCCCTTGCCCTTGGCGTAGACCAAGGTATTGGCCGTGCCCAGATCAATCGCAAGATCCGAGGAGAATAGGCTGATGATTGAACGTAAACTCATGAATTCCGGTGTTTCCGCCGATCAGAGGAAGGGACGCGCTTCGGAGGCCGCCGCCGAGTCCACCAAAATGGTAACACATGGCGGAGCGGAGCGAATTCCGGACGGGGGAAAGGGTCGCCACCGCTGCCCCAGGCGCGGGTCCCTGGAAAGTACCGGAAGGTCCTGGAAGCGGTAATGCAATTAGTTTGCGATGGCGACGCTCTAGTACCTAAAGTTCACAACTTTAGTACGTGGTTAAGTGGCTCTTTTTCATCCTATTAGATCGATATTGAAACCGATCAGTATTTCAGTACTAAAAAGCATCATTATTTTGATGACAGAACGTCATTAGGTCTGTTAGTCTGTACCCGAGCTGCTTACTTATGAAACTACATTTTGCGTTGCCTGTTCTCCTGATCGCCACGTTACAGTTCGCGCTGAGTCCATCGCTGCGAGCGGGCGTGATCAACTTCAACACCGGCAGTAACGACTTGGGTTGCACCTTGGGCGGGTCCGAAGCGCCCCAGCACACCAATTGCACGTCCGACGCGGCCATCGACAACCCGGGGGTTTACAGCGGCATCGGGTTGTACCTGAAGAGCCCCGAAACAAGCGCGGGGGACTACAGCAGCGGTTACTATCCCGACACGTTTTCGGTTACCCTGACCGACTACGGCACGATCAACGGCGGATCGATATCCATAAACACGCCCGTGTACCTCAGCTTCGACAACCTTGGCCTCTCGGTCGATAACGACGGCTACATCACGCAGTATTCGGTCACGTACACGCTGACCGACACCTCGTCTCGCAACGACCCGACGGTTGTGACCTGGACCGATACGATCAATGAACCGGGCCATCCGGACAGCCTGCCGGACCTGTCCGGCGGCGGCGTGGCTTTGGCTGCGCACGGCTTGTCCAACGGCGACGGTTATGGCCTGACCGAGACCGTGACGGTGTCTTACGTAGTGCCGCAGGGCCGCGGTGACGACGATGACTACCCGGGCGGCGGGACGAAGGCGACCGTCGCGGTCGGAGACTCGCTCATCCTGTCCACGGTGGCGCCCGAACCGGCCAGTTTTGTGTTGGCCGGCGTCGCTCTGGCCGGGCTTGGCTGGCTGCGCCGGAAGCGGGCGTAGGACGGGTCGAAGCAGTCGGCTAAGCGGAGCCGCCGGCCGCCGATACCGAGCGGATTACCGAGATCCCGCGCCAGGCTTATTCAGGGAAGAGAAGGCTTGAAGTAATACAACACCGGTGAACGCCGATAAAGAAACCAAAGGTTTTATCGGCGCTCATCGGTTTTTTTGCCGTTGCGGTTCCCATCCGCGCCGCATGGCTGAGGCATCTCCGCTTCCCCGCGCTGCCGGCCCCCGCCGGCCACGGGGGCGGCGAGGAGGCAGGTCCGGCCTCACGGCTGGTATAGTTGAACATTGTGATCGACGCTAGTTCAGTGCGTCAGGCGGGGCGGTCGCTGGCGGACGTACACTCCAGTGTGGGCACCTCGCAGGTATCGTTCTGGCGGCGGCTGTTCGCCTTTGCCGGGCCGGCATATCTGGTGAGCGTGGGTTACATGGACCCAGGCAATTGGGCCACCGACCTGGAGGGTGGGGCGCGCTTCGGCTACCGGTTGCTGTGGGTGCTGGTCATGTCGAACGCCATGGCCATCCTGCTGCAGACGCTCAGCGCGCGGCTCGGCATCGCTTCGGGCCGAGACCTGGCGCAGGCCTGCCGCGAAACCTATCCCCGCGGCGTCAACCTTGGGCTTTGGGTGCTGTGCGAGATCGCCATCGCGGCCTGCGATCTGGCCGAAGTGCTGGGCGCGGCGATCGGGCTGAACCTTTTGTTCCACATTCCGCTCCTGGCGGGGGTATTGCTGACGGCCGGCGATACCTTGCTGCTCCTCTGGTTTCAGAGCTTCGGAATCCGCACCATCGAAGCCTTTATCCTGGCCCTGATCACGGTCATCGCGGGCTGTTTCCTGATCGAGGTCTGGTGGGCCAGGCCGGTGGCGTCGGAAGTGCTTACCGGGCTGGTGCCGCGGCTGAACGGGCAGACCTTGTATCTGGCCATCACTATTCTGGGAGCTACGGTGATGCCGCACAACATGTACCTGCACTCGGCGCTGGTGCAGACGCGGCGGATCGGCGCCGACGATAAGGCGCGGCGTGCGGCGTGCCGCTACAACCTGATCGATTCGGTGGTAGCGCTGAACGGCGCCATGCTGGTCAATATCGCCATCCTGGTGCTGGCGGCGGCGGTATTCTTCAAGCACGGCGTGATCGTCACCGAAATCCAGCAGGCGCACGTGTTGCTGGTGCCGCTGCTCGGTACCAGCGCCGCCGGGGTAATATTTGCCATAGCGCTGCTATGCTCGGGGCAGTCTTCGACCCTGACCGGAACCCTGGCGGGGCAAGTGGTCATGGAAGGGTACCTGAACTTCCGCATGCGCCCGTGGCTGCGCCGCCTGCTGACGCGCACTCTAGCCATTATTCCAGCGGCGCTGACCATTTATTTTGCCGGCGGGCAGGCGACTTTGGGACTGCTGTTGCTCAGCCAGGCGATTCTGAGCATGCAATTGCCGTTCGCGATCATCCCGTTGGTACATTTCACCAGCGACCGCACGCGCATGGGCCCATTGGTCAACTCGCGCTGGGTGAGCATTCTGGCCTGGATCACGGCGGCCGTGATCGTGGTGTTGAACCTGCGGCTGGGGTTCCAGCAGATTGGCGACTGGCTCGACGGCGCGGGCCGGTGGCACACGTTGGTGTGGCTGGCAACCGTCCCGACCTCGGCGGCGCTGCTGCTGTTAATGGCGTGGGTCACGGCCGAACCGTGGATCACTCGGCGGCGTCTGGGCCGCGCACCGGTCATCCTCCCCGAAACGGCCGGTGCCGAAACCGCCCCGGTTCCTACCTATGAGAGGATCCTGGTGCCGCTCGATCACAGCGCGCTGGACCGGCTGGCGGTGAGCCACGCGGCGGCGATGGCGCGGCAGTACGGGGCCACCCTCTACCTGTTTCACGTGGAGGAGGGCGTTACCAGCCAGATTTACGGCCGGGATGCCTCGACCGCGGAGGTGGAAGCGGGTCTCGCGTACCTGGACGGAATCGCGGCGTCGTTGCGGCACCAGGGAATTGCGGTGGAAACCGAAGTTTCGCACTCGTCTTCGCCCAAGCGGGAGATCGTGGAATACGCCCGCAAGGTGCGGCCGGACCTGGTGATCATGGGCGCGCACGGCCACGGCGGCCTGAAAGACCTGATTTTCGGCGATACCATCAACCCGGTTCGCCACCACCTGGAAATCCCCATGCTGATCGTGCGCCCGGGCAAGCGCAAGTAAGAAGCTAAGAAGTATGGCCGCCGATGAACACCGATAAACGCCGACAAGAAAATCATTGGAGTTCCGGTTTCTTTGTTCTTTATCGGCGTTCATCGGCGGCATGAATTTTGTTTTTTCAGGATTTCCGCGCGGTTACCCGATACAGAGTTTCACCTTTTCAGCCAGGCCCGTCCCGGTGAAGGGTTTCTGGATAAATCCCGAAACCTGGTGGCTACGGAATTGCCCCATCGTCTCGGACTCGCTGTAGCCGCTCGATACCAGAATCTTGATCTCCGGGCGAACCTTGCGCAGCTCCGGAAGCGCCTCCTCGCCGCTCATGCGGGGCATGCTCAAGTCCAGCACCACCAGGGCGATATCGCCGGGGTCCCTTCGGAGCAGGTCGATGGCTGCCGGGCCGCTCTCGGCCAGCAGCACGGTGTACCCGTAGCGCTGCAGGACTTTTTTCATCATCTCGCGCACCAGTTTTTCATCGTCCACCACCAGTACCACTCCCGATCCACGGATGGCGGCGCCGGGGCCAGCCGCGGGCCGCTCCACGCCGGTTCGGGCGGCGGCTGGAAACAGCACCGTGAAGCAACTGCCTTTGCCCGGCGCGGTAGAGACAACGATGGCGCCCTGGTGACCGCGCACGATGCCGGCAACGGCCGCAAGCCCCAATCCCCGCCCGGTGAACTTGGTGGAGAAGAACGGGTCGAAGATCCTGGCCCGGGTGGCCTCGTCCATGCCACAGCCGGTATCGTGCACCTCCAGGCAAACGTATTGTCCCGGCGGGAGCGCGGCGGCTTCCGGGCGGAGCCGAAGATACGGGCCGTCTACCTCCTGGACCCCGGTCTTGATTGTGATCAGGCCGTCGTGGCTGCCGATGGCTTCCGCCGCATTGAGCGCCAGGTTCATGAAGACCTGCTGCACCTGGCCGCGGTCGGCTTGGATAGGCTGCAGGTCCCGCTCCAGATCGAGGTGTAAGGCGATCTTCTTCGAAATGGATGTGCGGATGAGGCCGGCCATTTCCGGGATCACGGCCGAAAGATTCAACGCCTCCACCAGGAACTTGCCCTTCCCCGAGTACGCGAGCATCTGCCTGGTCAGGTGAGCGGCCTGCTGGCCGGTCCTGATGACTCCGTCCAGCAGCTCGGTGGCGGGGTGATCGGGCGTAAGCAACTCCAGGGCCAGGCTGGCATTGCCGATCACGCCGACCAGCAAATTGTTGAAGTCGTGGGCCACGCCGCCCGCCAGCAACCCGAGGCTCTCGAGCTTCTGGGATTCACGCAGGCGGGTCTCGGCCTTCTTGCGCTCGGTAATATCGACGAAGACCCCCACCGCGCCTCGCGGGCGTCCGTCTTCGCCCAGCATCGGCACCGCATCGCCCAACAGGTTCACGGAGGAGCCGTCCTCGAACACGAAATCCAGTTCGTAGTCCCGCACCGGTTGCCCGGTGGATGCCGCCTTTTGCACAGGCAACTCCGATGGCGGAATCTCGATTCCATCCTTCATCAGCCGGAAATTCGTCGGCTTCTCGCCATCCGGCGCGGACTTCGAGAGATTGCTGCCGGACGGCGTTCGCAGCAGATCGTACGTCGCGCGGTTGGCGGTCATGTAGCGGCACGCGGGATCGTGAGCCACAAAAATGGCGGCAGGAGCCGCGGCCATGAGCGCTTCCAGTTCCGCCGCCCGCGCGCGCTCCCGGCTCTCGCTTTCGCGCAACGAGTCCTCGGTCTGCTTCAGCGCGCCGATGTCGAGGTTGATGCCCACCCAACAAGTGGTGCGGCCCTGCTCGTCGCGGACGGGCGCGGCACGGGCCAGCACCGGATGCCATTTTCCATCCACGCCGCGGAAGCGATGCTCCGCCTCCCAGCGCCCTTCTGTCCTCATGCACTCCTTCCAGGCCGCCATGGTGCGTTCGGCATCCTCCGGGTGGATCGCCTCTCCCCACCCGAAACCGGAACACTGCTCCTGGGTCAAGCCCACCAGCTTCAGGAACGACTCGCTGGCGTAGGTGGTGCGGCCGTCGGGAGCGCACTCCCACAAGCCAAAGTCGATCGAGTCGCCAATGGCACGGTACTTTCGCTCACTTTGGCGCAGCGCCTCTTCGACTTGCTTGCGATCGGTAAGGTCCAGGCACGTGTAGCCGAATCGCGGGTTTCCGGAAGGGGCGGTCCCCAGGTAGCTGGCGGTGGCAAGCAGCCAGTGTTCCCGGCCGTCCGCGCACCGGCGGGCGTATTCCCTCGACACGGGCTTGCCGGTGCGCCGGCTCTCCCCGTAGAGGGCTAACCACAGTGACACGGCCTCCTCAGAAGAGCCGGCCTCGGTTACGGACTTGCCCGCGATCGAGCTCCGGTCCATTCCCATCATCTCCGCCGCGGCCGCGTTGCAGGAAACGTGAACGATCCGGCCGCCGCTGATTTCCTCGATTCCCCGCATCAATCCCGGACTATCGAAGAAGCTGCGCAGAACCGCTTCGCTCTCCCGCAGCGCCTCCTCGGCCCGCTTGTGCTCGGTAATGTCGAGTTCGATGCCGTCCCACACGGTAGAGCCATCCGGGCGGCGGGAAGGCGTGGAGCGCAACAGCGACCAGCGAATTTCCCCGGTGGCGCGGTGGATGTGGCGCACCTCTGCTTCGAAGCGGGTCAACCGTTCTCGCGACAATGCGATCGCGGCCTGAGGCGATCGCGGTCCTCCGGCACGATGGATCTCTCCACCGTCGCGGCATCGCTCATAAACTCGGCCGCGGGCACGCCGGTTAGCCGTTCAATGCCGGCACTGATGAAGTCCATGTGCGGTTTGCCGTTGGGGTCGTGCCGGTACCGGTAAATAGCGCCTTCCGGCAGGTTGTCCCCCAAGGTGCGCAGTTGGTACGCGCTTTCCCGCAGCACCTCCTCCGCCCGCTTTCGATGGGTTATGTCCCGCCCATAAAGGTTAGCGTAACGGTGGCTGGCAACTGGCACGATGACGAAGGAATAGTCGCGCCCACCGGCGTGAATGTCGCGCTCGGCCGGCGCGTCTGGCGCCAAAGCTTCCCCGATCGCGCCGTGGAGATCGTCCGGGACCATCTGCCCAACCTGGCACTTCCATTCCGCCAGCAGCACGTTCGCACCGGGATTGGCATAGAGCAGGGCGCCATCTTCGCCGACCCGTAGAATAGGCGCCGGATTCTGTTCCGGGAACACGGTGCTCTCCCGCAGAGCCTCCTCGGCGCGCCTGAGTTGGGTGACGTCGGCAGCAGCGACGACCGAGCCGCGCACCCGTCCTTTGGCGTCGAACAGGGGCACCGCTCCCGCGAGCAGGTGGACCGTGCGGCCATCGAGGAAGACCAGATCCAGTTGTTGCTGTTCCACCGGCCGGCCCGTAGCCGCGGCGACTTGGGCGGGCATTTCCTCGGGCCGCAGTTCCACGCCCCGGCGAAAACCTCTAAACGGGAACGCCTCATCGCCGGAAGGCGCGCTGAGCGAGGTGTTTTCGCCACGCGGCGTTTGCGTCACGACCTGGTCGGCGAAAGCGTTGCCGGTAATCCGGAGGCACTGCGGGTCGTGGGCGATCCAGATGGCGACCGGGGCGGCGTCCAGGACGGCCTGAAGTTCGCCCACGCGATCAACCAACTCGCTGGTGAGACGCTGGCGTTCCTGTTCGGCCTGCTTGCGCTCGGTGATCAGCTCGCTGAAGATGGTGATGCCGCCAATCTCGCCTTTGCCGGTTCGCCAGGGATGGATTTCCCACTGAATCCAGTCCAGCTTCCCATTGGCGCGAAGAAAGGGCTCTTCGTCGCATTTTTCCACTGCTCCAGCCAGGCAGCGGCGGTGTATCTCTTTCCAGCGCTCCGGCATTTCCGGGAACACGTCGTAGTGACTGCGGCCGATGAGATCCTGTTCGCCAAGGGCGTAGTCGGCGATCCATCTCCGGCTGGCCGCCGTGTACCGCATTTCCCGGTCGAACATGGCAATGGCGGCCGGCGCATGCTCGACGAAGAGCCGTAGCCGCTCCTCGCTTTCCCGCACCGCCTCCTCGGCCCGCTCGCGCCCGGTCCCACGGGAATCGGCCTCGATCAGCGCTGTGACCACGTCGATCAGCACTTCCGGGGCGACCGGAGATTCCAGGTACGCTTCCGCCCCGCTTTTCAACGATTCCGGGTAGCCGCGGCCTGGTTCGCCCCGGCTCGCGATATGCAGCACCGGAATGGAGGCGGTCCGAGGATCGGATTTCAGTCGTTTCGAAACCGCAAAACCGTCCATTTCCGGCAATTCAGTGGCAACAACGACGAGTGCGGGCCGTTTTTCCGAAGCCAGTTGCAGCGCATCGGCCGCGGTGACGGCTTCGACGATTTCGAACCCCGCCTCGCGAAGGACTCGGTTGCGTGCGCCGCGAGGGGCTGCATCCCCGTCTACGGAGAGGATTGTATAAGGCACGACACCTCCGTGAAATGACCACCGGATCGAGAATTGCATTCCGGTTCTGGCCACCCTGGCGGTTTCTGCCCGGCGCCACCGAACGTAACAATTCTATCTCAAGGACTCTACAGGCCTTCGAGCCTCAATCTTATCTCGGGTCAACCTCTCCTAACGACGAAAAACCGGCACTAAGTACCGGTTCTTAACCAAGAATCAATAACTTACAGGTAAAAAACCGGCACTTAGTACCGGTATCCATAAATACTTCGAGTGGGACAGGCCTCCTGGCCTGTCAGCGGCTCGGAAGAGCCGCTGCGCGGCGCTACGACAGGCCGGGAGCGCTTCCCTATGGTCCGGCCACGGCTGGCGACGTGGGCGATATCGGTCGCGAAACCGCGTCAATCGAGAACCTGGCCAGTTGGCAACTGGCGCGCTCGCTACGCTCGGGGCGGTTGCTGAACGATGGCGACGGGCCGCTCGCAACTCCCGTGGCGATCGTCAGTGCCCGCGCAGCCGAGCGCTGGCCGAATGAGGGGCCGATCGGCCGGCGGATCCAACTCGCCGGGCGGGCGTGGGCCACCATCGTCGGAGTGGTGGGAGATATTCCCTACAGCGCGCTGAGCCGCGAACCCGGTCCCACGGTCTACGTGCCGTTTGCACAGGCGCCGGACCGCGAGATGGATATAGGCCTGCGCCTGGCGAGTGACGCCATCGAAGCGGCTCCCTCCATCCGCGCGATAGTGCGGGCGCTCGATCCGGAACTGCCGGTTACCAACCTGAATACCATGGACGCACTCGTCCGGCAGGAATCTCTTGCACTGGCATTCATGGCCGGTTTGATGGGCGTGCCGCTGTTACTCGTCGCCGCCGCGTCAATCGCGATTTACATCCCCGCGCTTCGGGCCACCAGGGTCGACCCGATCAGGGCGCTGCACAGCGAATAGGGAACAGCGCATTACCCTCACCTACAGTCGGCGACGGCGAGAAAGACCCGTTCGCGATTGGTTCCGCGCTGCGTGACGTCGGGAGACCGAGAAGCCCGATCCGCGAGACGCTCAATCCATGGAGGCGAGAGTGAGCACATTCCAGTGCGACCTTGCAGGCCGTAACGCGTGGCGCACGCCGTCCGGCCTGCAGCGTCGGCTGTCGAGCCGACGTTCTTCGTAGCGCCGGCGATCTGTCGCCGGTGTTTTTCGACTGCGGCTATGCTGCTCCGCGGGGATCCAGTCATGGTCTTGCAGCTGCCCTTCGGTGACACCTCCCTATTTTCGCGGACACTACGCTACGGCTTCCAAACCGCCGTTAGCGCCGACTCGCCTGCCGGCCTGAGCACATCGAGCTTCGCCCAAACCGGGTTCCGCTCCGCAAATCCGACCATAACGGACGTCTGTTCGCCCGGCCCCAGGTCCGGCAACCGAGTCTCGACTCGCTCCACCGGAATTTGACCGAATCCGTAAACTACAGTCCTCAGCCGATATCCCCGCAGCGTATACGCCGGCACGCCGCCGCGGGTCTGCAACCGCACCTTCAGCTCACCGGCCTTGCCCGCCACCTCGAACCGTTCGATCGGACTGGACTCGGAGCGCAGTTCCTCATAGGAAGACTTCGGTGCGCCGTAGACGTCGACCACCCCGTGAACCCGCTGCTGCAGCGCACCCCTGCCGCGGTCGCCGACGTGCGTGCGGTAATCGTTATAGCAAAAGAAGATCAGACCGGCGACCCAATCCCGCTGGCGAAACACCGCGTCTTGGCCGCGCAGCACGGCGATGCGTGCGCCGTCGCCCTCGGGACGGTCCGGCGTGCACGCGCAATACCCGTACTCCGAGATGACAACCGGCTTGTCCGGGAAGGCGCGGTGGATCTCGTCCAGTATTTTCCCCAGATCCTCCACCGTTCCCGGACTCCAGGAGCCGATGTATTCGTTGCACATCACGTAGTCCATTACCCCGGTAACGTCCTTGCCGGGCGTGGTGAACAGCGAATTCGACGCGTACGCCACCAGGCGCGCCGGGTCGAGTTTCTTGGACTCCTGGTACATCCGCCTGGCGAAAGCATAAGCCGGAGGATTCTGGCCGCCAATTTCATTGCATACGCCCCAGGAAAAAATGCAGGGATGGTTACGGTCGCGGCCGATCATCTCACCCAATTGTTCCAGGCCGTTGTTCATGATGTCCGCCGAAGGTTCCGCCGTCATGCCGGCAAAGGTGGCGCTGCCCCAGGTGGGAACTTCGGTCTGGATCAGCATGCCGTGACGGTCGCACCAGTCGAGCACGGCTCGGTCCTGCGGCCAATGCACCCGCGTGTAGACGCAGTTCAGATTCTTCATGTCGGCGTGGTCGTGAGCGATCCAATCGGCTGGTTCGGCCATTCCAAACTCCGGGTTGCTGCCGGCCATGCGCTCGACGCCCATCAGCCGCACCTTCTCCCCGTTGAAGTAGAAAGCGCCGTCGCGGATCTCGATTTGGCGAATTCCGAAAGTGGTATCGAGCGCGTGGCCGCCGGCGAGTTCGGTGCGAAGCTGGTAAAGGTTGGGATGGTCGAAGTGCCAGAGCCGCGGCTCGTGGAGCGTGGCCGCCCGCAGCGCCACAGTCTTCGATTCACCGGCTCCCAACCGAACCGTCGCAGCTTCCGGACTTCCGAGCGCCGCGTTCCCGGTTGCCTCGTCGATCACCCGGTAGCCAACCGTCCCTTCCCATGGCCGCTCCGATGTGTTCCGCACCACAACCGTGGCGCCGATCGACGCAGTCCCGGCGGCGATGTCCGGATGGGCCTCCACGGCCACGCGCTCGATGAATACCTTGGGCGTGACCAGCAGTTGCGTGGAACGGTAAATGCCGCCATCGTGCGCCCAGTCGCTCGACCGTCCGCGCGGAAGCATCGACTCGTTGAATGCGTTATCCACCTTCACCACCAGGCTGTTGGGCGCGCCGTACCGCAGCAGCGAGCCGATATCGAAGGTGAAAGCCGTATAGCCCTTGCCGATGTGCCGCCCGGCCTCTTTCCCATTGACCCAGACGGTCGCGCTGTGAAACACCGCTTCAAACTCCAGCCGGACGGCCCGTTCGGACCAGGACGGCGGAGACTCGAACGTGCGGCGATACCACGCCAGTCCCCGGTATCCCACGTTCGCCGCCTCCACTTGCCATGTGTGCGGCACCGAAACCTCTCTCCAGCCCGCGGCCGCGGTGTCGGGGAGCGCCCAGCCGGCCTGTTCCCCTTTCCCTTCGGGATCGAACCGGAATCGCCACAGGCCATCGAGCGAGAAACACTCCTGCGGGGCATGCGGGGCGGTAGCGGATTCCGGTATGGCTCCCGGAGCGCGACCGGCCAGTAGCCCAACAGCCCCGCCGGTCGTAAAGAATCGTCGTCGGCTCAACATGGACATATTCTCCCTCCCCTTGCGGTGCGGGGTATCGCGACTACGATTTCGATATCGCTGATATCCTGAACTGTTCATGGTATTCGAGAATTCGAAGCTGCTGTTGCGCTTGTTGTGGCAGCCGGCCTCCGCGATGAGCGGCATTCTGGATCGAGGCAGCCTGCTTTTCGCCAGCCTGGCCGTGCTGGCGGTATCGCTGCTGTTCGGGTCGACCGTGAGGCCGCCCGTTTTGCAGGTGCCCGTCGTGGTTACTCAGCCTGGCGCCGAGCCGGGCGAAGCGCCCCTACGCGTGGTTCAGGTTCGGCCTCAGTGGTCGTTCAGTTTCTACACGCCCCTTCTGGTCCTGGCGGCGATTTACGTTCCGGGAACGCTGCTCGCGGCTAATTTGGCCGGCCGGCTCGGAGGGTTGGGGATGGTCTTTCACCGCGACTATTCGCCGCTGCTCACCTGCGCTTCCATGGCATGGGCGGCGGCGGAGATTCCGGTGGTGCTGGCGGGCTGGGTGGCGCCATTTCCGGTGCTGGGCGCGGTTGCCCTGCTAGCGCTTGTCTACTTTGCGGTGCTGATGTTCTTCGCCGTCCGAACCGTCTTCGGCGTTGAAAACGGGGTGGCCGTGGCAGCGGTTTGCCTCTCCTCGATTCCGGTTGTGGCGGCGGCCGTGCTTTGGGCGCCGCTGCGATTTCTTTTCGGATGGCTGGCGTCCCCGTTCTTTCTCTTCTACGCGTTTTACTACCTCCGCGGCGAGTTTGCCAGTGTGGGCGCGGGTCTGCGAAGCCGGCAGAACTTTCGCCGCATGCTGGAAGCTTCCGCCATCAATCCACACGACGCCGAGGCGCAGTATCAGCTCGGCTTGATTTACCAGCAGCGGCGGTCGACGGCCGAGGCGATTCAGCGGTTTCAGAATGCCGTTGCCATCGACCCGTCGGAAACCGACGCTCATTTTCAGTTGGGCCGCATTGCGCGCGAGCAGGGCCGGCTCACCGATGCGCTCGCACACTTTCAGACGGTTGTGGATCAGGACGAAAAGTTCAGCCTGAGCGAGATTCTCCGCGAACTGGGCGCGGTCTACCTGGCAAACCGGCAATTCAAGGAGGCCCGCGATGAGCTCTCCGTGTACGTGGAGCGGCGGCCTTACGACACCGAGGGTCTGTTCTACTACGGGCAGGCGCTGCAGGGACTGGGAGACGGCGGCGCGGCGCGCGAAATGTATGCCCGAGCGGTTGAATCCGCCAGAACGGCGCCGAGGTATCGACGGCGCTACATCGCCAAATGGAGCCGCCTGGCGCAGAAGCAGTTGGGAAAACTCGGACGGAGCGGGCAGGCCAATACGACCGAAAAGCGCCTATAGGTGTTCACTAAGTCCCGACGTGGCGCACGCACGAGTGCGTGCCCTGCGCCTGCACGAGTGCGTGCGCCACGTCGGTCTGGCGGGTAGTTAGTGGTCGTACATCACACGATAGGCGTATGCCTTCTGCACTTCCGGGTCTTCCGCGAAGCTCTGGTGCAAAATCCAGATGCCCTCCGGGTTGGCGACAAAGATCAGGCCGCGCCGTTCGTCACGGCTCATCGCCGTCACGCCGGCGAATTCGCGGGCGACTTTCGGGTGCCGCGGATCGGAGAAATCCATGATGCGGACCGTCTGGCTCGCCGGCGAGGATGTGGAACCGCTCTGGGCTTCGGTGACAAGCGCAGCCGTGCCGGCCACGGCGAACAGACTGCCGGAGCCGCCGTCCACGGGATAGGAAACGTCGGTCAATACGACGGGCTGTCCGGTTCTAGTGACGTCAATGAGGGTGACGTTTCGGCCGCCATCGTGTTCGGCGTATAAGTAATAGCTGCTGTAGTGCTGGGTGAAAAGAAAGCGGGTGACGGGCCCGTTTGCGGACGCGATATGTCCGACGACTTCGATCGCATCCTGCGGCTCTTTGGGAGCTGGTTTGACCTTCTTGTCTTTGGCCTGTGCGCCTGCCGGAAACACTAACAGACCGGCGGCCAGCGTGAAAGACGATAAGTGAATAAGCAAAGCTCGCATGGGGTAGAATTCCTCCTTGTTACTGACGGATACGAAAGCATGACTTCAGTTACCGGCGACCGCTCCCTTACGGTCGCGGCTCGGGATCGCGGTACGCCAGGTAAAATCCCGCGGGTACCAGGAATACGGTCAGCAGGACCGAGGCGGTCAATCCGCCGATCAGCGCGCGAGCCAGCGGCGCGTACGATTCGCTGCCTTCGCCCAGCTTCAGCGCCATCGGCAGCAGGCCGACGATAGTGGCGAGCGACGTCATCAGGATGGGCCGCAGACGCACGCGGCAGGCTTCCACGACGGCTTCGCCCGCCTGGCGGCCCTCGCTCCTGAGATGGTGAGCGAATTCGACGATCAGAATACTGTTCGACATAGCGATTCCGGCGAGCATTACGACACCCATGAGAGACATGACGTTCAGCGTCGTCCCGGTCAGGACGAGAACGATCAACACGCCCGAGATACCAGGCGGAAGAGCCAGCAGAATAATGAAGGGGTCGGTGAACGACCGGAACTGAGCGACGAGAATCAGGTAAAGCAGGACGACAGAGAGAGTCAGGCCGAAGGCGAAACTTCTGAAAGAAGCGTCCATGGCCTCGGCGCTGCCCCGGACAGCCACGTTTACGTTCGCCGGAATCTCTTCGTGCGCAATGGCGGCGCGCACGCGGTCGGCCGCGGCTCCGAGGTTCTCGCCAGCCGGACGCGCATAAATATCGAGCTTGCGGCGGATCTGGTAGTGATCCACTTCGGTCGGCGCCTGGATGCGTTCGATCTTGGCGACCATGTCCAGGCGGGTCGGCTCGGCGAACCTGTCGGCATGCAGTGGAATAGACCGCAGGTCCTGGATAGAATGAATTTGAGCCTCGGGATACTGAACGGTCAGGAAGTAGTTATTCCCATTACGGGGATCGATCCACAGGTTGGGAGCGATCATCTGGTTAGAGGTGAGAGAGGTAATCACGTTGGTCAATACCTCGCGCTCGGTCAAGCCGAGCTTGGCGGCGTGAAGGCGGTCGACGTCGATCCGAAGAGAAGGGTAATCGAGATCCTGGGGCATGAAGACGTCGGCGATTTCCGGCGATTCCCGGAGCTTGGCGGCGATGCCCTGGGCGACTCTATCGTCGGCATCTAAGTTCGCGCCGACGACCTGTATGTCGATCGGCGCCGGCGCACCCATGGCGACCACGGCATCCACCAGGCTGCCAGTGGAGAAAAACGGCGTGATCCGCGGCATCTCTTCGGCCATTCGCCTTTTGATTTCCCGAATGTACTCATAGCTGCCGGTGCGATGTCCGGGCTGGAGCCCGACCTGAACGAAGCCGGTATGCATGGCGGCATTCGACGTGTAAACGGCGGAGAAGCCATTGTCGACGCCGATGTTATCGACCAGGATGGCCAAGTCTTCGGGTCTGACGACCTGCCGGATCAGAGTTTCCAGATCGGCGACTTCCTTTTCGGTGACGGTGAGTCTGGTTCCGGGCGGCGCTTTGAAGGTAATCACAAACTGACCCGCGTCGGTCTGGGGAAAATAAGCGAAGCCAAGCCTGCCGTATAGCAGCAGGCTGGCGGCGAAGGCCATGAAGAAGAGGGCCAGCACGGTTACAGGCAGGTGGAGAAGGCGCTGGACGAGGGTTTCATACCATGCCAGCACGCGGTTGAACGCCGCCTGGAAAGCGGCGTGGAAGCGCGCCGCGCGGCCGGCCTGGTATTCGGCAAGCTCGCGGGCATCGCCCGAAACCACTACGCCCAGACGCTCCGCGGTTTCGATGGTCAGGTAACGCGCGCAAAACAGAGGCACCACGGTCATGGCGACGAAGTAAGACGCGAACAGCGAGACAACCACTGCCAGAGCCATTGCCGAAAATAGAAACTTGCTGACGCCGGCCAGCAGGGTGACGGGAAAGAAGACGACGACGGTGGTGAGCGTGGACGCCAGCACCGGGAGGGCGACTTCCTTGCCGCCGGTTTCGGCCGCGACGCGGCGCGGCTCGCCCATTTCGAGGTGACGGTAGATGTTCTCCAGCACGACCACGGAATTGTCGATCAGGCGCGAGAGCGCGAGGGCGAGTCCCCCCAGCACCATGCTGTTGATCGAGGAGCCGCCCAGTTGGAGGGCCAGCAGCGTTGCGCAGACGGAAAGGGGGATAGAGAAGAAGACCGCAACCGTGGCCCGGAGGCTGCCGAGAAACATCAGAATCATGACGCAGGTGAGGAAGAGCCCGATACCGCCTTCGTGGAGCAGCGTCTCGATTGCCGTTCGCACGAATCGGGATTGATCGAAAACGACGCCCGTCTTCATCTGCGGCGGCACATCGACCAGATGAGTGACGGTGCTGCGAACCCCATCGACGATGGCGATGGTATTGGAATCGCCGCCTTGCTTCATCACGGGGAGATAGACCGAACGCTGGCCGTTTACGTGGACCACGTTGTACTGGGTAGCATGGGCATCGCGGAGCTGGCCGACGTCCGACATGAGGACCGGGTTTTCGCCGTTAATCTTGACGGGATAGCGGTTGGCGTCGTTGAGATTGAATTGGGCGTTGGAGTAAACGTTGTAGTCGAGGTTGCCGATCTGGACGTCGCCGGCGGGGAGAATGACGTTCGCCTGACTGAGTGCCCGCACCACGTCCATGGGGCTGATCTGCCGGGCCTCCAGCTTGGAGGGATCCACGTAGAACTGGATTTGACGCCACGGGCCGCCAAACGGCTGCGGGATGGATGCGCCGTGAACGCTCGCCAGTTGATTGCGGACGAAGTTTTGCGCGATGTCTTTCAGGTTGCCGTCGCTCATTCCTTCGCCATTCATGGTGACCAGACACACGGGAAGGCTGGAGGCGTCGGATTTGAGCACCACCGGAGGCAAGGTTCCCGGGGGCAGGTCTTTCATATCCGAGACGGCCAGATTGGCGATGGTGGCGGCGTCGATATCCGCGTTGGTGTCGGGCTGAAAATACACACGGATGATGCTCACGCCGTTCAACGAACGGGATTCGATGTGATCGATGCCGCTGGCAAAGGTGAAGAAGCGTTCCAGGTGATAGGTGATATCTCCTTCGATTTGCTCCGGGGGCATGCCAGAATAAAACGTAGCCACCACAACCACGGGAATGTTCATGGCGGGGAACATGTCCACCGGCATTCGCGCGGCGCCGACCGAGCCCAGAATGGCGACGATCAGGCAGACGACGACGACCAGGTACGGAGTGTTGATGGCGAAGCGAGACATGGGAGGGGCTAATCCTTGGGCGAGGCGCCGCCGGCCAGCGCGACGGCTCTGGCCTGAACCTTGTCGCCCTGTTTCAGTCCGGCGCGAGATCCCACCACCACCGGGTCTCCTTCGGCAATTTCCCCGGACCGGATCTCGACCCGATGCGCGGTCTCGATGCCGAGGCGGACCGGAACGATTTCAATCGATCCGGATGCCCGCACGGCGAAAACGCGAGTGTCGCCGCCCGCGCCGTCGACGGCTTCCATGGGGACCGAGAGAACGTTCTTCCGCCGCTCGGTTTCGAGATCCACTTCGGCATACATTCCCGGCACCAGCTCCAGTTTGGGGTTCGGCACATCCACCTCGGTCTTCATGGTTCGCGTGGACTGATCCACCTTGTCGGCAAAACGGGCCACTCGCCCGGGAAACGTCCGGTCGAGCGCGGGCACGCGCACGTCCACCGGCGCGCCGAGACGAACCAGGGGAACCTCCGATTCGGGGACCGGCAAGGCCAGTCGAAGCAGATCGTTTTGGGAAAGGCGGACGACCGGCATGGCCTGTGTTTGCGAGGCAGTGCCGGCCTGAATCAGCGAGCCCGTATTGGCGTACCGCTTGGTGACGACGCCCTCGAAAGGCGCGGTGATGACGGCATATCGATACAAGGTCTTGAACCGGGCCTGTTCGGCTTGGGAGACGCGTATGCGCTGCTCGCACGCGGTGACACGCGACCTGGCGGCAGATACCTGCGCTTCGGCCACCAGATCGCGAGAATGGACTTCGTCGACCTCCTGCTGCGGAACCAGTCCCCGCTCGCTTTTCGAAACTTCCAAAATTCGCGAGTACGACAGATGAGCCATCTGGTGGGCCGACTCGGTGCGTTGCAGCTCGTCGCGCGCCGCCGCCAGTTCCGCGTTGGCCTCTTCGATGGCCGCGGCCGCGCGGGTGAGATCGTCCTGCATTTCCGGGATTTCGAGCGTCGCCAGCAGTTGCCCGTCGCGCACGCGGTCCCCGATGTCGACCTTAATCTCGCGGATGTAGCCCGAGACTTTTGCCATGACATCGACCTCCTGGAACGGCTCGAATTCCGCGGTCAAGACCATGTCGGCGGACAGATCGGCACGGCTGGCGGCGGCAACGGCCACGGTTCGCGGCTCGGCGGCGGCGGCGGATGTCTGGGCGCCGCCGCGGGCGCAGGAAGAGGCGGCCAGCATCGAAGAGACGATGCCGCATACAATCAGAAGGCGTCGGTTTTCCCGTGTCATATGACTCATCGCAAAACACCCAAGGCGTAGTTGAGCGCGGCCCGCCGGCTCAGATATTCGTATTTGGCCGACGCGGCGGCGATCTGGGCCGAAGTCTGGTTCCACTGCGCCTGGTTGAGCTCGACGATACTGCCCAGGGCGTTGTCATAGCGGGCCTGGGCCAGGCGCAGCGCTTCGTCGGCTTCCGCGACCATGCGGGCGGTGACGTCCAGCCGGCGAAAGGCGTCGGTGGCATCGAGCCACGCCACCCGAACGTCGCGCGCAATGCGAACCGTAAGGTCCTCGACGGCCTTATCCGCCGCGGCGGTGTGCGACTCGGCTTCTTCGCGCCGCGCCTTGAACAGGCCGCCGTTTAATACGGGGATACTCATGTTGACGCCGGCGGCGGCGTAGTTCCTAGCCAGACGATCGTCCCTGACCGGGGCGGCGCCGGCCACCGCGGCGGCGGAGACGGTGGGATTGCGAAGCCGTTTTTCCGCTTCGGCGAAGCTGGCGAGAGCGTCGCGATTCAGGCGCAGCGCGGCCATGTCCGGCCGCTGGCGAAGGGCTTGGGCGACCAGGCCGTTGTCGCCCGAATCGAGCGGCGGCGGCAGCGGCTCGTCGGCCAATTCAAACGGCTGGTCGCTTTGATAACCCATAGCGGCGGACAGACGGGCGTGGCCGGCGCGGGTGTCGTTTTCGGCTCGAAACATGTCGAGCTCGGCCTGAGAGACGTTCACTTGCGCAAAGCCCACGTCCACGGTGGAGCGGAGGGAGCTCCGGGCCAAAGCGGTGACTTGACGCAGAGTCAGGCGGCGGAGACCCAGGGTGGCCTGAGCGACTTTGAGAATCGATTCGGAAGCGAGTGCCTGGTAGTAAGCCTGCTGCACTTCGATTAGGATTTGAGCGCGAGTGTCGGCGACGTTCTGGTTGCGCGAGGCGTTGCGCAGTTGGGCGCTTCGCTCAAGACTGCCGGTCCGTCCGAAGTCGGTGAGGAGCTGGCTGGCCACGATGCCGCTCGCGCCGCGGCTGTAAATGCTCGAGGTGGTGACGGCGCCCGCGGATAAGACCGAGCCGTGCTCCGTGCCAACCCCCGTGACGTTTCCCGAGAGCGCCGGGCCGTACGCGGCGCGAACCTGGTCGACCGCGAATCGGCTGGCTTGGGCTTCGAGAGCCGCCACGGCGATCCGCGGATGATTGCGCAAAGCCGTCTGTTCGGCCTGGGCTAGCGGCACCACCGGAGCCTGCCCCCACAGGGCGGCAGAGAGAAGGACGCCAGCGGCGAATGGGCGGAGATAGCGAGACTTCATCGGGCCGTTCCGACGGCCATCTTCAGGACAACCGTGTCATGAGCTTCGATCAGCCCGTCCGTCACCAGTTCCATGAGAGAAGGGAGAAGGCGCTCCACGTTGGGCGCGGCGTCGACAAACTCGATGCGCAGCGGCATGTGTTGGGCGGTATCGATGCCGCCCTCCTGGCTGTGCATGCGGTGGTGAAAGCCGAAACCCGCTTCCGGCCGCACCAGCGTCGCTCCGGCGACGCCCTCCCGCAATAACAGCGAAAGAATCGCGCCGCTCAAGTAATCGCTTCGCGAACTGGTGTCTTCGTTCAGATGAATCGTGACCTTTTTCGCCATGCCCGGTGTCAGCATCCATCCACTCCACTCGCGCGAGCCCGCCGCGCGATGGTACTTTTTTACCATCGGACAAGTGGTTTTTCGCCTGATGAATTGCTGATATTTGCCTGATATCCGCGTCAGAAAAACATCAGGATCCGGTCGCTTGCGAAAAGGGCCGTCGCGCCCCTATAAAGGGAAGCGTGCATATCCTTGTGGTCGAGGACGAGCGGAAGATGGCCCGCGCCCTCCACGACGGGCTCGAAGCGGATGGATACACGGTGCGCGTGGCGCACACGGGCGAAGAGGGCTTCTATCTGATCCACGCTCAGCCTTTCGACCTGGCGATTTTAGACGTGATGCTGCCGGGTCACGACGGCTTCGAAATCCTGTCGACTCTGCGGAAACGCGGCATCAAGACCCCAGTGCTGCTGCTCACCGCCAGAGACACGGTGGAGGATCGCGTTCGCGGCCTCGATACGGGCGCGGACGATTACCTGGTGAAGCCGTTTGCGTTTCCGGAACTGCTGGCGCGCGTCCGGGTGCTGTTGAGAAGGGGCAAGGCGGACGCGGGCGCGCGGCTGGTGCTGGCGGATCTGGAGATGGATCTAACGGAGCGCCTGGTGATGCGCGGCGGCCAGAAGATCGAGCTTACGGCCCGCGAGTTCGAGCTGCTCGAATACCTGTTTACCAACAGCGGCCGCGTGGTTTCGCGGGAGATGCTGGCCCGCGACGTTTGGCGGGAGACCGCGCGGCAGACGCCGATCGATAACGTGATCGACGCGCAGATGGTGCGGCTGCGGCGGAAGATCGACGGGCCCTGGGAGTGCAAACTACTGCACACAGTGCGCGGCGTGGGCTTCGTGCTGCGCGAAGGAGAGGAATCGTAAGTGCGGCTCCGGCCCACCCACCTGCGCGCCCGCCTCACGCTCTGGTACGTGTCGGTGCTGGCGGCGCTGCTGGTCCTGGGATGGGCGGGCACCGGCGCTTTCCTGTTCTGGCAGTTGCGAAGCCAGCTCGATCATTTCGCCGTGCAGGAAATCGAAACCGTGGAGGGTCTGTTCTTCTTCGACTCCGGCGGACAGCTTCGACTGCGGGAAGATTACCACAACCACCCCGAATCGAAAGAGGTGATCGATCGGTACCTGGAAGTGCGCGACCAGGCCGGCGCGGTGCTGTTTCGCAACGAGAGGCTCGGGAATCGCACTCTGGACGGAGCCCCCTTTCGAAGGGAGGGCGTGGGCGGGTACTCCCAGCGGTCCGCGCGTCTCTCCGATGGAACCCGGGTGCGCATGGTGAGCCGGATGCATTCTCTCGGCGGCCGTACGGTGCTGATTCGGCTGGCGCATAGCGAGGAGCCTTTGTACTCCCGCCTGGGAGACCTGCTGCCGGCCTTGCTGGTCGTGTTGCCGGTGGTGCTTGTGATCGCTTCGGCCGCCGGTTATGGACTGGCGCGGCGAGCCCTGAATCCACTCGAAGAAATGGCCCGGCGCGCGCAGGAGATCACGCCCGAAAACCTGCACGCGCGGCTGCCCAACGACGATGCCGACGACGAACTGGGCCAGTTGGCGCGAGTGTTCAACGATACGCTGGCTCGTCTCGATCGGGCTTTCGAACAGCTCCGCCGCTTTACTTCCGATGCGTCGCACGAACTGCGGACGCCGCTGGCGATGATTCGCAGCGTGGGCGAGGTGGGGCTGCAGAAGGACGGCACGCGCGCCGAGTACCGCGACATTGTCGGCAGCATGCTGGAGGAAGTGAACCGGCTCACCTCCCTGATCGATAACCTACTGACGATTTCTCGCGCCGATTCGGGTCACATCCAGCTTCATCGGACCGTGTTTCCGGTAATGGCTTTGGCGCGCGAGGCGGCGGGGCTGCTCGAGATTCTGCTGGAAGAAAAATCGCAACGCATCGAGCTGGAGGGAGACGAAGACGCACAGATCGAAGGCGACCGCATTTTTCTACGCCAGGCGCTCGTCAATATCGTCCACAACGCGGTGAAGTATTCGCCCGTTGGAGAAACGATCCGGGTGCGCGTGCGCCGGGGCGAGGGCAACCGGGTGGTGGTGGAAGTACATGACAACGGACCGGGAATTCCCGCCGAGGATCGGTCCAAGGTGTTCGACCGGTTTTATCGCGTGGATAGAGCCCGATGGCGCGAATCGGGAGGAGCGGGCCTGGGGCTTTCCATCGCGAAATGGGCCGTGGAGGCCCATGGCGGCAGCATTGCGCTGGACAGCGAGCCAGGCCAGGGCTGTACGTTTCGTATCGCGTTGCCGGCGGTGGGAAGACCGCTATAGAACTCGGCGCGCCGGGCCGGAACCGAGCCGCCGAAGGGCGCAGGCGGACGAAGACGCTTGGCGAATACGCCCGCTCCGCAAAAGCAGCCAATTGCGGGGCAGACCACGAAAAACGATGGTCTGCCCCGCCGGCCTTTAGCCTTTGTAGACCTTCCAGAACACTTCGCGGAACTTCGCCATGTCGGCATCCGAACCGAAGCTGACGCGGAGCAGGTTGTCGAGCGGCGGGAAGGGGCGTCCGGGGGCCACGCCCATTTTCGGCATGCTCGCGATGAACTCACGCGCGTTGCGGCCCACGTCGATCATGATGAAGTTGGCGTTGGGCTCGATAAACCTCACATCGCGTTCGCGCAGCCACGCGGTCAGCTCGCGGCGGGTCTTGGCCAGCGCTGCCTTGCGCTCGCGCAGAATGTTGTCGCGGTCGGCGAGCGCCGCCACCACGGCGCGCGCGCTCACGATCGAGATCACGTTGAGCGCCAGGCGCGCCATCCGTTCGGCGATGTCCGGACGGGCGGCGGCGAAACCTACCCGCAGCCCGGCCATGCCATAGATCTTCGAAAACGTGCGTGTCACAATCACGTTCTTGCCCTGCTGGACGTAGGGCAGGGCGGTCTTCACATCGGGTCGTTCCACGAAGTGGATGTAGGCTTCATCCACCAGCAGGGTGGTATTGGCTGGCAGGTTGGCGACCAGCCAATCGATGTCGGTTGCGGTGGTGACGGCGGAAGTGGGGTTATTGGGATTGCAGAGGTAGATGAGCCCGCCGTGTGCTTTATCGGCCTCTTCGGCCAGTTTGTGGACGTCGGCGGTGTAGTCGTCGCGCAGCCTGGTCAGCACGACGGGACGGCCCAGGTTGCGGGCGACCTCGCGCGGCCCCTCGTAGGCCGGATTCACGCTGATCAACGGCCGGGTGGGGGAAGTGAAAAGATCGATGGAGTTGTGCAGCACTTCGCTCGATCCGGAACCGAGCACGAACTGCTCCGGCGCCAGCCCTTCGGCCTTGGCCATGACGGCGTAGATGCCGCGGAACTCGTTGTAGTGGTAACGGCCGGCCGAAGTCAACACGGCGCGCATGGCGTCCAGGGAGCACGCCGGCGGCCCGGCCGGGTTTTCGTTGGCGTTGAGCCACACCATGTCTTTGGGAAGGCCCACCCCCTCGACGACGGCGCTTTGCGCATAAGCCGCCTCCGGAAGCATGCGAGCCACGGTCGCGGCGGCGCCCATTTGTGCGAAGAATCCTCTGCGGGTAGACATAGCGATACTCCTTCCGGCTCTGGCCATGATAGCGCGGTTTGCGAGTGGGGCCGCGGGCACTTCTCAGGAAGGGGCTCTATCGCGGCTGCTCCGCAGGCCGGCCTGACGATTGGCCGGCAGGCGGAACCGCCCATAGGCGCTAAGTTAACGTGGCGCACGCACTCTTGCGTGCCGCGTCGAGACTTTCTCGACGCCTGCCTCGGACGGGTGCGACGTGTGTTTGAGGGCTCAGAATCGCAGCTCCGAGAGGGAGTCTCCCAATCGAACCAAAGGGCGTCGAGACGAGTCTAGTCTCGACGCGGCACGCAAGAGTGCGTGCGCCACGTTGGGACTAAGTTAGCGCCTATGGGCGGAACCGCCTGCCCCACCATGGCCACGCCTACGTTTGCCTGCGACGCTGTCTCGCCGCCCGAAAGAGGTACTCTCGACACGGCAGGCACGAATGCCTGCGCCACGGGCGACCGCTCCCTGGCGGTCGCGGCTCGGTAAGAAGAACCCTTACGCGCGCAGAATCGCCGCTACTTCGTATTCGCCGACCTGTGGAACGGTGAAGCTTAGCTCGGCGCCCGAAACCTGAAAGGGAACGTCCCGCTTGGCGCTTAGCAAGGTGACTTTGGAGGCGCGGAATCCGGCCGGCACGCGCAACCGGACCTGCTGGCCTCCCACGGTTGAGATCTGCCGCGCCGGGCCTTTCATCAGGGCGGGGCTGGTGTAATTTACCAGGTGGAGCGCCAGACCGGGCTCGGTTTCCCAGTAGAAGACGTCCAACAAACCATTGCCGGAGACCGATACGGGGAGGGTATCGGCGGCGGCCCACCGGACGGCGTTCGAAAGCAGCCGCCCCAGGTCCGGATTCCAGGTGAGCCAGAAGGTCCGGTCGATATCGTCGGCAAAATAGACCACGCGGGACTTGCCCTCGCGGACCACCACGCTGGCGCCATCGGCGGCGGAGCTTGCCTGATACACCATTTCGGGCGGGAAGGCGGGGAACGGAGGCACGCGCGTCAACACCGGTTGGGCAACGTCTTTGATGCGCACGCGGAAGATCGGGCCGGGCAGGTAGGACGTTCCCTCGAAACCGGCGACCAGTGGGTGCTGCCGTTCTACCTGCAGGTAGGAATTATGCAGCGGGCCTTCCACGCCTCCATTCACGGATGCGCCCAGGATATCGGCGAGAGCGAAATCGCCGCGCGCGGCGCCCGCTTCGTCGTAGAGGGAAGTTTCAAAGGTCGCGACTAGCGATCCGCCGCCGTTGACGAAGCTCCGCAGGGTCTCGCAGGCCTGCGAAGAGAGCAGCGCCGCGTTGGGCAGCACGATGGTGGAATACTGCGCCAACCGGTCGGGAGTCAAATCCTCGTCGTGCACCAGGTCGAAGGGGATGCGGCCTTCGAGCAAGGCATAGTAATACCCCTGCAACGCCTCGGTGGAACCGGCCAACTTGGGATGCCAGACCTGGGTTCGCTGCGGCCACACCAGGCCCACGGTGGAAAGGGAACGGCGATTGAAGTAATGCGCTTCGTTGCCGGCCAGCCACTGAAAGAACTGACCGGCCGGCCGCTCCCAGCGCGTATCTTTGGGATCGCCGCCGAGCCATGTCTGCCACGGCACCATGCCGCTGGCCGCGGTCTGCGCCAGCCACATCCGCATCTCCACCGGCGCCTTGCTGGTATGGCGCCAGATGGCGTTACTCATGTTGTAGGCGCTGGTGACGTTGGTCGCGGTGCGGCCGCGCATCACGCTGTAGCTGATGCGTCCCTGCTGGGCGCAGTCCCACATGGGAGTGGCGCCGCTGCGGTCCTGATGGTCGGCGTTCATCCACTGGCACAGATCGGCGATCTTCTTAACGTTGATCTCGGCGCGGATGCTGCCGCCCAGGTTGCCCACGTAGACCCGGTCTTCGCGTCCCTCGGTGGCTGCATTCTGCCAGAGTTTCCACACGGCCAGGACGCGATCGAGCCGCCAGTCCGTCCAGCGGCGAAAGTTCGGGTCGGAGCGGTCCGGGGTTTGCGGCAGGTCCGCCTGGAATTGCGCGCGATACGCATTGCGGCAGCGGTCGCAATAGCACACCGTGCCCAGACCGGTGCCGGGCCAGGCGTTGGTGTAGTAGGCGTCCGGGTCGTAGCCTTTATTCAGCTCGCGGATGATGGCCGTCATGTGTTCGTCGTAATACGGCCCGAACATGCAGGTGGTAAAGAGTTCCTTGGCTTCCGCGTGCCTGACCGGGTTGCCGGCCGGGTCGCGGGCGAACCAGTCCGGCCGGGCTTCCAGGGCCTCGGCAAAGGCCAAGGTGGGATCGAGCCTGGCAATCACCCGAAGATTCGCCTGCTTCACCGCTCGGCTGTACTCGCCGAACAGGTCGCGGCTTCCAAGGTAGCGGGATTTGCGGTGCAGCGGAATCGTGGTGGGATAGAACGCCATGATCCCTCCCGCGCTGGCGATCATCCCATCGACTTTCAGGCTCGCCCAGTACCGGACCCATTTGTCGACGTCCAGGGTGGCGGCATCCTTCTCATTGATATTGATCTGGCCCAGGCGGCGGATGCGCCGGTACCAATACGGCTGGCGAGAAGCGGCGCGCTCCTGCCCCAGCAGAGTGGCCGTAACGGCAATTCCGGCCGTGAATTGCCGACGGCTGATTCCGGTTTCCGAGTCGTTCAATGAGCCCTAGGCCTTTCTCTTCCAGTACTCCATGGTGGGGCCGGTATAGACGCCTTGGCCGACAATGGCCTTGGCGCGCACGTCGGCCATTTCCTTGGGGGTATACGGCTTGAAGCTTTGGGCGACGCGGATATTGTCCTCCATCTGCCCGATAGTGCCGCAGCCGCAGATGGCGATGTGGCAGGGAAGACTGAGCGTGAAGCGAAGGCATTCGCTGGGACTCAGGGCGCGGAGCAGGAAGGCCTTACAGAACACCTTGATGGCCTGGATGCCAATCTCCATTTCCGCCGCGATAGGCAGGGCGGTCTTCTCAAAGCTAAGATAAGCATGGTCGGCGGCGTGCAGCGGCATCAAAACCGTATCCCAGTGGGCGTAGGCCTTGAGCATCCGCGCATGGATTTCGGGATCGAAGTGGCCGGTGAAGCCGATGAACCGGCACTTGCCGGCTTTCTTGGCCGCCTCAAAGGCTTCCATCGCCCCGTCCGGACCGAAAATCTGGTCGATCTCCGCCGTTGTTCCCACCGAGTGCATCTGCCAAAGATCCAGATGATCGGTCTTGAGCGCCTTGAGCGAAGCCGCCAGGTCCGCCTCGGCTTCCGCCTTGCTGCGTTTGGTGGACTTGGTGGTCAGAAAGATGTTCTTGCGGACTTCGGAAAGCCCCAACCCGTAAGCCTCTTCGGACTTGCCATCCCAATAGGCGTGGGCGCAATCGAAGTAAGTCAGGCCCAGTTCGTAAACCTGGCGAACGTGCGCCGCCGCCGCGGCGACATCCGGAAACAGGTCCATGCGGGCGCCGCCCTGGCAGATGAGCGGCACGTTGACGCCGGTCTTCCCGAATGGGCGGGTTGGGATGGTGCCACTCTTGGGTTTGGGCGGCCGGGCATTGGCGCCAGTCAGCGCCATGCCGGCGAAGGCCCCACCCACAAACACTCTGCGTTTCATTGCACCTCCTTGCCTGGCCGCCGCGGACCGGGACTCCCTCATCATCGCCGATTCGCCGGCGCGCCGCTACCGCTCCGGCTCACCACAATTGCCAGTTGCCGGTGCTTAACACGTAGACTGCCAGCAAAGCGTTGGTGAGGCCGTGCGCCAGGGCGGCGTCGCCGATACTGCCGCGGCGGCAATACACGCCGGCATAGACCAGACCCGCGAGCGAGCCGGCGAGCCAACGGTCGCCGTGAAAGAGACCGAAGACGAGGGAAGACAGCACCACGGCAAGCAGTCCGGCCGACCGTGGTTCGACCGTTTCGAAGGCTTCTTTCGCCAGGCGGCGCAGCAGAAAACCGCGAAACGCCAATTCCTCGGCAATAGGCACGGTGATGACGGCGGCGAAGACGCGGGCGGCGATCCAGGCGGCGGGAACGTGAAACGGCGCCGTGGCGTGCGCGCCGGCCGGCTCCAAGCCGATCCACAGGGCGAAGACGGCGACTCCGGCCACGGCTCCGGCCCAGCTCACGCGCCAATTCATTTGCCGGTACTGCTCCCGGTAGCAGGCAAAGGCAACCAGCGCCGCCAGCGGACGCAGCGGGTAGAACCATTCGAACTTCGCCGAGGCTGCTTTGGAAACTACGGCCGCCGCTAGAATCGCCAGGAACGGCACCAGGTAAACCGCGGTGAAATTGCGAGCGCCGGCGGCGTTGCCCGGCGCCGCTCCATCAAGTGAAACTTCCTGGCGGGGCTTTTCCCGCCGCAACCACGCCACCCGGCTGGATCCGGCCACGCAAGCCGTTGCGATCAGGATGAAGCTGATCCATCCGGCCTGGGAATGAAACCCTCCCAATGCGATCCCCGGCGCGCCGGCGTAGCCCAAGGCGAACAGCGCGGCGATGCGCGCGGCATTCATCGCCCAGATGACCACCACGCCAACCGGCAACAGAAGCAGAGCCCGGGGAAAGCGATAATCGCGCCGCGCAAACCACAGCCAGGCGCTACTGAAGGCCAGCACCAGGCCGATGCCTTCGAGGCCGGAGCATTCGTCGGCGATCTCGATGTCGAAGCCGCGCGCCGCCAGCGTCAGGTGACTGGGGTCGATCAGAAGACCCGGAATCCAGGGCTTCAGCAGGCTGCTCACCACCGAAAAGGTCAAGTTGCTGAGCGGGCGCCAAAGATTCCTGGCGAAACCGCCCACCCACGTGCCAACCAGCGCGGCGGCAACCGCGAACACCAGCACATCCCGGCACGCGGAAAACAGGCGCACCCAGACGCCCGCCGGCAAAAAGGCCAGCCCGGCGCAGACCATGGCCAGCACGCCGGTCAGGATCCAGGCGCCGGCAAGCCAGTCCGCGCGCGACGCCGCCATGGCGTGGCCGAAAACCCGTAACGCCAGGAACCAGGAGAGAAGCAGCAGCAGAGCGTGGCCGCTAACGAGCGGGATGGAGATCGGCGGGAAACGTCGTTGGGAAGACAGCGCGGTTTCGAGGGCGCTACGGCCCAGCAGAAGGATCAGAGCCGCGGCGGCGATGCCGAATCTCAGAGATACCGCGCCCCACTGGTTCACCAGCCGCGGCAGATAACCGGCCGTGAGATCGGCCGCGTCAAAGCGAATCGACAGAAGCGCCAACTCCAGCGCGACCAGGCCCACAAATAAGAAGAGCCGAACCCATGGCCGCGGCGACAAGAACCCCGGGAGTCCCTGTCTAATGACCATGGATCGGCTCTTGGTTGGTTGCTAGTTCTTACCTGCGGCTCTTGATGACCAGCAAAACGCCGGAAAGCAAAGTCAGCGCGCTCATCCCCGATGAAGCATCGATCTCAGGAACCGCACCGAACGCAGCCCCCGCCACGCCCAGCAAAAGCAGCCCGAAACCCGCAGCCTTCATCAGCCCGTTTTGATTCATTTGTGCAAATCCTCCGTTGGGAATGGCTCCAATTATCCCGTGCGCTCCGAGAGAAGTCAACTTACATCGTTG
>Ga0182030_10000068_pt1 | contig 145542 bp, 114 predicted proteins | sample 812S3MmetaG_FD_121299 | JGI IMG/M metagenome (GOLD analysis project Ga0182030, IMG submission 121299) | Permafrost microbial communities from Stordalen Mire, Sweden - 812S3M metaG (Illumina Assembly) | ecosystem: Environmental > Terrestrial > Soil > Wetlands > Permafrost | place: Sweden... | reverse complement strand
GGAGTCACTTCAGGCCGTCCCTTTCGGGGGGGCCTTTCGGGGGGCCTTTCGGGGTTCTCAGGCCGACAGGATCGGGCGGACCACGTTGCCGTGCACGTCCGTCAGGCGGAAATGGCGGCCTTGAAATTTGAAGGTTAATTTCGTGTGGTCGACGCCGAGGCATTTTAAAATCGTCGCGTGCAGATCGTGCACGTCCATCGCGTCGCGGGTCACATTGTAGCTGAAATCGTCCGTCTCGCCGTACGTAAAGCCGGGCCGCACGCCTCCGCCCGCCATCCACACGCTGAAGCAGCGCGGATGATGATCGCGGCCATAGTTATCCTCGGTCAAGGTGCCTTGCGAATAAACGGTACGGCCGAACTCTCCTCCCCAGACGACCAGCGTGTCCTGCAACATCCCGCGCTGCTTCAAGTCCTGAATCAGAGCCGCCGACGGCTGATCGGTTTGCCGGCACTGCTGGCGGATTTCCCTGGGCAGATTATTGTGCTGGTCCCAACCGCGATGGAATAACTGAATGAATCGCACGCCCCGTTCGGCCAGCCGGCGCGCCAGAATGCAGTTGGCGGCGTAGGTGCCGGGCGTGCGCGAGTCGGGACCGTACATTTCGAACGTCGAATCGGGTTCCTTCGAAAGATCGGTCAGTTCCGGCACCGAATGCTGCATGCGGAACGCCATCTCATATTGAGAAATGCGGGTGGAGACTTCGGGGTCCTGATACTGCTGATAAGTGAGCTCGTTCATCTTCGAAAGATCGCTCAGAAAGCGCTTGCGGGCATCGTCGGAATAGCCGGGAGGATTTGACAAATAGAGAACCGGATCGGCGCCGGAGCGGAATTTGACGCCCTGAAATTTGGTGGGCAGAAATCCGCTGCCCCACTGGCGATCGGCCAGCGCCTGCGAATTTCCGAGGCCTTGAGAAACCATGACCACGAAGGCCGGCAGATCCTCGGATTCGGCGCCGAGGCCGTAAGAGATCCACGAGCCGATGCTGGGGCGGCCGGCGATCTGGAATCCGGTCTGAAAAAATGTCACGGCGGGGTCGTGATTGATGGCTTCCGTTTGCAGGGACCGGATGATGCACAACTCGTCGGCGACCTTCGAGGTATGGGGCAACAATTCGCTGAGCCATGTTCCGCTCTGGCCGTGCTGCGCGAATTTAAACAAGGACGGAGCGGTGGGAAATCCCGTTTGATACGCCGTCATGCCGGTGAGGCGCTGGCCCATGCGAATGGACTCGGGCAGTTCGGTGCCGCGGCGCGATTCTAAGCCGGGCTTGTAATCGAACAGATCGAGTTGCGACGGCGCGCCGTGCTGGAACAGATAAATGACGCGCTTCGCGGTGGGCGGAAAATGCGGCAGCCCGGCCAACCCTCCGGCGGCTTCGGCTTTTCCCGCGAGCAGGGACGTCAGTGCCGCCGCGCCCAGCCCGGCGCTCGTCCGGCCGAAGAAATGACGGCGGGTCAGCAGCAATTTCGCGTGTTCGAGGGGGTCCACTTCTCTACTCCTTGGTCATAACTTCATCCAGATTCAGCAACAGGCTGGCAACCGATGCATAGGCCGCCAGTTCGCGACGGTCGACCTTCGCGTCAGGCTTTGATTCGCCCTGCGCCAGGTAGGCATCGACTTTCGCCGGATCGCTAAAGTAATCGCGGTGAAAGCGCAGACTCTCCATCAGCACGTCCTGCTGCGCCTGCGACGGCCAGTGTCCGGTCAGCAATCGAAAACCGTGGCGGAGCCGGTCGTCGGTGGTCGCGCCTCCTTCTTTCATCATGCGCTGGCCGATGAAGCGGGCGGCTTCGACGTAGGTCACATCGTTCATCAGATTCAGGGCTTGCAGAGGCGTGTTGGTGCGCGTCTCGCGAACCACGCACGCTTCGCGATTCGCCGAATCGAAGTTGATCATCTCCGGTGGCGCGATGGTGCGTTTCCAAAAAGTGTACAGGCTGCGGCGATATAAATCGTCGCCGTGGCCCTGCACATAATCCATGTCCTGCATGCTGATTTCTTTCCACAGGCCCTCCGGCTGATACGGCTTCACCGACGGTCCGCCGATTTTTTCGACCAGCAGCCCGGCGGCGCTGAGCGCCTGGTCGCGGATCATCTCCGCGGGCAACCGCAACCGGGGGCCGCGCGCGAGCAAGCGGTTCTCGGGATCGCGCTGAAGCAGATCGGGGGTCTCTTCCGACGATTGACCATAGGTCGCACTCATAACGATGGATTTTTGCAGGGCTTTCACATCCCATCCCGACCGCACAAACTCGGTGGCCAGAAAATCGAGCAGTTCAGGATTCGACGGCCACTCGCCTTGAGAGCCGAAATCCTCGACGGTTTTGACGATGCCGGTGCCGAAGTACATTTGCCAGAATCGATTCACGGTAACGCGCGCCAGCAGAGGATTTTTGGGATCGATCACCCATTCGGCGAACCCCAACCGGTTGTTCGGCGCGCCGGTCGGCAATGGCGGCAGCACGGAGGGCACGCCGGGCGCGACCTTATCCCCGGGATGATCGTAGGCGCCGCGTGTCAGCAGGAATGTGCTCTTCGGCGGATTGGCTTCGGCCATGACCATCACCGTGGGGAAACCGGCCTGGAGCATTGCTCGTTCGTCGAGCAGCGCATCCAGTTGTTCCGATAACTTTCGAACTTCCGACGGCGCGGCCTTCGCCAGATATGCCGAGCGCATTTCAAACTTCTCGGCCGGAGACCTTTGCGATTCGGGCTTGCGGGCAATCGTGTTGACAGATTCGCCTAATGCGAGCACGGCGAGGTCACGATCCTCCAGCACGCGGGAATACACTCGAACCTCATCGATCCGGCCACGGAACCGGCGCTCCGGTCCCCATCCCGCTCCTATGCGAAAAGGTTCCGCAAAAACTTTGCCCGCATTGCGGAAAGGCCGGTACAGCGTGTCGAGCAGCACCTTGGTTTTTTCCAGACGCCCGTCGATGTAAACATGGACCCCTTCGGCCATGCGCGAACCGGAATAGATCACCGCGATGTGATGCCAGGTATTCGGTTCCAACACGCGTTCGGTTTCCACGCGAATCGCGTCGTCGGCCCAGTTGCTGGTGAAATTGATGTGGACCTTGCCGTGGTCCATGTGGACGCCGAAGCCTTTACCCTTGGGATTGTCGGCCATGCGGGACATCACGCTGCCGTTGGGAATTTCGTCGAAATAAATCCAGGCCGAGAGCGAAAAGGGATCCTCGATATCGAACTGGGCGACGGCACCGCGATTGACGAATGTTTTCCCGTCGAACATTGCCGCGAGGCTGTTGCGGCCGTAGGAAACCGCGGCGTCCAAATTACGCGTGGGCGCCCAGGAAAGCGGCTCGGTCAATCGGTGTTCCCACTGCTGCTGCTCGCGCGCGATGGACGGTTCCTGCTGGCGAAGGGTTTCTTCGGTCGCGCGAACTTTCCGGCCGACCGCTTCCAACGCGGCTTGTTGAGGCGCGGTGGGCGCCGGAATCAGCGGCTCGGAATTGCCATACTTCATCGCGCGTCCCTGTTCGGGAACATTATTGAAATACGCGAACATCTGGTAGAACTCCTTCTGCGTGAAGGGATCGTACTTGTGGTTGTGGCACCGCGCGCAGCCCATGGTCAGGCCCAGAAATACCGCCGAGTTGGTCTCCACGCGATCGACCACGTACTCCACCGCGTACTCTTCTGGAATAATGCCGTCTTCGGTATTGGCGCGATGGTTGCGATTGAAACCGGTGGCGATTTTTTGTTCCAGCGTCGCGTTGGGCAGCATATCGCCGGCGATCTGATCGCGCGCGAATTGATTGAACGGGAGGTTGTGATTGAAGGCGTCGATCACCCAGTCGCGCCATCGCCACATGACGCGTTCTCCGTCGAACTGGTAACCGTTGGTATCGGCGTAGCGGGCGGCGTCGAGCCAGCGGAACGCCATCCGCTCGCCATACCGGGGCGACGCGAGCAGCCGGTCGACCACTTTTTCGTACGCGTTCGGCGAACGATCCTTGAGGAACGCGTCGATTTCGGCGGGCGTGGGAGGCAATCCGGTAAGATCGAGCGATACGCGGCGGATCAGTGTCTCGCGCTTGGCCTCGGCCGAGGGCGTCAACCCTTCGCGCTGAAGCTTCTGGCGCACGAAAAAATCAATCGACGCGGGCTTCTCCGGCGGCATGGGAGGGATGAAGGACCAGTGCTTTTGCCACTTCGCGCCTTCGGCCACCCAGTCGCGCAGTGTCTTGATTTCCGCTGGACTGAGCGTCAGGCCGGAGGACGCCGGAGGCATTCGTTGTGCGGGCTTCGAGGCCGCCGTTCGCTGCACCAACCCGCTGGCGTCCGGGTTGCCTTCGACAATCGCCCGACGGCCGCCGCCCAGATCGGCTTTCGCGGCCGCTTCGCTGTCCAGACGAAATGGGACATGCTTCGCCGCCGCGTCCGGACCGTGGCAAACGTAGCACTTGTCGGAAAAAATAGGCCGGATGTCGCGATTGAACTCGACGGGGCCCGCGGACAGCGATACCAGCCCCAGCATCGCGAGTCCGTATCTCATTCCCTCATCCTAACTGAAAACGACCGGCGCGACCCACATCATTTCGGTGGCGCGGTGGAATCGCGGACGTTCAGTTGACTGTCAAACATGATGGTGCCGGGCGAGACGTAGTCTTCCGTCCTGTTGATCTGATCGAGCAGCATCTCCATCGCCTTGCGGCCCATCGCTCGCGTGGGCTGTCCCATGGTGGTGAGGCGCGGGCTGAAATTCGCGCTCCATTCGAAGTCGTCGAAGCCGATCACACTCATCGCGTCGGGACAGGGCACTTTCTGCTCGGCCATGGCGCGCATCAGTCCCAGCGTCATTTTGTTGTTGCAGGAAAAGATCGCCGTCGGAGGAGACGGCAGCGCGATCAGTTCCAGCGCCGACTGGTAGCCGCCGTCGATGGAAAAATCGCCATATCGGACGTACTGCGTGCGCACGGGCAGGTGGGCCGCTTCCATCGCTTCGCGAAATCCTTCCAGGCGGGCGATGCCGGGCGACACTTTTTGGGACCCGGCGATAATCGCGATGCGGCGATGGCCGAGGCCGATGAGGTAGCTGGTGGCTTCCGACGCGGCGGCGCGATTATCCAGCGCGACGGCCGCGCCCTGGAATCCCACCGGCAAGCGGTCGAAAAAAACGAACGGGACTTTGCGCCGCTCCAGGCGTTCCCAGGGCGTGAACGAATCGGCGCAGGACAGCAGAATGCCATCCACGCGGTGGGCCAGCAGCGTATTCAGTTGCCGGTGCTCGATCGAGGCGTCGCCATCGGTATTGGACAGCATCACGGACATGCCGCAGCGCCTCGCTTCTTCCTCAGCGCCCTGCATCAGCTCGGTAAAAAATGGATTGGTGACGTCGGGAATCACCATGCCGACCACGTTGGTGGAACCCATTTTCAGACTACGCGCGACGTGATCGGGATGATAGTCCAGCGCACGCATCGCTTCCTCAATGCGGCCGCGCAGTTCGGCGCTGACCGGCTTTTTCCCGGTGAGCACGGCCGAGACGGTGGCGATGGAAACGCCCGCCAGCCGCGCCACATCTCGCATCGTGTAGGTCATCCCCGTTACCCCAAAAACCCTTCTGGCGAACACTCAAGGGCTGACCGCTCCCGCTGGTCGCGGCTCTGTTTATCTTGATGAATCCCCAAGGCTCGAAACAGTCCGATCCGAGTTTTCACATACAGAACCCCGACAGTAATGGAAGGGATTTTTCCGCGACATGCCATTAGTGAAACAGCTTTCCCCGTAGTTTCGACGCGCTGAATCCACTGTCGCGCACGAATTGGAGCAGCGCGCGTTCCTTCGACACCACCTGCTCCACCATGGCCGGGAGCTGTTCGCGGCCGGATTCCGGAATCGTCAGCAGGCCGTTCTCGTCGCCGTGCAGAAGGTCGCCTGTACGGATAGTGACGCCGGAAACGTGCACCGGAACCCCCGTCCGCACGATGTGAAAATTGGCGTGGCTGGCCACCGCCCCGCGCGCGAAATAATGGAACCCGATCTTGCGCACGGCCGAAATATCGCGGACGCCGCAATCGGAGACCAGTCCGATGGCGCCCAGGCGACTGAAAATACTGGCCATCATCTCACCCGCATGTGCGCACCGGTCGCGATCGCCGCCGGCCTCCTGCACCACGACCACCGCCGGGTTGGGCGAACTCTCCACCGCTTCGAACAGCTGGACAAAGCCCTCCTCCGTTTCCGGAGAACCCTCCGTGACGGTTTCCACCTGCGCGGTGACGGCGTAGCCGCACATGGGTCCGAATTCCGGAAACAGGCATTTCAACTCCAGTGACGCGAACCCCTCGGCATCCGGGCGCACCTTCAGCAACTCAATGGCGTTGGAGACCGTGGCCGTGTCCACGGTCTTTAGAAACTCGATCAGCTCGCGCTCCGTCGTTGTCATTTACCTGTCCGCATGCTGACGCATGGCGGTTCCTTAGGGGCACTGAACATATCATTAGAAATGCAAGCGCAGCGCGAATTGCACCTGCCGCGCGTTGGTGATCACCGTGGTGATGGTGCCCGCGGAGGAGGAGCCGATGCTCGCGTTGGGGAGCCCGAAATTGGCGTGATTCAAGGCGTTAAAAAACTCCGCGCGGAACTGGAGGCCGACTTTCTCGGTGATGCGGAAGTCCTTGTCGGTGCCCAGATCCCAGGTCTCCAGGCCCGGTCCGATCAGCACGTTTCGCCCCGTGTTGCCGAAGGTGTAGACTGGCGGCGCGACGAAACAGGTCAGGTTATACCAATCATGGATGGATTGTTGTCCGGTGGGCAGATTGCCGTTGCACACGCGGTTGGGACGCTGGAAGGTGCCCGTGTTGTCCGTCGCGGTGGCCATGGATACGGAGAAAGGCATTCCGCCTTGCAGCGTCAGAATGCTCGAGAGCTGCCAGCCGCCCAGAACACCGTCCACCACGCGATTGGAGTTCGCCAGGAATTGCCGTCCGTGGCCGACCGGGACCTGGAAGACGGTGCTCAACGTGAACCGCTGCCGGATGTCGAAATTCGACAGGCCGTAGTCGGCGCGGAGATTTTGCGGATTCTGAATGTTGATGCGCGATTCGCCGGTCGACGAGTTGCCGCCCGCGCCTTCGTCCAGGCTCCTGCCCCACGTATACGCGCCCAGGAAGGACACGCCGTAACCCATGCGTTTTTCGAGCGACAATTGCAGCGCGTTATATTCAGAGGGACCACGAGGCTCCCATGCGGAGACTTGTCCGAATCCAGGATATGGCCGGCGGGCCGGAACCGCGCCCGCGCCCGGAACCGCGACGTTTTCATCTAGGTTGATGTTAAGGTGATCGCCCCTGGCGCCGACATAAGCGGCCCGCGCGACCATGGATTTGATAATCTGGCGCTCCACCGTGAAGTTGTACTGCGTGACATTCGGCGTGAGGTTGGGCGTCGGCTGATAGACGGCGGTGGGCAGGTTGTTCGACGAAAAGACCGCCGGAATGCCAGTGGAGGTGCTGAGACAGGGAACCGTCGAACTGCACGTGACGGCGAAGGTCGGCGCGAACGGATAATTGATGAACAGGCGCGAGGAACCGCCGACGCCTTGCTCATTGAAGTAGAACAGGCCGAAGGCGGCGCGAACCACCGTCTTCTCCGTCACGTGATAAGCGGCGCCCAGCCGGGGGCTGAAATCGTGCTTCTGCGTCCCCAGGATCGTGCCGGAGGCCCCGCTCTGCCCGGCCAGCGCGAACGTGCCGGCGTTCAAATAAAAGTCCGACAGACGATCGTGGCGTTCAGAGACAGGCGTGAACAGATCCCAGCGCAGGCCGAGGTTCACGGTCAGTTTCGAGGAGACGCGCCAGTTATCCTGAACAAACCCGCCGTATTCGGTATAGCTGAGATACGGAATGCCGCTGCCGAGCAGGGACTTGCTGGAACTCGCAGGCAGACCCAGCATGAAATCGGCATAACCGGCGCCGGTGCCCGACGAGCTGGCCGGATTGTTGGTGTAGGTCCCGGTGAAGGAGAGCGAGCCCGAAGGAGCGCCCAGCTGGAAGAAACCGAAACCGTTGTGATCGACGCTGAAGCCGAAGCGCAGCGAGTGCGCGCCGCGTACCCAGGAAACGGTATCGGTGGCCTGCCAGGTGTTCTGCGGAACGACTTCAGGCTGGTTCGAGGCGCTGTAGCCCGATCCGCTGGTGATGCTGAGGGACGCCATCGCTCCCGAATCCGGCCCCGTGTTCGCGCCGATCAGGCCCAGTTTGGACGCCAGATTGTAGCTCTCATCGAGCGGCGCGACGCTCAGCGCGAAGCGCGTATACCCAAGCGCCAGCTGATTGCTGACGTTCGGCGAGAACTGATGGATTTCCTGCAGTGTCCCCTGGTCGCTGGGTGCATTATTGGTCCTGAGGGACCCGGCCGTGGCCGTGCCTTGCGCGAACGCCAGAGGATTGATCTGGCCACTGATCAGCACAGGCGTGTTGGGAAAGCTGATGGTCGCCCCCCCGTGCGTGGCGCGGGCGAACATGCTGTCTTTTTCCGAAAGAACGTAGTCGCCGCGCACGTCGTACTGATCCTGATTCTGCGCCGCCAGGTTGTTCACCCGGAAATTATTACTGGTGCCCGGGAGGTTCGGCAGCGGCAAGATCTGGAGCAGGTTGATCGCCACTGGATCCAGCTGCGTCAGCGGGATTTGGTTGCCAGCATAAGGCGTGCGGGTATTTGTAGTCGCGTTATAGGTGTTCGGGTTGTAAATCGTCGCCGGGTAGCCGCTGAAGTTTCCGACGCGCAACGCAGCGGTCGGCTCGGTCAGAATCGACGTGCTGGAGGTGTGAATGCGCAGGCCCTGATAATCGCCGAAGGCGAATAATTTGTTTTTCTTGATGGGACCGCCTACGGAGAAGCCGAACTGGTTCTGTTGAAACGGCGGCTCCGAGGCATCGAAAAACTGCCTGGAATTGAGGTCCTTGTTGCGCAGGAACTCGAACGCCGACCCGTGAATTTCGTTGCTGCCAGACTTGGTGATCACGTTCACCACCGCGCCGCCGCTGGCGAACTCGGCGTCATAGTTGCCGATCTGCACCTTGAATTCCTCGATGCTTTCCAGGTTCGGGAAGACTTTCACCGTGCCCACCGACTGGTCGCGATCGTCGAGTCCATCGATCATGAACAGGTTGAAGCTGCCGCGCGAGCCGTTGGCGACAATCTCCGCGCCGGCGCGCTGCGTCTCATTTCCGTTGCCTTGCGTGCGAATGCCGCCGACCGGCCCTGGCGCCGTCCCCGGAACCAGCAATCCCAGTTGCGAAAAATTTCGACCGTTCAACGGAAGCTGTTCGGTCGACTCGCGATTGATCACGTTGCCCAGTTCCGTCGTTTCGGTGTTCAGCAGAGGCGCGCCGCCTTCCACCGTCACCTGCTGGTCAATGCCACCCACCGTCAGCTTGAAATCCTCCTGCCCCACCTGCTGGATTTGCAGCGTGATGTTCTTGCGCGTGTTCGGCGCGAAACCCGCGGCCGTCACTTCAATAGAATACGTTCCCGCCTTCAACAGTGGAACGGTATAGTTGCCGTCCGCAGACGTCTGCCTGGTAATGACGACGCCGGTTTCCTGCGACGTGATTTTCACGGTGGCGCCGACAATGGCGGCTCCGGTGGGATCAGTCACCTGTCCAGTAAAAGTCGCGGTCGCATTCACCTGCGCGGCCAGCGGCAGGGAAAAATAAGAGAGAAGAGCGAGAGCAAATGCGGCGCACAAGGCCGCGCGGGAAATCCTCATGACATGGCTCCTTTAGCCAAACTGCGAAACGTTTCGTAACAAGGTGGCAACGGCCGCCACAGACCCTAGTAGAGCTACCAGCTAGCTTTAAATAACATGATTTTGATTCCACTGTCAATGCTTCTGCGAAACGGTTCGCAGTTTACGGCTGCCAGATAGTCGCGGCGATGAACCGCTCGGTCGACGGCTGGTCGTTGAAGTAATACACCGTGACCACTTTCCCGTCCGGCCTCTCGACCGACCGCACATAGCCCAGATCCCACCACGCGCCATCGGGCCGCAGCACGATTTCCTCAGCCCACGTCTTTCCGTCGTCCTTACTCAGACGAGCCCGGATGCCGAACGGTTCGCTGCGGTATCCATAGGTAAGGCACAACCGGCCGTCTTTAAGACGGATCATCGACGGAGGATTGCCTCCGTGGGCTCCGGTCGACCCCACCGGCTTTGCCTCCATGGTCCACGTGGCGCCTTTGTCCTTGCTCCGATAGAGGTCGATCCAGTTCGTCTCGTCCGGCGCATGGGTCCGGGCCGCCGTCAGCAGATCGCCGTTGGGGAGTTTCACGGTCGACGGCATAATGCGAAACCCCGCTGGCTCATCCCCGATCCACGAAACCTGCTTCCAGTGCACGCCGCCGTCAGTCGTACGGGCGCAGAACAGACGGCCTTCCTTGCCGTTCGTTTTCGACGCGGTCAGAATCACGAGAGCCTGCCGCTTGCCCTCGATCACGTAATCGGTTCGCGCCGCGACCCCTTGCAAGCCGAACGTCGGGAAATTGTACGCGCCGTGCCAGGACTTGCCGCGATCGCTGGAATAAAACAGCAGCGACGCGCCCTTGTCTTTATCGATGAACCGGATGGTCATGGCGAAATTCGGATTCGTGAAATCCATCGGCTCCTTCAGATCCGCCGCCGCATTCCCTCCCTGATCGGGCGGCAGGAGCGACTTCGGCGCTTCAATAGACCACGTCTCACCTCCGTCCAGGCTTCGCGCCAGCCGCGGCTCCTCCGGCTTCTTGTTGTCATATTGATGACGGTCGAGCGGCATGTGCTTGAAATACGCCGCGCTGAATCCGACCACGATTTCGTTGTTCCAAGCCCAGATGCCGTGGTTCGCCGGCCATCCGCCAAATCGCCCCGATTCCTGATAAACCATCACGTTTTTCTGATCGGCCGCATTCGCCGCGACCACCAGCATCGCCAGGCAAATCCCCGCCCTTACGAGTCTGTATGAAAACTCCGCTGCTGACCGCTCCTGCTGGTCGCGGCTCCGTTTATCTTGATGAATCCCCAAAACCTGAAACAGAGCCGCGACTTGCAGGAGCGGTCCAAGCCGACTTTTCACACAGACTACCCCTGGCGTAAGCCAGGGGATCCGGCGTATTAGAACTCTCATGAAACCTCCAGCGACAATCTCATCCGCTCACTATCGTTCTTTACGAAGAATACCGCCGCGATCAGCAGCAACGCGCACGCCAGCAAATAAACCGTCGATGCCAGCGTGATACCGGCGCTCAACCCTCGGTCCGCGGCGATGAATCCGATCACCACCGGCGCCGATCCTCCGCCGCCCAGCCAGCCGACGGAGTTGAGAAATCCCGCCGCTGTGCCGCGCGCTTCGGGCCTCACCACGTCGAACATGGACGCAAAAATGTTCGCGTCGTACATGCCTTTGAAGAATCCCCACAGCGTCAGCGCGATCACCACCGACGTCACCGATCGCGTCATGCCGCACCAGGCGACGAACGGCGCGCCGCACAGCACCCCGGTGGCTTGTACCAGGACCCGGCCGCGCGGCGTTTTGGTTCGCAGAAAATCGGCCAGCCATCCGCCGAACAGTGATCCCAAGACGCTGGCCAGTTGCACGAATATCGTCGCCGTCAATCCCGCCACAGCCAGCCCCATGTGGAACCGGTCGTAGAGAAATTTCGGCATCCACGTGAGCAGCACGACGGCCACAAAATTCGAACAGATGAACGCGCCCATCAGGCACAGCATGGTCGGCGTATTGCCCAACAGTTTGAAAAATTGGCCCAAGGTCAACGAAGCGGAAGTCGACTCCGACTCCGCCAAATCCGATTGCCCCCGCTTCGGCTCGCGGAGGAAGCGGGTCAGCACGAATCCCAGCAAGACTCCCAGCCCGCCGAATACGATGAACGACCATCGCCATCCATAATGCTGGCCGATCAGTCCGGCGAAAAATCCACCCGCGATGGTTCCTCCATACACGCTCGTCTGATGAATGCCCAGCGCCCGCGAGCGCGTTTTCTTGCCGTGATAATCGCTGATCAGCGAGACGGCGGCTGGGTAATAAATCGTTTCGCCGAGTCCCTCGGCCGCCCGCAGCGCGAACAGAGCGTTGAAGCCGCGCGTCAACGCAGTCGACATGCAGATGATGCTCCAGGCGTATAAGCCGCCTAAAATCGCCTTCTTGCGCGAGACGCGGTCGACCACAAATCCGGCGAAAAATCCGCTCAATCCGTACACCCAGGCGAACGCGCTGCCCAGCAGGCCGAGCTGCACCAGGCTCAGCCCCAGCTCTTTTTCGAGCAGCGGGAAAACCGAAAAAATCGCCTGGCGATCCGCGTAATTGAAAAAGGAGATGCACCATAGCATCGCCACCACAACCCAGCGATACGGCATCAGTACAGCGCCTTCACCGGCACTTCTTTCAAGCCCAGAGCCTTCGCGCCCAATCGCATCAACCCCAGCTCTGTCTGCGATTGGAAGAACTGAAATCCCTGCACTCGATATTCTTCGACCAGCTCCGGTGTCCACGCCGGCCGCCCTAGAAACTTCCCATGCTTCTTGCCCGCCGCGACGATTTTCGCGATGTTTTCTTCCAACAGCGGCTCATTCTGACGTCCGCGTAATCCAAGGGAGAACGACAGATCGCTGGTCCCGATGAACAACACATCGATTCCCGGCGTCGCGGCGATCTCGTCGATGTTCTCCACCGCGATCGCTTCCTCAATGACGATCATCGTCATCATGTTCGCATCCGCGGAGTCGTAATAGTTGTCCGGCTCCGGCCAAGTGGAGGTTGCGAGCCCAGCGCCCGAGCCTCGCTTGCCATGGGGAGGATACTTGCACGCTTCGGCGGCCGTGCGGGCTTTGTCGGGCGTCGAAGCGAAGGGAAAGATCACGCCCGAGACGCCCTGGTCCATCACGTGCTTCGCGGCCCACAACTCAATTACGGGCACGCGGGCGAATACGGCTGCAGGCAAGGCCCGGGTGGCCAGGACAATCGCACGCAGCGTCTGGAGCGTGATCGGCGAATGCTCCATCTCCACCCACAAAAAATCAAATCCGAGCGTCGCGGCGAGCGCGGCTGCTTCGATGCTCGGCGTGGTGATGGTCACGCCGAGAACCGTTTCACCGGCTTGCAGTTTGGCCCGGACCGGATGTTTCCAATTCGCCTCCACTACCTCGCCACCTTTATGAGCCAGACTTCGGAAACCTGCGTCCCGCGGCCGTTTCCTCCTAGCCCCGGCGTCCTGGTCCATTCGAGCGTCAGCGTCCCGCTGGCCGTCGCCTGCCGCGGGATTTCGAATTCCACCGGCTCCGCGGTCGTACCTTTTTCGCGGAATGGATGCACTTCCATCGCGTTCGCGGTCAGCCTGACTGCCACTCTGCGCGAATCACCTCCGTACGTGACGCGCACTTTGTATTTGGCCGACGGATCGAGGTCCGTATAACGCATGCGCAGCGGACGGTCCTGAATAATTTCGCCATCGACGGCGGCCGTCGTCCGCCAGCCCCTTTGCGGCGAACCGCCGAACGAGATCAGGGGCGATTTCAGGAAATCCGGGTCCTGCGCGTACGGCTCGCCCATCACCAGATGCGGACGCTGGTTCACAAGGCCGAGAACATCATAAAACCCTCCGGGGCCCGGATCGGTCCAGTTCAGAATTTCGTCGATCTTCGCGATCCGGTCCGTCTCCGCGGCCATCGCGCGAATCTGCTCGAATCGATTTTCCAGCCATACCCGGTTGTTCAGCGCGAAGTCGATCGAATCCAGGCTGGCGCCGCGGTCGATCGAAATCGCCTTATACCGGTCGACGCTTAACTGCATATGGATGCTCTGGAACAGGGCTTCGGCCAGTTCAAACGCACGGGCCCGATAATCGCGGGCATCCGCCGTCCGCATGTCGGCATCCAGAATCGATTGCGCCTCTTCCATCGCCTTCAGCGATCCGGTGGACGTGAGCGGCCAATTCCTTTTTGCTTTGGCGAGCGCCGCCATGGCCATCTCTTCCTGGCGATTCTCGGTCAGCAGGCGGCTCTGCACATACGCGTCGTAATAGGCGCGATACAGGCCTTGCTGAAATCGCCAGTTCAGCCGCTGCTGCGGCGTCGAGCGCCGTTCCATGTCCTTGAACTGAGCAAGCGTCACCGCAACCTGCCGGTTCGAGGCCAAAGGACCGCGCCAGTTCTGCTCCAGCGCAAACAGACCGTTCGCGAAATCGTCGGCCATGTCGTCGCCGATGAAGAAGCGGCTGAAATCGGTGAGAATGCCCTTCGCCGACGCCTCGGAATTCCACAGCAGGCCGCTCCAGACGAATTTGTTGACGTCGTCGTTGCAGCCTTCCGAGTAGCTGACGAATCCGTCGAAAAACTTCGCGTAGCGATGAAAAATCGCGGTCTCATCGACAGGCCGCGGATTGATCACTTCGCGTGCTTCGGTGGTCGCGTACGCCAGATCCCAGTCGGGGACTGGAAATTCAGCGTGGATGCTGTGTGTGATGTCTGGATAGAAGCGAATCGGAAATCGTTTTGGAGTGAGTGCGCGGAACTCTTCTAAACTGCCATACACCTGTGGCCCGAACACCAGTCCGGACAGCCACTTCGGGTCCTGCGCCATCAGGCCCCAGAACTCGTCGCGCCAGTCTTTCGTGAAGCCTTGCGGCGAAAGCCACATTTGCGCCTTCGGATGATATTTGTGCAGGCTCGCGGTCTGCTTCTCCAGCAAGCCGAACATATGTTTCGGTTGCGTGTGCCCCGGATCGCCGCCGGGAACGAAGATGGCGTCGATGCGCGGCAGCCTGCGAAACACTTCTTCCCATTCCTTGAGCGCGAAATCCACCGTCGCCGGATCTGAATAATCCTTGTCCATGGCCGGGTACCAGATCGATACATCGAGCCCGTATTCATTGGCGATGCGCGACATCTCGACCATCATTTCGATCTTCGGCAAAGGAAAATGCGGGCTGTCGTCGGCGTCGTCGGAGCGCGGAGGGATCAACTCAATTGTGTTGTTGCCGAAGATCGCCAGTTCGCGAATGTACTGTTCCCACATCGCGACGTCCCAGGCGTCGTAGGCGTTCGTCTTCGGACGGTACCCCAGTTGCTGTCCGCGAACCGCGTATTTCGGCGCGTTCGCGATTTTCAGATTCGCGTCTAGCTCCAGTTTCTGGCGTGACATGTGGAACTGGCGGAGCAAGTAGCCTGTACCGAACAGGATGCCGCGATCGTCGGCTCCGGAAACGACAATCTCGTTGTTAGTTGAAGTGATGGTGAAGCTCTCCGGTTTACCGGCGGCCAAACGAAGGTAAATCACCGGGGCGCCGGACGTCGTTTGGGGCGAGATTATCAGTCGCAGCTGGGTTCGCTTCGCAATTTCCTCTACCAGCATCTGGCCGGCTTTCCTCTCGGGAATGGTCGCAGAAGCGGGAAGCACCACCACCGCCTTTTTAAAATCAGCAGCTTGGAGAAAGGAAGCGGCTAGCAGCACTGCGAGACTGGGCAGTTTCAATTTACGCATAATCGTTTCATAATTATAAACACAGATTCAGAATCCGCAAGTACAATAGGAAAACATGCAACTACCGTTACGCGGGATTGTCACCCCTTTGGCCACGCCTCTGGCGCAAACGAATGAAGCCGAGCCCTCGCTCGACGTCTTCGGACTGGAACGATTAATCGAACACGTCCTGGCTGGTGGCGTTCACGGACTTTTTCTCCTGGGCACGACGGGCGAGTTTACCTCACTTGGCCACGAGATGCGCCAGGAAATTATTCGGCGCACGTGCACCCAGGTGAATCGCCGTGTGCCTGTGCTGGTGGGCATCACCGATACCGCGATTTCGGAGACGTTGCGGCTCGCCGAGACCGCGGAAGAAATGGGCGCGGACGCCGTGGTGCTGGCGGCGCCTTACTATTTCCAGAACTCGCAGGACGACCTGCTGCGGTATCTCGAACTGGTGACAAAGCGGCTTTCGCTGCCTCTGTTCCTTTACAATATCCCCCATTTGACGAAAAATTCTTTCGGTCCCGAAACCGTCCGCCGCGCTGCCGATCTGCCGGGCGTAGTCGGGTTGAAGGACTCGACGGGCGATTTGAAATATCTCGAAAAAACCGTGGCGCTGCTGGGTGACCGGCCCGGTTTCAGTGTTCTCATCGGACCGGAGGAAATGCTTGTTGAATGCATGAAGCGTGGAGCGATTGGCGGCGTCTGTGGAGGCTCGAATCTGAATCCCGCGTTATTTGTAGGACTCTATAACGCCATCATGCGGGGCGACGGGAAAGGCATCGAAGAACTGCAAGCGAAAGTCGAGCAGTCGAGCCGCGCGCTTTATCAGGTGGGACCGCCGGGGGGAAGTTATCTGCGCGGGCTCAAAGCGGCGCTAGCGCTGGCAGGCCTGTGCAGCCCCGAGCCTGCGCCACCGTTTGCGCCGTTTACGGCCGACGAATATGCGCAGGTCGAAAAAGGATACAGGTCCTTGTAATGAAGGACCCGTATTTTTCGCGGGCTGTGGAGAAAGCCATGCTGGCGCTCGAACACATCCGCCGCAGCCCGCAGCCGCTTGCTCTGGCCGAGGTGTCGGCAGTGATGGGGCTCACCAAAGCGTCGGCATTCCGGCTGCTCTATACGCTCGAAACACTTCACTATTTGTGCCGAACAGAGGACGGGCGCTATTTTGCTTTGACCGATCATCATCTATTGGTCCGACAGGGCGCGGAGGCTCTGGAACGGCTGAGCATGGAATATTGCGAAACGGCCAGCATGGCCGCGCTGTTCGAGAATCACATCGAAGTGGTGCTGGTTTTCGAGAGCCCGCAACTGATGCGCATGGGCAACACGGTGGGCCGCATTCTGCCCCCGAACGCGAGTTCGCTGGGCAAAGCGATCACCGCGTTTCAACCGCCGGAGATTACGGAAAAATTGGTCCGCAGCTACGGGACGCATTACTTCACGCCCAACACGATTACCGATGAAATAGCGCTGCGCGACGAGTTTGCGATGATTCGCGAACGTGGATTTGCCGAGGATCTGGAAGAGAGCACCGCGGGCGGACGGTGTTTCGCGGCGCCCATTTTACGGGAGAACGGATACGCCGCGGGCGCGGTCAGCCTGTCGATGCCATTGATTCGTCTCCGCGGCGAAGAGCAGCGGAAAACGATCGTCAATGCGGTGCGGGAAACGGCGAGGGCGATCGAAAAGCGGTTATCCCCTCCATAACTGTCGGAGCTCGGTAGTGGAGGGGACTACTGGACGACTAGAAACACCTCCGCGATTTCGATCGATCCGTTGAATCCGCCCTGGCCTTGATCCAGAAACCAGCGCAACGTGAGTGTTCCGGTTTTCGTGGCTTCGACGGGAATGGGAAACTCAACAGGTTGCATGGTCGCAGGCTTCTGAATCCAGCCGTGGACTTCGAATTTTTCGTTGGCGACCAGTTTGATTTTCGGATCGGTGGGGCGGCCGACGAAGACGACTCGCACTTTGTACGATGCGCGCGGATCGAGGTGTTCGTAGCGCATTGTGAGCGGGGTTTCGTAGCGGGTTTCAGCCCAGGTCCACCAGGCCATGGGGTTCAGGATAAAGCGCGCGGGGCCGTCGGGCTTGGTGGCGTCGGCGGAAGCGCGGCCGATCAGGCCTCCGGAGAATGCTGCGTATTCTGAGCGGGTGGAATGGAAGCTGCCGGGGTCATTTTCATAACCGGGGCCTTCATTCACAAGATGCGCATGCATGGAGGTGTTGCCGAGATCGTCGTAAAAACCGCCGGGGCCGGGGTCGGTGCGATGCAGAATCGCTTGGATGGCGGCGAGGCGGTCGTCTTCTTTCGGGAGGGCGCGGAGCTTCGAGAATTGGTCTTTTAAGTACACGCGGTTGTTGAGCGGGAAATCGATGGTGTCGAGATTCGCGCCGCGGCTGATGGCGATGGCTTTGTATTTATCGACACTCAACTGCGCGCGGATGCTTTGATACATCGCTTCGGCCAGCGCGAAAATGCGATTGCGCAGATCTTCGGCGGCGGGCTTGGTGAGCGATTCGTCGAGAATGTGCGTGGCTTCGTCGATGGCGAGGATGGAGCCCAGTCGCGGGGCGTTGCGGAGCCGGTCTAAGGCCTGTTGTTCGAGGCCTGTTTCGTAGAGCAGCCGCTGACGGACGTAGCTGTCGTAATAGGCGCGATAGAGGATTTGCTGAAAGCGCCAACTGAGCAACATCTGCGGCGTGGCGGCGCGTTCGATGGCTTGCACTTTCTGAAACGTTTCGTCGATCGAGGTGCGGGGCAGGACCGGACCGTGCCAGTCCGATTCCAGATCGAGCACGGCTTGCGCGAGCGCGGTTTCATGCTTCGGGCTGATGAACCAGCGGGCCCATTCGCGCAGGATCGCGGCGACGTCCTGATTGGGATCCCAGCCGAGGCCGCTCCAGACGAACTTATTCATGTCGTCGTTGACGCCTTCCGAGTACGTGAGAAAACCCATGCTCGACGGCATCATGTGGTGGAAGACTTTCTTGTAATCCGTCGGGCGCGGATTGATGGACTCGCGCGCCTGCGTGACGGCGAAGGCGACATCCCATTCGGGGACGGGAAATTCGGCGTGAATCGTGTGGGTGATGTCGGGATAGTAGCGAATGGGGTAGCGGGCCGGGATTTTCGCGCGCAGTTCCTGAATGGTGATGCGGGTCCAGGGGCCGTAGACGACGCCGTCGAGCCATTTGGGCTCGGACTTCATGAGGCCAAGATATTCTTCGAACCACGCGGCGTCGAAGTTCTGCGGCGACATCCACATTTCGCCCTTGGGATGGTATTTGCGCAGCTCCTGTTTTTGTTTTTCGAGAAGCGCGAAGAGATATTTCGGCTGGGTGTGGCCGGGGTCGCCTCCGGGGACGAAGATCGCGTCGATGCGCGGGCATTTCTTGTAGATTTCGGTCCATTCCTTGAGCGCGAAGTCGACGGTTTTGGGGTCTGAATAATCCTTGTCCATGGCCGGATACCAGATCCAGACCGCGATTCCGTATTCGGCGCAGATGCGGGACATTTCCCCCATCATGTCGATTTTCGACAAGTGAAAATGGGGGCTGTCATCATCGTCGTCCGAACGGGGAGGGATCAGTTCGACGGCGTTGGCGCCGAAGATGACCATGTCGCGGAGATATTGTTCGAAGATCGCGGGCGTCCAGGCGTCGTAGGCGTTGACTTTGGGGCGGTAGCCGATCTGATGGCCGCGGAGCTGGTATTTGGGAGCCGTCGTGATGTCGAGATTGTCATCGATGGAGGCTTGGAGGTGGTCCCAGCGGAGGGCGCGGAGGAAACGGCCTACGCCGAACAGGGTGCCTCGTTCATCGTTGCCCTGAATGTCGACGGTGTTCGCGCGGACGGCGAGGTGGAAGCCTTCGGCGGGGCCTGAATTGGCGGCGTGATGGATTCTTATGGTCGGGCCGCAGCCTTGGGACCAGTTGAGGGCGGTGCGGTGCTCAACCTCTTCGATCAGCATCTGTACGGATTTTCTTTCGGGCCCGGTCAGGTTGGGGTCGGGGGCGACTCGGGCGTTGTGGAGGTCCAGGGCTTGGGAGGTGGTGGCGAGGCAGAAGACGGCGGCTAAAATCGCTGGCAAGCGGAAGCGCCTGCCCCACCGGGAACAAACGCGACTTTGTGAAAACTCCAGCGCCAACCGCTCCCGCTGGTCGCGGCTCTGAAACGGAGCCGCGACTCGCAGGAGCGGTCCGAGCCACGAAACCCCAAGCTGACGCATGGGGCTAGGCGTGGCGATCAGTGCGCCGAGGGCGCATTTGACCTTCATTGGGGGCTCCAGATGGTGGCGCCGATGTAGCGCTCCGTGTCTTCGTGATCGTTGAAATAGTAAACGGTGAGCATTTTTCCGTCGCTGCGCTGGACGGTGCGGGTGTAACCCAAATCCCACGCGCCTCCATCCTGGCGCAGAATGATTTCGCCAGACCACGTTTTGCCTTCATCCTTGCTGATCCGGGCGCGGATGCCGTAGGGGGCGGAGCGGTAGCCGTAGGTGATCACCAGCCGGCCGTCGCGGAGTTTCACCAGCGAAGGAGGGTTGCCATTGTGGGCCCCGGTGTCGGGGGCGGGTTTGCTCCAATATTTCCAGGTCACGCCGTCGTCGTCGGAACGGTACATTTCGATCCACGTGGGATGGCGGATGGCCGTCACGATGGAGTCCTTCGACAGGCGAACGGAAGAAGGCATGATGGCCTTGTCGTCCTTGCCGGGCTCGGGGCCGATGAAAGAGATCATCTTCCAGGTTTTGGCGCCGTCCTTTGTGCGGACGACGATGATATGGCCCTGTTTGCCGTCGGACTTGGCGGCGGTCAGGAACATGGTCATGTCGTGAGGGCCGTTGATCAGGTAGTCGGTGCGGGCAGCGATGCCCTGCTGGCCGAAATTGGGGACTTTATAGGGGCCGGACCAGGTCTTGCCACGATCGTAGGTGTAATAGAAACGCGAGGGGCCGGTGTCGACACTCTCCATCCGGACGGTCATCGCGAAATTGGGGTTCGAGAAGTCGATGCCTCCGGGGCAATCGACGGGAACTTTTCCGCCGGGTTCGGTGAGGACGTTGGCGACCTTGGATCCAGGTGGAGGCTTCAGCGAATCGGGATGTTCGAGGGTCCAGGTTTGGCCGCCATCGAGGGAGCGGGCGAGGGCGTGTTCCGCGGGGCGGTCCCAATCGATGGAGTGGCGCTGGTCATTGAAATGGAAGTAGCCACGTTCGAAGCCGACGACGATTTCGTCGCCCCAGATCCAGATGCCGTGATTGGCAGGCCAGCCTGCGAAACGTTTAGATTCCTTGTAAACGATGATATTTTTCACGTCGGCGGCTTGGGCGGCGAGGAGCAGGGAGAGGAACAGGAGGAGGGGTTTCATTTGGGCTCTCGATTGAAGATTATAGTACGTCCTAACGACAGAGCGAAAAAGCACATCCCCTCCATGACTGTCGGGGTTCCGTTGGCTATAGGAACCCCGACAGTCATGGAGGGGATGTGACTGTGTAGTCTAACTGCTGATGCTGAAGTGGCGGAGGGCGGAGCCGGGGGAGCGGCGGCTGTCGTGGAAAAGGGCCCAGACGCGCCACGTGCCTGCTCCATCGGACCAGGCGTCGAAGATCAGCGCCGGGCGCTCCGAGCTATAAGAGTTCCACTGCCCTTCGATAAATACGTCCAGCGTATAGCCGATGGCGTCGTTCACTGGCATCCAGGAGAGCGTCACGGTGCGGGAAAGTTGAGCGCCGTCCTCGGGACTGACCAGTTGCGGGGCGGGCGCGGTTGCCATGCGCATGAGGCCAACGGCCTGCGGATCGTCAGGGGTGGCGGAAGGATCGAGTCCCGGGACGAAGTGGACGAAGGGCTCGTGAACTTTGAGGCGCCACATGCCTCGCCCGTAGGTTGCGGCGTAGAGGTACTGATCGTCGTGCTGAAAGATCAGATCGGAAACCACCACGTTGGGCATATTGCCGGCGACGCTGGCCCAGCGCATGCCATCGTGCATCCAGACGCCGGAGTCGCCGCCGACGAAAAGGCGGTACGGTTCACGCGTTTCGAAGGCCAGCGCGTTGTAGACCATATCGGGCAGCCCGTCCAGGGGACGCCAGGTGACGCCCATATCGTCCGATTCGAACACGTGGGCGTAGGGCGCGTCACCCTCCAGGCTGGTGCCGGGAACGGAACTGGCGCCGACGGTGACCACGACGTAGCTCGCGCGCAGGGGATGGGTGCCGATGCGGGTGATGAGGCGCTGCGGAATGGCGGCGTTGGCCAGATTGCCGGACCAGGTTGTGCCGCCATCGGTACTGCGGAAAATCTTTCCCATCGACGTCGCGACGAACAGAACCTCGGGGTCGGCGGCAGCGCATTCGATGGCGGAAATCGCGGATCCGTCGAAGATGGGCGAGACATCCTTCCAGGATTGGCCGTCGGTCTTGGTCTCCCACAGGCGGCTGGTGCCGAGCCAAAGCTTCTTCTTCCTTTTCCCCTTGCGGCGGCCAGGCTCGATTTCGAGTACGGCCATGCCGCGGAGCTGCTTTTCGGCATCGGTCATGGACTTCGATTTGATGGAAACGAATTGCCACCCGCCGAGCTGGAGGCCGGCGGACCAGGGAGCGCCGTGCCGATGGCGATAAATCGACAGGTCCGTGGTGGTGCCGAAGACGTGTTCCGCGTCGGCCGGGTCGAATTCGATCCAGCCGCCGTCGCTCGAAAGGACGTAGGTGAATTCGCCGGGTGGAGGAGGGGGTTCACCGGGTTGAGAGGGCACCCCGGCGATCAGCGTGCCGTGATCCTGCGTGCCTCCGCCATAGATGTTGGAGCGGGATTGGGCGGCGTCCGCGGCATAGAACATGGAGGTGTGCATCAGGTTGGACCGCTCCTGCCAGGTCTTGCCACGGTCTTCGCTGAGCACGACACCGCCGTCGTTTCCCGAGTAGATCCAGCCGGCGCGATCGATCACAATGGCGTGATGATCGCTGTGGACGAAGTCCTTTGGAAAGGGCTGCGGAGGGCTGCCCCTCTTTCCTGTGCTGATTCGGCTCCAGGATTTCCCGCCATCGGTGGTGAGGTGCAGATCGACCGCGCCGCAGACGACGACATTCGGATTCGTCGGATGCACGGCGATGCAGTTGTTATAGGCCAGTTGGGTTTCCTTTTCGAAGTGGTGCCCGCCGATGGATTGCCAGGTGTCTCCACCGTCGTGGGTACGGAAAACGCCCAGAACTCCGTGGCCATGCGAAATGCTGGAGATCATGGTGTAGAGGACGTGCGGGTGGGAGGGGGAAATCGCCAGGCACATGCGGCCGCAGAGTTCACCCGCCGGCAGGCCATGCCGGAGGTGCTCCCAGGTCTTTCCATAATCTTTGCTACGCCAGATGCCGTTCTGCGAACCGCGCGGCTCGATGGCGACGTACATGATGTTGTCTTCGGTGGGATGAAACACCACCGCATGGCAGTTATAGCTGCGAATGCCCCAACTGGTGTCGGGCACGATGCCGGACCCGGCGTGGTCCATGTATAAAGCAGCGGGAAGGCTTTCGTCATAGGAAACGGCGCCGAAGGCCACGCGAGGTTGTTTTTTCTCGTCCCGGCCGAAGGCGATGGTGCCGATGCGGCGGGGAAGCAGGGCGCGAGCCTGGGCGTCCAGAGCGGCTCCGTTGGGGGCAGACAAGTAGGGCACCCAGGTGAAGCCGGAGTCGCTGGTTACGTAAACGCCGCTGCCGGGATAACAATCCGAGGAATAGTTGGCTTCGCCGGTGGCGCAGAGCACGCGGGTGCTGTCGTCGGCGTCGATGGCCAGCGCGCCAATGTTCTGATTCAGATATTTCGGCCAGCAGGACGTCCAGGTGCGGCCGCCGTCGGTGGTGCGCCACAGGCCTCCGGCGGCGGAACCGGCGAAGAGGCGGCTTTGATTCGTGGGATCGATCAGGAGGCAGGTCACGCGGCCGGCGAAGTTGGAAGGACCGGCGTTTTCCCACTGCAGATCGGGAACATGGATAAAATTCTCCTGGTGCAGCCAGAAGTCCTCGAGTGCGGAGGGCATGGCGTCGCGCAGGGGGAAAACGGAGCGGCTCAAGAACCACTGCGTGCGATCCTTATTCGGATCGGCGACGCTGTGACCGACGGTTCTTTTTGAAACGGCCATGGCGAAGGAGAGGGATTGAGGGGAGGCGGCGGCGTTCGCTCGCCGCCCCCTGTTTATCGATTGGCCGGCGATTAAGGCGCCATCACCGGGGTGGAGGGCGGAGGGGTGCTGGGCGGCTTGACGGTCTTCTTCTTTTTCTTTACGACCTTCTTGACCGCTTTTTTCGGAGCGGCCTTTTTGACGGGCTTCTTCGCGGCTGCTTTTTTAGGGGCTGCCTTTTTGGGAGCTGCCTTCTTCACAGCCTTTTTCTTCGTTGCCATTCCTAAATTGCCTCCTCTATGTACGCTGTTCTCCAATTTGGAGTGTTACCAGTGTAATCGAAACTTGTCAAAGTACCAATCATCATCTCGCTTACGAAGAGAAAATAATTCGCGGCGGCGAGCGCCGGCGTCGCCGTCGACCACCAGCGCCATCGCTTCCCCGAATCCCCGGTAATTGCGCACGCTGGAAACCACCCGGGCGAGCCGTTCGGAGCTGAAGTGCACGAAGGCGAGACGGAGGCGATTGTGCAGATACTGTGGCCAGTTGACGGGGAAAGGCGACGTTTTACGGAAGCGATGGCGGACCAGCACATCGGGAACAATGAGCAGTTCGTAGCCGAGCAGCCAGAGTCGCACGGAAACTTCGTTATCGACATTGCCGCGCTGGTGGAGACCGCTATCCCAGCCGCCGCCGGCGCGCTCGAACACGTCGCGGCGCATGGCCAGGCAGCAGCCGGGGAGGATGGGCACGGCGGCCGGCACTTTCGGCTTGCGGCGAGACCAAGAAACCTCCATTTGGGGACCCTTAAAGCGGAGACCCCATCCGTAGTTGCCGTCGTCGCGCCATTTGGCAATGCCGGGGGCGACGGCGCCGACGCGCGGGTGCTCAAGCTGTTCGGTTAGGGGTCGCCACCAGTTGGCGTCGAGGCCGAGATGAGCGTCGGCGAAGATCAGAATGTCTCCGCTGGCGTGCTTGCCGCCGAAATTACGGGCTTTGGCCACACCCAGTCCTTTCGCGCGATGAAGGAGCACGCGGCGCGGCAAACGGTCGGCGGAACGATCGGTGGAACCGTCGTCAACGACGATGATTTCGGCATCGCCGGGGAGAGTATCGAGCAGGTTGTCGACGGTGCGGCGGAGGAAGCTGCCTTCATTGCGGCTGATGACGACGACGCTGATGCTAGGCATGCGCGTCTGTGGGCGACGAAGCCTGGACCGCTCCTGCTAGTCGCGGCTCTATTTCGAGCCTTGAGGGCTCATCAAGATCAATGGAGCCGCGACTAGCAGGAGCGGTCAGATCGCGTCTATTTCGCACGCGGCGTTTCCTGAAGCCAGATGTTGCCGGTAAGCTCGGCGAAGGAGAAGACGACGCGGCCGGCGCCGGCGGTCAGGCCGATTTGGTAGCCTTCGGGGCTCAGTCCGCGCAGTGACTGGCGGGCCGAGTGAAAGTGGTGCAGAGGGAACGCGGCGCCGGCTGGCTTCTTCGTCTTCGGATCAAGCGGCTGAGCCCAGAAGCAGCGAAAGCCGTCGCGCTCCGAAGTGAAATAGAGCAGGTTGCCGTTCGGGGACCAGCAAGGGTCGTGGGCGTATTCGGTGGGATCGGTGATGGGAATCCACTCGGATTGGGGCGCCGGGTGGTCGCGATGGACGGGGGCGATCCAGACGCGGGTGCTTTTCGCGTCGCCTTCCATGGAATGGAACGCGACCCATGTTTCGTCGGGTGAAAAACGGCTTCCAGACAGCAGATCCCCGGGCTGGGCTCGCAGCGCGAGCGCGATGGGCTTGCCCTGCTTGACGTCAAACATCAACAGGTCTTCGTCCTTCACTGGTTCATAGAGGATGGAATTACCGTCGCGCGAAATTCCGCGGATCGTTCCGCAATGATCACAGAGTTTTTCCACCGCGCCGCCCGAGGCGGGCATGGTCAGCAGATCGTAGTGGCCATTGGCGTAGGCGACGCGGCGGCCGTCGCCGCTGAGGCGGGCGCTGCCAAGAAGCGTCTGGCCGGCGATCAGCGTGCGGGTGCGTCCGGTATCGAGCTCGCGCAGGATCAGGCCCCATTCGCTGGAGGCTGCGGAGATGTAGAGCAACAGGCGGCCGTCGTCACTGACCGAGGGAGACCATTCGGTGGAGATGCTGTTGGTCAACCGGGTCATCTCGCCGGTTGGCTTGCCATGCGCGGGATCGACGGGGATGGTCCAGACGTCGTAGTTCGCCACCTGATTCGTAAACGCGATGCGCTCCGTTTCGGCGGATGCGGCCCAGGCGGGGTTGACCTGGCGTCCGGGCCCGCGGGTGATGCGCCGGCCGGGAGAAAGAAACACGCCTTCCTTGGAGAGGTCGACTTCCCACAAATTCGTGGAATCGCCGTCGGTAGCGGCAAAAAACGCACGGTTTCCGACCCATTCGAGGGGGCCTTCCCAGCCTAACTGCCGGACCACGATTAAGCCCTGCGAGCGCAACTGGGGATAACCGCCGGTCTTTTTAACTTCACCGCTCTCGATGGGGAGGGACCAGAAATCGAAGGTTTCTTTGGACTCGCGCCCCAACCAGCCGCGTACGATGAGCCGGTCGCCGGAGGGGGACCACGAAGGATAGAACGCGGTGCCCATTTCCGGGTGAATGGGGCGCGGCTGTCCACCGCCGGATTCGACGATGAAGACGGCCGAGGAGCCGGGAGAAACAGTCTCATTGCGGCCGGTCCAGTAGGCGATCCAGTGCCCATCGGGCGAGAAGCGCGGGTTACGTCCGCCGGGGACCAGCAACATGGGGTCGCCACCCAAGGTGGGAACGACATATATGCCGCCGCCGTCTTTTTCCGAGCGGAAGGCGATGCGGGTTCCATCGGGCGAGAAGGCGGGATCGGTTTCGTCGGCTGGGTCCTTGGTCAGCCGGATGGGTTCGCGTGCCCCGAGCTGCTGCAGCCAGATGTCGAGATTGTCGCCGCTATCCCCACCGCCGTCGCGATCGGAGGAGAAGACGATGAAACGGGCATCTTTCGATAGGACGGGGTAGTCGTTGAGCCCGCTGGTGGCGGTTAACATCTTATACACGGGCTCCGGCGCAGGCGCGGCGGGAGAGCGGAAGAATCGAAACGCGCCGATGGTCAGGACGATTCCGGCGGCAACGCCCAGGACGGGAAACAGCCATCGTGCTGCGCTCCGCGCCTCCACCTCGACGGGAGGAGAATCCAGGTCCTTGAGCAGATCCTCGAGCACCAGTTTGATGTCGAGCATGTGCTGCCAGCGTTCGTGCGGCTTTTTGGCGAGGCACTTGGAAATAATCCGTTGCAGAGGAGGCGAAACTTCGGGCGCGATTTTTCCGATCGGGACCGGCTCCCGTTCCAGAATGGCGGCGAGGGTGGCGATTTCGGAGTCGCCGGAGAAGGCGCGCGCGCCGGTCAACATTTCGTAGAGGACCGCGCCGAAGGAGAAAATATCGGAGCGCGCGTCCACATTTTTTCCCTGCGCCTGCTCGGGCGACATATAAAAGACGGTGCCGACGGCATGACCGGCCATGGTCAGGGACATTTCCGCAGTCTCGTCGCCCGCGGGGCGGCTGAGTTTCGCGAGGCCGAAGTCGAGCAGTTTGACCAAGCCGCGCTCAGTAACCATGACGTTGCCGGGCTTGAGGTCGCGATGCACGATGCCGGCTTCATGGGCGGTCGCGAGGGCGTCGGCCATCTGGATGGCGTGGGTGACGGCGGTGCGCGCCGGCATCCCTCTTTTTCCGATCGCCTGCCGCATGGTTTGGCCGGAGATCCGTTCCATAACGATGTAATCGGTGCCGGCTTCCTGCCCGACCTCATACACAGTGACGATGTTCGGATGGTTCAGCGCGGAAGCGGCCTGAGCCTCGCGCAGGAAACGGAGACGCGTATCTTCGTCGATCGCGCCCGGCGGGAGAACTTTGATGGCCACAGTGCGATGCAGCTTCTGGTCGACCGCCTCATAAACGACGCCCATGCCCCCCGCGCCGAGCGCATGCTGAATCGTGTAATGCCCCAGAGTGCTGCCGGCCGCGAGCGCGGTGGCAACATAGATGGTCCTGGTCGCCTCCGCCGCGAGGAGACGGTCGACTTCGGCCCGCACCGCGGGATCGGCGCAGTTTTCATCTAAAAACCGCTTGCGGGCAACCGGTTCCAGGGCAATGGCGGCCTTGTACAACTCTTCGGGCGATTGCTGCATCCTTGGCCCGATAAGTGTACCAAATGCTCCACAGGTGATACCTTGGGATGCGTGGCACGAATGACACGCAGACAATTTTCCGGAACCCTCGCGAGCTTGATCCCCCCCGCTTCGGCCTGGGGCCAGACGGAGAACTTGTGGGGAGGGCCGGTGGTCGACTGCCATCACCACCTGCGGCGGACGGCGGAAGCGAACATCGTGCATCTGGACGGGTGCGGCGTTTCCAACGCCATGATGCTGGCGCGCGAAAATTCCGTGGAGCAGATTCAGGAGATCGAACAGAAGTACCCCGGCCGGCTGCTGGGATGGTTCGCCAGCGCGGACATCACTAAACCTGAGGCGGAGGCGTTGCTGACTAAAGCGATCAAGAACGGAGCGATCGGCTTCGGCGAACTGAAATTTCACGTCGAGGCGGCCGGGCCGGCGCTGCGGCGGATATATGCGCTGGCGGCGGAGTTGGATGTGCCGATCCTGATTCACTTCCAGGAAGTCCCGCACACTCCGACCGAGGGGGTCTTTTCCACCGGTTGGAAAAATTTCGAAGCGATGTTGAAGGCGTATCCGAAGACGAAGTTCATCGGGCACGCCGACGCGTTCTGGGCCAACGTCAGCGCCGATTATGCGAATGATGTGGCGTATCCGAGCGTGCCGGTCAAGCGCGGCGGAGTGACGGACAAATTGCTGGGCGACTATCCAAACCTGTACGGCGATCTGTCGGCGAATTCAGGGAACAACGCTTTGTCGCGCGACCCGGAGTTTACCGCCGGATTTCTGAAGAGGCACGAAGACAAGCTGATTTTCGGCAGCGACTGCGCCTGCACCGACGGAAAAGGCGGAGGCATTTCGCAGGCCGGAAATCCCGCAGCAAGCCGGCTGGCGGGGAAATGCGTGGCGCGGGAGACGCTGGGGTTGCTAAAGAGGACCGTCGCGCCCGCGGCGTTCCGCAAGATGGCGTGGGAGAATGCGCATCGGGTTTATCGATTGAAGGCGTAGCTTACGCCACGCTGGGCACGCCTGCCAGCGCCATCGCGATCTCTTCTTCCGGATATTCGTAGTTCTGTAATTTGCCCGCCTGATAATCGATATAGGACTGCATGTCGAAATGGCCGTGCCCGCAGAGGTTGAACAGGATGGTCCGCCGCTTCCCTTCTTCCTTGGCGCGCAGAGCCTCGCGGATGGCTCCGGCAACGGCGTGGTTGGCTTCGGGCGCGGGAATGATGCCCTCCGCTCGGGCGAATTGAATTCCCGCGGCGAAAGCGTCGAGTTGCTGCACGGAGGTCGCTTCAATCAATCCCAGATCCATGACATGCGACACCAGCGGCGCCATGCCGTGATATCGCAAGCCTCCGGCGTGGATGCCGGGAGGGATGAAGGTGCTGCCGAGCGTGTGCATTTTGACCAGCGGCGTCAGGTGCCCGGTGTCTCCGAAATCGTAGATGAATTTTCCTTTGGTCAAACTGGGGCACGCCGCAGGCTCGACGGCGACCACGCGCGCTTGGCTTTGGCCTCGGATCTTGCGGCCGAGATACGGCATCACCATGCCGGCGAAGTTCGACCCGCCGCCGGTGCAGCCCACAATCACGTCGGGATCGTCGCCGGCCATCGCCATTTGCTCCATCGCTTCGAGGCCGATCACCGTCTGGTGCAACAGCACGTGATTCAGCACGCTGCCCAGCGCGTACTTGGTGTCGGGATCTTTCGCGGCGACTTCCACGGCTTCGGAAATGGCGATCCCCAGGGAGCCGTTCGACTCCGGATGCCCGGCCAGGATCGCGCGGCCGGAATCCGTCTCATTGCTTGGGCTGGCGGTTACGGATGCTCCAAAGGCTTCCATCAAGGCGCGGCGATAAGGCTTCTGGTTGTAGCTGACGCGCACCATATAGACTTTGCATTCCAGGCCGAAGAACGCGCAGGCCATGGCCAAAGACGAGCCCCACTGGCCGGCTCCGGTTTCGGTTGCGAGGCGTTTGGTGCCTTCCTTCTTGTTGTAATACGCCTGCGGTACGGCGGTATTCGGTTTGTGCGAGCCCGCCGGGCTGACGCCTTCATATTTGTAGTAAATCCTCGCCGGAGTATCGAGCGCCTTTTCGAGTCGCCGCGCGCGAAAAAGAGGCGACGGACGCCACTGCGCGTACACCTGCCGCACTTCTTCTGGAATCTCGATTTCGCTCTCCATGCTGACTTCCTGAAGGATGAGGCTCATCGGAAACAGCGGCGCGAGATCGTCCGGGCCAATGGGTTTCAGCGTTCCCGGATGCAGAACCGGCGCCATGGGTTTGGGAAGTTCGGGGATGATGTTGTACCAGGCGTGCGGAAGACGGCTCTGGGGAAGGTTGTACTGGATCTGATCCATGCGCAACATTCTATCAGCGGGCAAGCGACCGATTCCTGCACACAGAGTCGACATTTTGTGACCGCTGAAGTCGCGCGTGGCGTACGCACTCGTGCGTGCCGCGTCGACACTCGTGTCGATGCTGGAGACGGGCGTCGAGATAAGTCTCGACGCGGCACGCACGAGTGCGTACGCCACACTACGGCACGGGCTGATATTTCTGCAGGTTCTGCTTCGTTGTGGAGCGCCAATCCTCAATCGGCGGCGCGCCGTTTTCTTTGAAAAACGCTTTCAGTTCCGCGCGCAGCGCTTCGAGCTGCTTCTTGTGGCGCGGATCGTTGATGGCGTTTCGCGTTTCGCCGGGATCGGATTCCAGGTCGAACAGTTCGCTGGGCCACTCCCTGGTCCGCTCGATGTACTTCAGATTTTCCGTGCGAATGCCCCGCACGTATTCATACTCGAAATAGAGGCGATTCCGCCATTGCGGCCGCGCGCCGCGCAGGAACCCCGCATAGCTTCGGCCTGGACGTTTGCCGGCGGGCGCGGGGATGCCGAGGTAATCGAGAATCGTCGGGAAGTAATCGTAGGAGGAGATCATCGGGCTGAGCGTCTGACCGGCGCGGATCGCGCCCGGGTGATTCCAGATCATCGGGACGCGCAGCGACTCCTCGTACATATTGAAGGGGACCGTGCCGTTGCCTTTGCCCCAGACTCCGTGGTGGCCCGCGTTCCATCCCTGGTCGGCGGTGAAGATGACCAGCGTGTTGTCGCGAACGCCCATCGCTTCGAGACGTTTCACGATGCGGCCAACGTTGTGATCCACGCCCGCGATCAGCGCCGAATACGCATGCATGCTTTTCACGTCGTTGTGCATGCCGGCCAAGTCGCGATTCTGCCAGGGATTCATTGGCGTTCGCGGGAAACAGGAAAACTTCGAGCCTTCAAACCATTTGCGATACTCTTCGGGCTGGTAATCGTAGGGAGTGTGAGGCGCGTAGAAAGGGACGAGAAGGTAGAACGGATTTTCGGCCTTCTGGCGCGACAGGAAGTCGAGCGCGCAATCGCCGACGATGTCGGTTTTGAAACCCGGCATGGCGCGCGATTCGCCATTGATGACAAAATTCATGCCGCGATACGGTCCGCCGCCTCCGGGGACGGTCGCCCAGTAGCTGAAGCCGGCCTGCGCCTTGTCGTCGCGACCCATGTGCCACTTGCCGCACATGCCGAGGGTGTAGCCGTTGTTGGCCAGGATTTCGGAATAGGGCGTCAGGCCCTCGTACCAATTGCGGGTGGTGGGGCCGTAACTGTCTTCAGGCAGCAGCCAGTCCTGAACGCCGTGGCGCGAAGGGATCGCTCCGGTAAGATATGTTACGCGGCTGGGCGAACAGACCGGAGTGCAAGCGAACGCGCGGGAAAATTTTGCGCCGCCGGCAGCCAGAGCGTCAATGTTCGGCGTGTGCATCTCGCCGCAGCCGTAGGCGCCGGTGGCCCACGCGCCATGATCGTCGGTCATGAACATCACCACGTTGAGACGAGCGTTGGGACGCGCGGAGGAAGCGGTGCTCGCCACGTACGGCGCGGCCGCCAGGAAGGAGCGGCGCGAAATCATCTCTCCACACCGAGATGCCAGCCCAGCTTTTCAAGGTCGAACCACTTCACCCGCGCCCATCGCCCCGAACCGCCATCGCGCCCCAGGACGAACGCGCATGGACCTTCGCCGAACTGATCGATGCGCTTCGCGATCCACGAGGATGCGTCGCGCGGAGCAGCCAGGACCACGGGCGTGCCTGGAAATAACGCCAGCCGCGCGAAGAACGCTGCGTCTTCCTGCTCCACCGGCGCCGGCAATCCATATGCCTGGCGGAATCGCGCGACGGATGCTTTCAGATCGCGTACCGCGAGCACTACTCGCCGGATTCCAGAAAATTTGTTCGTGGTGGGCTGGCCCTTGGGAAACGCGCGCGCGTCGCGAGGCGTGAAGTCGCGAATCAGGAATGGGAAAAACGTGCCGTTCGGTTCCGTGCCGACGCGCGCCGTCTCCCAATCGAGGCGGAAGCCGTCGGGCCTCTTCCGTCCGCTTTTCGATGGCGCGCTCACCGTGATTCCGGCCGTCCGCAGCCGCGCGGCTTCGGCGGAGACGTCTGCGGAACGCACCGCCCACGCGGTCGGGCCGGCATTCTCCCGCATCTGTTTCGACCAGTAATGTTCGGCCAGCGCCTTGCGGTCTGGATTCTCCTGCAACGCGATCAGTTCCAGATAGGAGCCGTCGGGGAAGCTGGTAACCGCCATTTGCGTCGCGCCGTTGACGTGAGGGCCGCCGAACTCGCTGGGAATCCCGACCGCGGCCAGACGCGCCTGCATCTGCTTCAGATCGGTTCCCGAGACGCTGACGTGATCCACCGTCAAATCCGCCGCGAACGACACGGCCAGGAGCAATAGGGGAGTCATTTCGACGGCCTGGTGAAGTTGACGATGTTTTCCCACTCGCTGGCGTCGGACCGGGCGACAACCGCAACCACGGGGTCCGTTTGGCTCATATTAAAAACTTCGTGCGGGATGCCGGGCTCGATGAAGATGAAGTCGCCGGCTTCGTTTTCGAGGGTATGTTCCAGCGCCGAGCCGTATTCATGACGGACGCGGCCGGAGAGAATATAGAGCATCACTTCGAAATCGACATGAATGTGTGCGTAGGCGACGCCGCCGGGAGGAATCGTCGCGACGTTCATCGACAGTTTCTTCGAGCCCACATTTTTCGCCGACAGGCCGGACTTGTAGCGGATGCCGTTCCATCCCCGCACGTTGGTGCCGCCGCGAATGGTGAAGATGCCGTCGGCGCCTTCCACCGTGCCGAGTTCTTTTTCCATAGGAACTATCTTACTCGCCTGAAAAAGAGGCGTAGAACATAGACACAACTCCTGGCGACTTACCGGAAGACGCTTGCCGCGAGGACGAGATAAGTCAGACTGCTCTGCGGATCGCGTGATAGACCAGCAACACGACGATCGCGCCGCCGATGGCGATAGCGACGCTGTAGAGATTTATCCCCGATACGCCGGTTAGACCGAAGAAGCCAGCCAGCCATCCGCCGACGATTGCGCCCACGATGCCGAGAACGATGTCCATAAGGAGGCCTTCGCCACTCTTGTTCACGATCTTGCTGCCGATGAACCCGGCGATGAGTCCCAGCACGATCCAAGCTAGGTAAGACATCTTAATGCCCCTCCTAAGGGCAGAACGCAAGTATATTGCTTTTCAGGCCGTTTGGGAAGCGGGGCGGACGATATAGAGTCCTGGAACTTTTCCGCCGATAAGGCGGTTATGGAATTGCCTCTCCCCCAGGTACTTTGCTTCGTGTTCGCCATCGTGGTCGGCTATTTCGCCGGCCGGATGATGAGCATGATGAAGCGCGATTAGCCCGCGCGGGCATATGATGGAATTGATGGGCACCACACACAGCCATTCTCATCACGCGCCGCGCGATTATTCGAAGAATCCGATGAACGTTTATTGGGAGATGACGCAGTCCTGCGCCCTGGCCTGCCGTCATTGCCGGGCCGAAGCCATTTCGACGCCTCACCCGATGGAGTTGAATTTCGAGGAAAGCGTCGAATTTCTCCGCCAGATTCCCAACTTCGGCGCGCCTTTGCCGCAGTTGATCCTGACGGGAGGAGATCCGCTGGCGCGCGCCGACCTCTATGAACTGATCGACGAAGGCCGACGGTTGGGGATTCCCATTTCGATCACCCCCGCGGCCACCCCGGCGCTAACACGCGAGGTGCTGGTCCGCCTCCAGGAACATGGGGTGGAAGGGCTTGGGCTGAGCCTCGATGGCTCGACTGCCGAGAAGCACGATTCGATTCGCGGCGTTCCGGGGACGTTCGACCTCACCATGAAGGCGCTGGGCTGGGCGCAGGAGCTGAAAATGCCGGTGCAGGTCAACACTCTGGCCGCCGCCGAGACCGCCGGCGACGCGCCGGCGATTTACGAAGTGTTGAAGCCGTTCACCATCGCGCGCTGGAGCCTGTTTTTCCTCATTTCCGTGGGGCGGGGCAAGGTATTGCAGCCCTTGTCGCCCGAGGAAGGCGAAAAACTCATGAACTGGATTCATGAGACGTCTTTGACATCGGCGTTCACGGTTTCCACCACCGAGGCTCCTTCATTTCGTAGAGTCGCGTTAGAGAGGATGCGCGAAGCGGGAATGACTGGCGAGGAGATTCGCAAAAGCGGCGCCACGCGCAGCTATGGGATCCGCGACGGGCACGGCATCATGTTCGTATCCAACACGGGCGATATCTGCCCGGCGGGTTTTCTGCCGCTGCCGGTGGGCAACGTCCGCAAAGACCAGATTGTCGAGATGTACCGCGAGTCTCCGCTGTTCCGGCAGCTCCACGATCCTTCGCAGTTCGAGGACCGCTGCGGCGTCTGCGATTACCGGACACTGTGCGGAGGCTCCCGCTCCCGAGCCTACGCGGCGACCGGGAACCCTCTGGCGTCGGATCCGATTTGTCTGTTCGATCCAAGCTAGCCCCAGGCGCCAGCTTGAGGTTGGGCCGCCTGAGAGTGGAGTCACATTCCGACCTTGTGGGGCCGCCAATTGTGGCGGCAAGCCGGCTTTTGAGCGGGCGCTGGTGGGCCCTGTCGCGAAACCGCTTTGAAAAGGCGGCATCCGCCACAATTGGCGCCACCACCATTTGACCGGCGAGCGAGATCACGCGCTCTGTTGGCCGGATTAACCCCAAGCTGACGCATGGGGCTGGACTCAAGGTGAGAATATCCAACTCCTCGACGCACCAGTTCATTAGAGGATAGATGCGACTGCTCATTGTCGACGATTCCGCCGGCGACCGGAGGTTGTGCCGGATTCTGATAGAAGAGGCACACGACGCCTCTCTTGAGATCTATGAGGCGGCCGACGGAGCCGGCGGACTGAAAGCCTGCCGCACTCTTTCCCCGGATTGCGTACTGATCGATTACCTGCTTCCCGACATGACCGGCATCGAGCTTCTAAAGATGCTGTCCGGGGAGTCTGAAGACGATCGCTTCGCCATCGTCATGCTGACGGGTCTGGGCAGCGGAGACATCGCCGCCGCCGCACTAAAGGCCGGCGCCCATGAGTACATCATGAAGGATCACCTCACCGCTGGGGCGCTACGACTGACGATTGAGAAGGCCAGAACCAGGCGCGATCTGATTCGATCCCTCAAGGCCGAACGCGACCGCCTGGCGAAATTGCTCGGCGAGAAAGAAGTTCTGCTCAAAGAGGTCCATCACCGGGTGAAAAACAACCTCGCCGTCATCGCCAGCCTGCTGAGCTTACAAGCCAGCAAGTCCGGCAACGAGGTGGTGGCGAGCGCGCTGCGCGCCAGCCAGCACCGGGTGGAGTCGATGGCACTGATTCACGAGCAGCTCTACGCCACCGACGATCTGGGGCAGGTCGACCTGGCGAAGCATGCCTCCATGTTGGCGGCGAGTTTGTTCCACACCTACGGAATCGACCCGGCCCGCATCACGTTTCACGTGACCATGCACCCATTGGAACTCGGACTCGATCAGGCGATCCCGGTGGGACTCATTCTGGGCGAGTTGGTGGCCAACGCCTTGAAACACGCTTTCCCGGATGGCCGGCCGGGATCGATATCGATTGGGGGCCAGCGGAACAACGGCCGGATCGCGTTGACGGTGACCGATGATGGCATCGGCATCCCGGAGGGCGACGACTTCGAGCGGCGAAAGTCGCTCGGCATGCAGATCGTGAAGATCCTGGCGCGCCAATTGAAAGGAACATTCGAAGTGGCAAGCGGCCGGCCGGCCATGTTCAAAATCTCGTTCCCGGAGGCTGAAAATGGACAACAAATCGTACAAAGTGTTGGTAGTGGAAGATGAGGGGCTGATCGCCCTGGATATCTCGAATCGCCTGACGGCGCTGGGCCATGAAGTGGTGGGCGCGGTGGCGACGGCGGAAGAGGCGTTCGAACTGGTACCTCAGGCTGATATCGTCCTGATGGACATCCGCATTGACGGCCCGGTGGACGGAGTCGAAGCGGCGGTGCGGATTCGGGAGGAGTATCACGTCCCGGTGGTCTTCCTCACCGCCCATTCCGACCGGCCAACCCTGGACCGCGCGAAAGTGACCGGCGCGTTTGGTTATCTTGTCAAACCCATCGCTCACGCGTCCTTGAATACAGCGATCGAGATCGCGATCTACAAACATCGCATGGAGCGCAAGCTGGAGGAACGCGAAGCTCTCCTGCGCACCACCCTCGGATCCGTGGCCGACGCCGTGGTGGTCACCGATCATTTCAGCCGCGTCCTGATGCTGAACGCCGCCGCCGAGAAACTCACCGGCTGGACGCATGCGGAAGCCGAAGGGAAGCCGGTACTGAGGGTCCTTGGCCTCGTGGACATCGAGTCCGGCGAACCAGCGGAAGATCCCGTGCCTCTGGCGATTTTGAAAGACTCCGTCATGCCTCTCGACCGGACCTGGCAACTGGTTTCGCGCAGCGGCTTTCAGATGAGGATTGAGGGCTCGACGGCGCCGGTGAAGGCATCGGGAATCGCTCTGGGGACGGTGCTGACGTTTCGCGACGTTAGCGCACGGCTGTGGGAGGAGAAGCAACTGCGGCAAGCGCAAAAAGTGGACGCGGCGGGACGCATGGCGGCGCGCGTCTCCGACGAATACACCACGCTGCTGGCCAACATCCGCAACCAGTCCGAGCAGTTGCTGCGCCAGTTCGGCGAATACTCGCCCGCGCGGGTCGCCATTGAGGAAATTCAAGAGTCGGCCGCGGCGGCCGAGGCGCTCACCCGCAGGCTGACCAGATTCGGCACCAGGCAGGCGTCCGAGCAACCGGAGGTCCTGAGCCTGAACGCCATGCTGCGGCGGATGTCGAAGTTGATCGAATCGGTCGCGGGCCCCCGGATCGAGGTGGGGATTCGCCCGTCGCCCGTGACGGGCAAAATCCGCGTGGACGCGGCGCAGATGGAGCAGGCGATCATGAACCTGGTGCTGCACGCCTGCGCGCGGATGCCGGAGGGAGGCCAGTTGCTGATCGAAACCGGAAATGCCGAGCTTCCGCGGTTCGATTCGGTGGCCAGCTACGTCACTTTGAACATCGCCCACACCGGCCAGGAACCGGATCTGGAAAAACTATTCGAGCCCTCCTCCATCGCCGAGGACGGGCTGGCCCTGGCGATGGTTCACGGCATCGTCACCGAGCACGCCGGATATATTTCGGCGCAGGCAACCACGCGCGGATGCCGGTTTGAGCTGCTGCTGCCGCGCGCGGCGGAGACACTCGCGCTCGGCGCCACCGGCGAGCCACGCGGCGTTCCCACCGTGTTGCTGGTGGATTATCGCGAACGCGTCCGCGCGCAACTGCACAATTTTTTTGAGGCCGAGGGCTACAACCTGCTTGAGGCGGTAGACGATCAGGAAGCGCTGGCACTGGGCGAGGTGCATGAAGGGTCGTTCGACCTGCTCGTCGCGGAGGCGGCTGACGCGGAACGGATCGGCGCGGCGCTACGGAAGAATCACCCGGGCTTGCAGGTGCTGCGGATTGTGGATCAGCTTGAACCCTCGGGCAATCAGATCCGGCGCCCGTTCACGCAAACGGCACTGCTCGAGAAAGCGTCGCAGCTGCTGGCGGCGCAGGGAACGCTGGGCGCGGCGGCTACTTCGTCGTAATTTATTTTTTCTTGGGTTTTGCCCCTGGCTTCAGGGCGCCGGCGTCGGGCACCGTAAAGAAATTGTCGGCCAGATCCTTGTTGATCTTGACCGATTCCGAAAAAATCTCGTAGGTCTTGTCGCCGTTTCTTTCGCGCCGGATCTGGTGAGGCCACTGCACGCCTCCAGCGTCCCGATAGCGGGCGAACAGCGTGACTTCATCGTCCTGTTCCTTCGTGACGGTGTTTTTTCGCTTATACGTCTGGCGCACCGGAAGTTTCGTCGACTGGTGAAACTGGACGCGGATCACGCGATTCTCAGAATCGGTAATGTCGACCAGATCCACCGGCAGATTCTCAATCACATCCGAGCCCTGATATTCGAAAATCATCCCCGGCTCCTTTAAGCGTTGGCGGAAGATGTAAAGTACGTTGCGCAGCGTCGATTCGCGATAGCGGTCGAAGCGTTCGTCTTCGATCTGCTTCGACCCGCGCCAGCTGATGTCCCACCCTTCCTTTTCGAGGAACAGCAGGGAGGTGTCCTCAGTTTTCCCAAAAACCTCTTTTTCTTTCTGCCCCAGGTCCTCGCCGGACTTCGCAGGCGGGACGGTCAAATAACGCGTGTAAATCTTGGCCACCGAAAGCCCGGTGATCTGCTCGTGATAATAAGAATAAGCGCGGCCCGACTCCGTCCGGTCCATCATCGTCAGGAACGTATTCCCGCCCAGCGCCTCCAGTGCGTCGTCAACGATCCTTTTGCCGCGAATCTCCGCCTTGGTTGGCGCGCTCTGCCCGAAGGCCAATGCGCCCGCCGAGAAAAGAAAACCTCGTCGCGTCATTTTTTCGCCGGCGCCGGTTTCATACTCAACTCCTCCGGTTTGAGGCCCGAATTGAGTTTGATTTCAGAAACCGCTGCTTCCCCCGTCTTCTTTCCGTTCTGCTCGATCAGGACTTTGAACGGCATCTTGATTCCGTCCACGTTGCGCCAGTCCGAGAACGTCTCCGTTACTTCAGACGGCGGACCGCCCATGTTCGTTTCCTTGTACACCTGCCGCGCAGGCAATCCCGTCGCGCCGTCGATTTCGATATGCACGCTCTCGCCTTCGGCGCCCGACACGTCCACCGCGTTCGCGCCTTCTTTCCCATCTGCCGCGACCACCGTGCGCGACGGGTCGCGATCCGACAGCACCAGCGTCAACCACTCGCGGAAAATCTCGCCCTGCGCCTGCCTCACCACTTGCGGAGGCATGGGCAACACGCCCTGCGGGAGCGACAGCCATCCCGATTTTCCGTCAAAATATGCGACGATCGTCCCAATCGGCAGAATCTGGTCCTGGCGGAACTGCGACGGCGCAATCCAGCGGTTCTGCTGTTTGATTTTCATGCCACCGGCGGCCGGCGACATCGTCATCTCCGCCGACTGGGTCATGTCTTTGATCGAAGCGAGTTTGTCCGCGCCGCCCATCGCCTGCTGCGCGCGCTTCAAGATGGCCTTCCCGCGCTCTAGTGCCGCCGGGTCTGCCTTGGGCGCATCGACCTTCTTTTCCGATTTCGGCTCCGGGATCGTCAGGTCGATGGTGTTGACTTTGCCGAGCGCCGAAAGGGGTTTCCCGAATTCCTTGGGATTCCCGACGGCGACAATCGCCAGATTCTCCGGCAGAAATTTTTCCTTGGCCACGCGCCGCACATCCGCACGGGTTACGGCCGCAATAGCTTTTTGATACTGGAAAAGAAAATCCTTCGGATAGCCATAGTATTCGTAGCGCATCACGCGGTTCAGAGTTTTCGCCGGACTATCGAAGAAGAAAACAAAGCTATTGAGCACGCCCTGTTTGGCTTCGTCCAACTCTCGCGGCGTTACTTCCGTCGTGCGCATTTTGTCGAGCTCGACGCGCGCGGCGAGAAGCGTTTCCGTCGTCGATTGCGATTTCGTGCTGCCCTCGATGCGAAATGTCCCCGGGTGATCCCAGTTCGCCGACCAGGACGCGCTGATGTCGTACGCGTAGCCCAACTTGGTGCGAATCTGCGACAGCAGCCTGCTCGTGAAGCCCTGCCCCAGAATATTCGCGGCAACTTGCAACGCCGCGTAATCCTTATCGCGCAACGTGCCGCCCAACTCTCCCATCGCGAAAAACGTCTGCGTGACATCCGTTTTCTCTGCCAGATAAATACCCGGCGCGGCCTTCGCGGTTACGTCCGGAAACTTCGGTACGTCCGGCTGCCGCACCGTCCAATCGGCGAACAGTTTTTCCAGTTTCTCCTTCATCTCAGGGATCTTGAAATCGCCGTAGACCGCCAGCATGATGTTTTTCGGGAAGTAGTAGCGGTGATAAAACTTGACGAGATCGTCGCGATGAATATGGTTCAGGTCCTCGTACTCCACCTGCCAGCCGTAAGGCGTGGTGGGACCGTAAACAAGACGCTGCAGCTCGCGGTCTGGAATCGATCCGGCGTCGTCATTGCGGCGGGCGATGCCGCTGCGCGTTTGCGTAATCGCCAGTTCCAGCTTATCCTCGCGAAATTCCGGCGCGGTCATGACTTCTTTGAACACGCTCAGCACCGTGTCGGCGTTTTCCTTGAGCGCCGAAAAACTCATGCTGCCGCTGGTCTCCTCCATGCCTGCCTCGACCGACGCGGCCATGTTTTCCAGTTCTTCATCGATCTGATCGCCGGTTTTCGACTTCGTCCCGCCGGAGCGCAGCACTTCGGCCGTGAATCCAGAGAGCCCTTTTTTGTCCGGCGGATCGAATAAGTTCCCGGTGCGAATGAGCGCGAGCCCATGCACCAGAGGCAGTTCGTGATCCTCCAGCAAGAATACCTTCATCCCGTTCGCGAGCGTGAACGTGGTCGGTTCCGGAATCTTCACCTGCGGCAGCGGAGGATATTTCAGGTCTTTATAAGACGGAACCACCTGCGCGAAGACACCGCCCGCCAGGCAGAGTGAAAAGAGCAGCCGCTTCATTTCGCACCGCCTTCCACAGGAGCCTTGGTATACGCCACGGTTCGCGTGTTCTCGATCAGGTACGTCTTCGCCACACGCAGAACCTCGTCCGCTGTCACTTTGTCGTACTCCTGAAGCTCGGTAAACAATTTTTTCCAGTCGCCGAAATTGACGGAGTAGCTGCACAACTCCGACGCCAGACCGGAGTTGCTGTCCAGCTTCCTGATCAGCGAGGCGCGCAACTTGGTTCGCACACGAGCAATGGTCGCATCGTCGACCTTGTCTTTCTTCACCTGCTCGATGATGGCGTAAAGAGCCTTTTCGTTCTCCTCCAGCGAATGGCCGGAGGACGGAATGACGTAAAACAGGAACAACGACGGATATTTGCCCGACGGAAACGTGTCCTGACTTCCCGCGCCCAGCGCGATTTTCTTGTCGCGCACCAGTTCTTTGTAGATCAAGCCCGTGCGCCCACCGGAAAGAATGTCGCTCAGCACATCCAGCGCGGCATCGTCCGGACTGTACTGCGACGGACGTTTATACGCAATCGCCAGAAACGGTTGCGCGGGAGTCTCCACCGCGACGCGTTTTTCGCCCTCCTGCTTGGGTTCCACAGTTCGCACCATCGGCGGCGTCGGACCTTTCGGAATTCTGCCGAAGTATTTCTCCGCCATGCGCTTGGCCTCGGCCGGATTCACGTCGCCGGCGATTCCGATGGTGATGTTCCCGGGCGTGTAGTATTTTCTGTAGAACTGCTCGGCTTCGGGCTCGCGGAAATTGTCGATATCGCTGGCCCAGCCGCCGGGCATCACGCGATAAGGATGCGCCTCAAACGCGGTGGCGAGTAGAGCCTCCACCAGTTTCCCCTGCGGGCTCGATTCGACGCGCATGCGGCGCTCTTCTCGAACCACGTCCCGCTCCTTGTAAAATTCGCGGAACACGGGATGCAGGAAGCGCTCGGATTCGAGTAAAAACCACAACTCAATCCGATTCTCGGGAAAACTGTAAAAATAATTCGTCGAGTCCTCGGCCGTGCTGGCGTTCATGCCGACGCCTCCGTTCGATTCGACGATGCGGTCGTATTCGTTTTCCTCGACGAAGCTGTCGGCAGTGGCGATGGCGTCCTTCACCTGGGCTTCCAGGGCCTCGATCTTTTTCGGATCGGACCGGAATCCCTTGTTCTTCTCCTGGTCGAGCTTGTCGTAAGCCGCCTCGATCTGCGCCAGCGCGGCTTTTTCCTTGGGCCAGTTCTTAGTGCCGATGGCGGCAGTGCCTTTAAACGCCATGTGCTCGAACATGTGCGCGATGCCCGATTCGCCGCTGGGATCGTCGACGGAGCCGACGTTCACATAAGTATGAAACGAGACCACCGGCGCCTCGTGGCGCTCGATAATCAGGAACCGCATCCCGTTGGGAAGCGTAAACTCAGTAACTTTTTTCTCAAAATCCTGCAACGACTGGGCGCAAATCAACCCGGGCAGGAGAGCAAGGAGCCAAACTCTCATATTTTAAGAGTAACGCGGACAGTAGCCGCAGAATTTACTGCGGCGGTAGCCGCTTCCGGTAGGCTTCCAGGAGACGTTCCGTTCTGGCTTGCGAGCGCCGCAATTCAGCCATCTCCTCCTGGTGCTTCTCGGCCACCTTGATGAGGCCTTCGATCTGGTCGTCGTGCTCGACGACACTTGCGGCGAGGGATTCGACGATCCCGGTAAGCCGGTCGAGCCGCTCATCAATCGTCATAGTTTCAAAATTATCACCTTGCCAAGATTACGTCAACGAACGGGTAGTGGACTGAGGGGCGTCGCTGCGGTCGCTTCTCAAGAATTCTAGTTGCAGTACCCCATCTCGATTTCTCCATAGGGGCCAAGCATGGCTGCGTCTCCCTGCTGGCTCAATATCACAACTCCTTTGTCAAGGAAGATCGTGTACACTTCCGTAGTTTCAAATGGGTCTTCTGCGGCATGTATCAGGGTCAGGGTCCGCACGCCCTTATATAACACCTTGAGCGATTCTTGACCACCGTTGGATCGAACCTTGGGCGCGTTAGTATCTAGATCAAGGAAGGCCACCGTGTCGGCCTCGTCTCCATCGGACGCCGAATAATATACTCTCCGCGGCCGATTCGGATCACCGGGGAACTCGTAAAATCCGACCGCGAACGTTTTCTTAAATCTGCAGGAGGCGGACTGGGTGATCGGCAACTTGGGTGGACGGGGGGTGGTGGGCCGATCCCACACGAAGAGATCGCCGCTCGATTTTGAGCAGCCATTCGCCGCCAACGCAGCAAGTGTCAGCATGACCAGAAGAAAAGCTTGAGCACCGTCACTACAATTCCGACGCATGCGCGGCCGAGGCATAAGTAGTAGTGCCCGGACCGCAAATCGATTCTCCTCTTTTTTTCGACCGGGAACCAGTCGAGCCAGTTGAGGGCGTGCTCTCTGGTCTCACGCCGCTGTTTCGTCTATCGGCGTATTGCGTCGAGAGGGATCACTCCAGGTCGGACGCGAGGTGCCGCGCTTGCCCTCATCCGGGCTTCGTCCAGCGCTGGAGCCGCGCACAGCCGTCTATTGGCTGCGGTCTGGAGGACCGATAGCGACGTAGGAAATTAGCCCGTCTAGGTATGCTCCGCCTTATCGAGGAGGAACCAAGCTTTCTGGGCCTCGCCTGAACTCAGCCCCTTGCCTTTCGGCCTTCCGAGTGGAGAAAGGACCGATTTCGCTTCTTCGATAAGCCCGCGTGCCGACGCCGCATCAAGGGCTATTGTCTTGATGTCCTTCATGGATCAAGACTAGCAGCAAACGCTACTAAGAATTAAAAATCCTGCCGATCGGGCGCGCTACTTGATGTCGAGAATATCTTTCTCCTTGGCCTTCGACATCTGATCGATCTTGGCAATGTGCGCGTCGGTGGTTTTCTGCACGTCATCCAGCGCCCGGCGCTCCTCGTCTTCGCTGATCAGCTTGTCTTTGAGTAGCTTTTTCAGATGCTCATTGGCATCCCGGCGGATGGTGCGGGCCGCAACGCGGTGCTCTTCCGCCACGCCGTGGAGCTTCTTGACGATTTCTTTCCGGCGTTCTTCGGTCAGAGCCGGAACCGGGACGCGGATGATTTTGCCGTCGTTGGCCGGGTTGAGCCCCATGTCGGCCGATCGGATCGACTTTTCGATTACTCCGATCTGCGAAACGTCCCAGGGCTGGATGGTGATCATCGTCGGCTCCGGCACATGCAGGTTGGCAACCTGGTTCAGAGGCGTCGGGGTGCCGTAATAATCAACCCGCAGGTTGTCGAAAATCGCCACCGATGCGCGGCCCGTGCGGATGGCCGACATCTCGTGCGTCAATCCCGAGATGACTTTGTCCATGCGCCCCTTGGCGTGGGCTTCGACGTCCTTCACGCTTTGAAAGGGGCTTGTTGTTCCTGCTGCTGGTGCTGGTTGTTCTGGCTTCATACGTTTTTTCTCTTAATGGATGAGCGTGCCGATCGGCTCGCCCATCGCCATTCGCATTATATTGCCACGGACGTTCAAATTGAAAACGACGATGGCGAGCTTGTTGTCGCGGCACATGGCCACGGCGGAGGCGTCCAGCACCCGCAGGTTTTTGGCGAGAACGTCGGAGTAGCTGATTTCGGCGAAACGAACCGCGTCCGAGTTCTTCAGCGGGTCCTTATCGTACACGCCGTCGACGCGCGTGGCCTTGGCGACGACTTCGGCGTGAATCTCCAGGCCGCGCAGCGTCGCCGCCGTGTCGGTGGAGAAATACGGATTCGACGTGCCCGCCGCGAAAATCACGATCCGGCCCTTTTCCAGATGCCGGATGGCGCGGCGGCGGATGTACGGCTCGGCGACCTCGTGCATTTCGATGGCGGTCATCACGCGCGTCGGCACGCCTTGCTTTTCGAGAGCGTCCTGAAGCGCAAGGGCATTGATCACCGTCGCCAGCATTCCCATGTGATCGGCCGCGACGCGATCCATGTTCTGCGCGGCGGCCGCTACTCCGCGAAAGAAATTTCCGCCACCCACGACCAGGCCGATTTGCACGCCGGTGCGGGCGACTTCCGCGACTTCCGTTGCCAGAGCCGCTACACGCGACGCATCGATGCCGAAGGACCCTTCGCCCGCCAGCACTTCACCGCTCAATTTCAGGAGAATGCGTCCGTATTTCGGCACGGAATTACTCGGCCGCGGGAGTATCGGTTGCGGTATCGCCGACCTTGAAGCGCACGAATCGCGAGACCAAAATATTCTCGCCCAGCTTCGCGATCTTCGTCTTGATCACCTCGGCAATGGTCGTCGTATTTTCCTTGATGAACGGCTGCTCGTAGAGGCAAACCTCTTCGAAGTACTTGTTCATGCGGCCCTCGGCGATTTTGTCGGCCATCTTCTCGGGCTTGCCTTCGTTGATGGCGCGGGCGCGCTGAATTTCGCGCTCCTTGGTCAGGACTTCCTCGGTGACGTCTTCTTTGCGGACGAATTGCGGATCGGCCGCGGCCACCTGCATGGCCAGGTCCTTCACCAGTTCCTGAAAATCGTCGGTGCGGGCGACGAAATCGGACTCGCAGTTCACTTCGATCAACACGCCCAACTGCGCGCCCGGGTGAATATAGCTGCCGATCACGCCCTGCTTGGTGGAGCGCGTGGACTTCTTGCCGGCCGATGCGATTCCATGCTTACGCAGGATGACTTCGGCTTCCGGCAGATCGCCCTTCGCCTCGACGAGCGCCTTCTTGCACTCCATCATCCCCGCCCCGGTGCGTTCCCGGAGCTGCTTTACGAGCTGTGCACTGATTTCCATAATGTCCTCAAATGTCAAAATGCGCGCACGAGGAGCGTTTCGCCCACCCGTGCGCGCGACGAAACAAAACTACTGATTCCGGGTCGCCAGTTCTTCGGCAGCTTCCGCCGCCGGACCCTTGCGGGAGATCGAGTTCGACGGCAGATCTTCATCCGCCACCAGGCTCTCCGACATGAGTTGCTCGGCGTACTTCGGATCGATGTATTGCGCGTACTCCGGATTCTCATCCAGAGGCACATCGTCCGACGCGGGCTTCTCCGCGGCCGCCGCCAGGTCGTGCTCGCTGACCAGTTGCCGGCCCTCGATCACCGCGTCTGAAACCTTGGTGGTGAACAGACGGATGGCCCGCAGCGCGTCATCGTTGCCCGGGATCACGTAATCCACTTTGTCCGGATCGCAATTGGTGTCGACCACGGCCACCACCGGAATGCCCAGCTTGCGCGCTTCCTCGACGGCGATCGCTTCCTTGTTCGAATCGACCACGAACAGCAAATCCGGAAGCCCGTTCATGTCCTTGATGCCGCAGAGATTCTGGTTGAGGTGCTTACGCTCCCGTTCCAGGCGCACAATTTCCTTTTTCTGGCGCCCTTCCCAGTTGTTCTCCGTCGCCATGGCGTCCAGTTCCTTCAACTTCTTGATGGATTTCTGAACCGTGGCCATGTTGGTGAGCAGTCCGCCCAACCAGCGCTGGTTCACGTAATACATGTTGCAGCGCGTGGCCTCTTCGGCAATGGCTTCCTGCGCCTGGCGCTTGGTGCCGACAAACAGCACCGTTTTGCCCGACGACGCCATTTCCTGCACGTACCGCATCGCGTCCTTGAACAGTTTCAGCGTCTTCTGGAGATCGATGATATAGATCCCGTTACGTTCGCCAAAAATGTATTCTTTCATTTTTGGATTCCAGCGCTTGGTCTGGTGCCCGAAGTGAACGCCTGCTTCGAGCAATTCTTTCATGCTAATCGACGGCAAAAAATGCCTCCATTACCCTTGGGGAAGAGCCTGGTGAGCCCGCGCTACGGCCCAAAGCGGAATTTGCAGCGTGGGAGAGTGGATAACGAAGGGCGCATTGTCGAACATGCGCCCTAAAACACGAACAATATCGATAGCGGCCGGGCCGTTATCGTTTCGAGAACTGGAAGCGTTTGCGGGCGCCCTTCTGACCGTACTTTTTGCGCTCGTGCTGGCGCGCGTCGCGCGTCAACATTCCCAGATCCTTCAGCTTCGCGCGCAATTCGGCGTTGAATTCCAGCAGCGCCCGCGCGATTCCCAGTTTCGCCGCGCCGGCCTGCCCGTTCGGCCCGCCGCCCGCGGTGGTGATTAATATGTCGAACTTGTCGGCCGTCTCCGTCGCCAGAAGCGGCTGCCGGACCACGGCGCGCGACGCTTCGCTCGGGAAATAATTTTCGAAAGCGCGACCATTTACCGTAATGGTGCCCTTGCCCGACCGCAAAAATACTCTCGCCACCGCTCGTTTGCGGCGGCCCGTCCCCAAATGTTGTACCAACGCCATTCTTATATTTCTTCCTTAACCGATCGTCAGCTCTGTCGGCTTCTGCGCCTGATGAGGGTGCTTCGGACCGGCGTAAACTTGCAGCTTGCGGTACATCTGCTTCCCCATCTTCGTTTTGGGAAGCATGCCCTGAATCGCCTCTTCAATCATCCGCGTGGGACGGGTCTCGCGCACTTTGCGCGCCTTCGTCTCCGTTAAGCCGCCCGGATAACCGGAGTGGCGGCGGTAAAGTTTCTGCTCTTCCTTGCGGCCCGTGAGACGGACCTTCTCGGCGTTCACCACAACGACGTGATCGCCGGTATCGATAAACGGTGTGTAGCTGGGCTTATGTTTGCCCATCAGCAGGAGGGCGGCTTTGCTGGCCACGCGCCCCAACACAGCTTCCTCGGCATCAATCAAGTGCCAGTGGCGCTCGATCCCGGGGGCTGATGGAATTGCGGTTTTCATTTAGACAGACCTTCTCCGTGCGAGTTCTTAGACCTTCTCAGAGTACCGAATCGGGCGGGAGGCTGTCAAACGGGGGTAGTGTCGTAAAAGTGCGTTGACGGAAAAACAGCCTCTTTATAGAAGACTTTCGAGGTAGCCCGAAATTTGGCGATATCCGCTTCCATGGTCATTATCGTGTATGTGAAGTGGATGTTTGGCCACATCATTGTCCGAAGGCACGCCGTGTTGTATCCTCGCCGACTTGTGATCATACGTTACGCTGTTGGCATCATAATCTGCGCTGCCGTGATGGCCATAGTAAAAGGATTTTTCGGGTGCCTCCAATCGGAATCGCTTCTTGAGACAATTGAACCGCTTGATCTCCGAGGGGGCTTTAGATTTACATTTGCCCCACGCAAACCAAACCAGTTTCGGCCTGCATTCCTCCTCGGACCGACACCAGGGGGGATCGGAGACTTTTTTAAACTTTCTGAATGCGGGGCCAGCTTTGGGATCACAAAGGTAGAAAAGATTCCAAACCTGAATAAATGCGTTCTCGGGAATGGGCTTGCTCGCTTTAGCGTAGGCATCCCAAAATAAACCGTGAATCATTGGGAGCGTCTTGTCCCCATCTAGAATTAGCGGTGCCCAATCAGTTCGTTCGCTTCCAGGCTTAGCGGATCCTGGATTCATCAGCACAACGGCAGCGATACATTCTTTGTCGTCTTCGTTAGGTTCGTTACAGACGCTTAAATAGATGCGAGTGTTGAGGCGAAATGTATGATCGCCAACGGTTTTGAACTGAGCATAATAAGCCATTTTCCCCTTCACCATTGTGACCGAAATTATATCACCCCAACAACTCTGCGGCGTCAGATAAATGCGGCAGGCGAAACGTGAAAGAAATCCCCGAGCCTCTTCGCTTGTTCCTTGCTGACCGACCGCTTCGCGGCCAAGACTTCCGACACGCGGCCCCTCGACCCTAGAACCTCCGAAAGCGCGACCGGCTTCAGCCCCCGCTGCTCCAAAAGGAAAGCAATCATTTCCCCCGGCGACGTTTTCCCGGCAGGATAGGCCTTCCCCTCGAACTCCTCCACAAGATGGACCAGCAGATTCAGAATTGCGTCTTCTTCCGGCGTCCGGCTTCCCGCTTTCGCCATCAGGCGATCGACAATCGCCAGCACCCGCTCGTTTTCTTCCTCGGTCTCGATGATCGCGGGTGAGACTTCCGCCACCAGACGCCGGTAACGACGTGGATCAAGCTTCATTTCTTCCACTTCCCCTCATCATATTTCCTGTGAGTGAGAATATGCTTTACGTAAACGATCTGGCAGCGATAATCGACGCCCGCGATCAGACGAAACTTGTTTCCGCCAATATTGAACACGGTCAGTTCTCCCACAAAATCCACGGAACCGAACACGGCGCGCAATTCCGCCGGGTTTTGAGGGCTGACATGCTGAATCGCATCCTTCCACGCCATGAGCGGAGAGACTGCCTGCGGGTGCGCCTCCCAAAACGCCTTGAGCGCCCGTTTGCTAATCAGCCTCAAACCAATGTTCCCATATTGGGATCACGCTCGTCAATAGCGCTGGAGGCTTGTCGCGGACCTACGGTCCCGCCTCAGACGTGCGGCGTAATCCCAGGCCATTTCGCGATTTCCGTTTGCTGGCCCCTGGAACGCGTTTAAACGCGATTTCCGAAATTTCCGCTATGGCGGGTCGGCCGAGGCTCCTCCGGCGCGCCGATTTTGGCGAGTTTGACACGCAAAAACTGATTCTGTGCGAGTTACCGAAAAATGTCCACGCGGGCCGGGGAGCGAAAACCGCTCCGCCAGGCGTATAACCCCGTCCCGTCAGGGCGGGGATTCGCGAGTAATGATATCAGTGCATCAGCTTATCGAACGTAAATTCCTTGTCGCTGCCCTTGAACCGGAACACCACTGGAGCCTCGGGCGTGAATTTGCCCTTCCGGACTCCCATCAACGGAAGAGGCGACGTGAAACATTCATGCGCGACCATGATCCCCAGTCTCACTTCTGCGAGCTTCGCGCCGTCCGTATCGCGAATTTTCGTGACGTCGGCGACTTGCACGGGGAACTTGCCGCTCACCTGCGTGTAAGGCTGACGAATATCCGGATCGTTCAGCCGGACGTCGTCGGTGAAATGAAGGTCCCTGCCCTTCTGCGTCAGCCGAGCCATGTTGCCGCTCGGCGGATCCCACAGCTCGTTCTTAGTGCCGCAGTCCAACTGCGATTCGTTGAGAACCACTTGCTCGTTCGACAGATCCAGCGGCGCGCTCTCCAGCATTCCCTTTACAGCGCCACCGTCAAACCCAGGGGAGCCGCAGCCGGAAAGCCCGAGTGCGGCGAGAATCGCAAAGGAAATAAGTAGGTTTCTGAACATCATTTTAATTGACCCACCCCGCGGCTCTAATCGATACTTCCTTCGCGCGCGGATCATATTTTTTCACTTGGTCGCGAATCTTGTCCGCCGCGCCCAGGATCACGAACGTCAGATCGTCCGTTTTATAGTATTTCTTGATAGTCGCGTTAGCCTGGTCGAGCGTAATGGCGTCGATCCGCGAGAAGTATCCGTCCACTTCATCGCGGCCCAGCCCATACAGCTCAATTTCGCCGACCAATGCCGCCAGCTGGTCCATCGTCTCCAGGCGCCTGGTTGGATAAAGGCCCTTCACGTAGGCCTTGGCCGACGCGAGTTGCTCCGCCGTAATCCCTTTCTCGTTGAGCCGCTTCAGAACGTCAAGCGCCATGTCGATCGCCTGCACCGTGCTGTCGGTTTTCGTATAGGTGCTGATCACGATCGCCCCGGGGAGTCGGTTCTGCTCCAGTTGCGCACTGGCTCCATAGGTCAATCCTGAATTGACGCGCAGCGCGTCGTTCAGCATCGAAGTGAACCGCCCGCCGAACAGCGTGTTGATCACCTCCAGCGTGGTCCGATCCGGGTTTTTGTTGTCGATGCCCGGCTGTGCGATCTCGAAATAGGTCTGCGTCGCGTCCGGTTTGTCGATCAGCAGCATTTGTCCGCGCCTCGCCAAGGCGGGCGCCTTCCCCCACGCGAAAGCCGAGCCGGCCGGAGCAGCGCCGAAAACTTGCGCCAGTTTCGCTTTGGCCGCATTGATATCGAAATCCCCCGTCACCACGATCAACATGTTTTTTCCGCAGTAGAACTTCGCGTGATAGTCCACGATGTCCTTGCGCCCGATCTTTCCGTATGTCATCTCATCCGGCGGATGACCGTAGGGATGAGCCGGGCCGAAAAACGCTGCGCGGAAGTACGAACCAATCGATGCCTGGGCGTTATCCTTGGTCGCCTTCGCGGCGTCAACTCTGCGGGCCAGTTCCTTGCGAACTTCGGTTTCCGTAAACGCCGGATGCAGGATCGCGTCGGAGAGCAGGTCCAATCCCGCATCGAAATCCTTGCTCAGAAACTCCGACGAAATCGCGGTCGCCGATTCGAGTCCTCCGCCTCCGCCGCCTCGACCGCCGCCCCCGGCGCCGAACGTGCCGCCCAGAAAATCCAACTCCTCGGCGAACTGCTCCGCCGAGCGTTTCGTTGTCCCGCGCCGCAACAAACCGGACGTGACGCTCCCAAGGCCCGCCATCTCCCCAGGGTCCGATTCGACACCGCCTTTAATCAGCACCCGGAAATGCACCAGCGGCACGCCCGCGCGAGGCATCATCGCAATTACCACGCCGTTGGGCAAGGTTTCTTTCGAATACTGCGGCAGCTTCGCCTGCCCGATGCAGAGCGCCGCCGCGGCCATGAAGACAACCAACGTTCTCATTGATTACCCCCTCGGCCGCGCCGCCCGCCTGCCGATCCATCGGGAATCAACGTCGCCACCGTACGGTTGTTTTCAGAAAAATACTTCTTCGCCACGCGCTGGATATCGGCCGCCGTGACCGCTTCGAAATCCTTGTCGATGGTGAACATCTTGTTGTAGTCGCCGAAGATGACTTCATAATGGCCCAGCAACGACGCCCGTCCGGCGATGGTCTTCATTCGACTGTAGTGCTGGGTGAGCATCTGATTCTTGGCTTTTTTGAGCTCCCGCGCCGGAATCTCGGTCGTCTTCAAACGCTCCAGTTCGTCGTACAGAGCTTTCTCCGTGCGCGCCGGATCGACGCCGTTGCGCGGCTGAATCGTGAAGGTCATAATGGTGGGGTCCAGCGCGTCCCCGGCGCGGCCGTTCACCGAAAGCGCGAGCGGCTCCTCGTCCACCATCCTTTTATAAAGCCGCGAACTCTGGCCGGTGGACAGCACCGTCGACAGAAGATCCACCACAATCGAGTCCGGATTTTTAGCCTCCGGCACGTGATACGCGATCATCTGGAGCGGCAACTGCGCGGCCTTTTTCACGACGATCCGGCGCTCCCCCAACTGTTCCGGCTCTTTCGTGCGAACCGGCGGAGGAGGATCGTGGCGAGGAATGGGCTCGATATACTTCTTCGCCAGTTCCATCACGCGCGCGACGGTCACGTCGCCGACTACGACCATGGTGCAGTTGTTCGGCGCGTAGCCGATGGCGAAATAGTCTTTCAAATCCTGCTGCGTCCAGGCTTCAATATCGGAAGGCCAGCCAATCACAGGCCAATGGTATGGATGCGCGATGAACGCCGCGGCCTGAAGCTGTTCGCGCAAAATGCCGCCGTTATTGTTGTCGACCGAAGTGCGCCGCTCCGAATACACCACGCCTCGCTCGGAGGCTACCATTTTCGGTTCAAGAGCTAGGTCGCGAATACGGTCGCCCTCCATGTCGAACATCAGTTCCAGGGCGCTCGATGGAAACCAGTCGGTGTACGTCGTCAGGTCCTCGCCAGTGGACGCGTTGTTGTTGCCTCCGGCTTTTTCCATTTCGTTATCGAACTGCTTCGGCCCATACTTCTTCGCGCCGTTGAACATCATGTGTTCGAAAAAATGAGAGATTCCGGTAATGCCGGGGCGTTCGTTGCGCGAGCCGATTTTGTAGAAAAAATACATCGCGACGTTGGGAATGTTGTGGTCTTCCTGAATGATGACTTTCATCCCGTTGGCGAGCGTCGCGGTCTGGACGGTTTGCGCGGGAATCAGAGCGGCGAAAAACAGTAGAGCGGAAAAGCATCGCATGGGCCTAAAATATCATAGGGTGACAAATATGCGTCGTTATGCAGTGTTATTTGCCCTTGTTTCGACCGCTTTGTGCGCGCAGGATTCCCGGGATGTGTTAAACCGAGGCGTCGCGGCGTTCAAAGGCGGCAACTACTCACAGGCGGTCGACCTTTTTCAACAAGCCGTTGCGCTGGATCCGAACGCGGTGAATCCGCACTTGTACCTCGCGACCGCATACATGAGCGAGTGGAGCCCAACGAATGGAATGGACGTGATTGCGCAAAGGGCAAATGTTGAGTTTCGACGGGTGCTGGAGCTTGATCCCGTCAACCAGACCGCGCTGGCCTCTTTGGCGAGCATGTCGTTCAACGCGGCGTCGTCTTTGAAGGGTGAGGAGAAGACGCTCCAACTCGATCAGTCCATGGACTGGTACAAACGCCTTGCCTCCGTTTCTCCGACGAACAAGGAAGCTCCCTACTCGATGGGCGTCATCGCGTGGGCGAAGTGGTATCCGCCTTACATGACGGCGCGGGCGAGCGTACAAATGAAGCCGCAGGATCCAGGCCCCTTGCCGCCCGCTCAGCGGGAGAGCCTGAAAGCGCAATATTCCGCGCTGCTCGACGAAGGCGTCGCGAATCTCAACCAGGCGCTGCTGATCGATCCGAATTATTCCGACGCAATGGCGTACCTGAATCTCCTGATCCGTGAGCGCGCCGATTTGCGGGACACGAAGAAGGAGTACGCCGCGGATATCGCGGTCGCCGACCAGTGGGTCCAGAAGGCGCTCGACGCGAAGAAGTCGCAGACGGTTTCCGGCCTAGCGCCACCACCGCCGCCGCCTCCCGCTCCGCCAGCGGCGCAGACCGGCGGGCCGGCGACTCCGACGCGTATTCGAGTCGGCGGTCAGGCGCAGCAGGGGAACCTGATCACGAAGGTTGACCCCGTTTATCCGCCGCTGGCGATTCAGGCGCGGATTTCAGGACAGGTCCGCTTCGCCGTAATCATCGGCAAAGATGGCAATGTGTTGAATGTTCAACTGGTGAGCGGACATCCTCTGCTGGTCGCGCCCGCGACGGAGGCTGTAAAGCAATATGTTTATCGGCCGACCCTGCTCAATGGCAATCCGGTGGAAGTCATTACGCAGGTGGACGTAAATTTCAGCCTCAGCAATTAAGATCTTAGCCGACTGCTAACCGCTCCCGATGGTCGCGGTTCATTAAGCGCTTCAGAACCGCGACCATCGGGAGCGGTCAGCCCTGGCGCTGTTGAAATCGCCGGGGCGGTCCACAAGTGCTGCGACGCGATTATTCATTGCGATTCACCCCCCATGCGTCAGCGTGGGGTTAGTTTCAGGCCCATGATAACCCCACGAAGCATGGGGCTGGAACGCTGGACACGGTTTTCCGCAAAATTAGCCTGTCATTTTTTGACCCATGCCGATCGCGTTGATCGTCAGCAGCAGGGAAGTCAGCGTTTCTTCCTTCTGTTTCCTTCGCCACACGCGCAGAAGTCGCACTTGTTCGTGATGAAGCTGGTCGAGCGCATTACGGCGCAGTTGGACGGCTTGCGCCAGCCGCTTGCGATGCGTGGCGAAATCGCCGAACAGCTCTTCAATCACCGAGACCGACAGTTTATATTCGTCGAAAATTGTTTCGAATAAACGCGAGCGGACGTTTTCGTCCTCCACTAGCGATGCGTAGAGGCGCATGAGTTCGGGATGAGCCATCATGAGGCTCGCTTCAGAGTTGTGCAGTAAATAGGATAAGAAGGGCCAGACGCGGACCTGCTCGCGGAGACGCGTCCAGTCTTCCGGGCGCTCGCGCCGCAGCCAATCGAGCGCCGTGCCGACGCCATACCAGCCGGGCAAATGGAATCGCGCCTGGCTCCAACTGAACACCCACGGAATGGCGCGCAGATCGTCCAGCGTTCCCGCTCCCGTGCGTCGTGACGGGCGCGAGCCGAGTTGCGTCTGCTCGATGGCGTCGATAGGTGTGGCTTGGCGGAAAAATGTCACGAAGCCGTCGGTTTCCACCAGTTGTCGATATGCTTGAAAACTTCTTTCGACCACTTGGGGCCAGATGGATTCGAGCGCCTGAGCTTCGCGATGCGGCGCGGCATGAAGCAGTGTTGTGCGCGTCACGCCCGCCAGCAGCCGTTCGAGCTGGAACGTCGCCGTCACGCGGTTGGCGTATTTTTGCGCGATCACTTCGCCCTGTTCGGTGACGCGCATTTTCCCCGTGAGCGACCCTTCGGGCAACGCTTCTAGAAATACGTGTGTGGGACCGGCTCCGCGCCCGACCGTGCCTCCGCGGCCGTGAAAAAACGTCAGGCGGGTGTCGTGTTTTTTCGCGACGGCGGTCAGTTCGCGCTCCGCCTGATGCAAACTCCACTGGCTGGCCAGCACACCACCATCCTTATTGCTGTCGCTATAGCCGAGCATCACCACGACATCGTTTACCGGCCGGCGCTTCGAAACAGGGTGGCTCAAAAATGCATTGAGAATTCCGGGGCTGTTTTCCAGGTCGCGAATGGTTTCAAACAGCGGCGCGACGGCCAGTTCGCAGGCCAGCCCGCCTTGCGTTTCGACCAGCAACCCGCCTTCGCGCGCCAGCAGGTAGACAACAAGAAGATCCGCAACGCTGCGCGTCATGCTGACAATCACCGGTCCCAGGCCTTCCGGGCCATGCGCGGCGAGGTGCGCGCGCAGGTTGCGGAACAAAGCCGTGACGTGCGCGGCTTCACGGTCGAGATTCATGTGCGGACCGGCGAACGGCCGCAGCGTTTTCAGCTCGCGATTCAGAAAGTCCAGCTTTTCTTCTTCGCTCCAATTCGGAAAATCGTACTTCGCAAAGCCGGCGGCGCGCAGCAAACCGGCCATGGCCCGATCATGATACTGGCTGTTCTGGCGGATATCGAGAGTCGCCAGGTGGAATCCGAACACGCGCGCCTGGGCGACGGCCGGACGCACGTCCATCTCCGCGACATTGCGGGCGCCCGCTTCGCGCAGCGACGCCTCGAGCACCTCGAAATCTTCGATCCACTCGGCGGCGGATGAATAGCCGCCAGGATTGTCCACGCGCTCCAGTCGCGCGAGCATCAGGTTGACCAGTTGACGCCAGGGCTCGCGCGGATTGCGGTCGATGGCTTTGCGCGCGACTTCAGGACCAAGGATGCCGCTCAGGATCGCGATACGATCGCGCAGGATGGAGGGCACGGGCACTTCGGATTCGGCGAGACTCAGGCGCGCGCCGAGCTGCCGCAGCCGCTCCCGTCCGACCGCGAGCGCTCCCTGCCGCAGCAAAACCAGAGTTCGCGCGGTCACTTCCGGCGTTACCAAAGGATGTCCGTCGCGGTCGCCGCCGACCCAGCTTCCGAACGCGAGCTTCGGCAGACGCGGAGGCGCGGTGCCGAACGCGGCCGACCAGGAATGCTGAAATCGTTGATCGAGCAACTCCACAACATCCGGAAATACCCAGCGCAGATAGTGCAGCACGCCCTGCACTTCGCTATCGACCTGCGGACGCTCGGCGCGAATTTCGCCGGTTCGCCACAGGCGTTCCAGAGCGGCTTTCAGACGGCGCCGGAAGATGGCCGCCTCGACTTCCGTGAATCGACGGTTGTCGCGCTCGACCAGCAGAAGATAGATCGCCCGATGATGTTCAAGCACCGTGGCCCGCTTGGCTTCGGTGGGGTGCGCGGTCAGGACAGGTTCGACCGAAACCTGCTCCATGGCGGTTCGCAACGCCGCTTCGGAAACTCCGCGCTCGCGCAGGTCGCCTAGGTTATAGAGCCACAGGCCCGGCTCACCCTCCTGACGGCGGGGATCCTCGGCGCGGCGCCTCACCTGGTTGGCGGTATTTTCCTCGACAATGTCGAGAAGCTGAAAAACGATGGAAAGCGCCTGGCAATATTCGGCGGGCAATACGGCGAGCTTTATTTGGCCGCCGTTCTCATCGAAACAGGAACGTAAAAACGCAGCGAGATCCGCGTCGCCTTCTTCTTCCAGCATTTCGCTGAAGAGGCTACGGATCTCGTTGAAGTCATCTATCCACTTGGAGAAGCCCTCGCGCAACGATTCTGCAGGGCTGGGAATCATTTCACCGTGAAAGGCACCGAGGCGATGACATTCTCCCACTCGATTTGAAGCTTGCCTTTATTGCCGCCGGCCGAGGAGAGAGTGATCTTGCACTTCTCGATGGGCGCGGACGGTTTCGAGATCGTCATGGGGACGCGGCCGAGGTCCATGTCCTGCTTGTATGTGAGGCCCCACTGCTTGGTCTGTTTATTGATGATGAGCTGCCACGGCGTGACGTTCACCAGCGTGAAGACGGTGTAGTCGCCCGCGGGGACGTCCAGACCGGCGATGTTGAGATTGGCGTCGGTATGCAGAGCCGTCGCGTCGTCGGCGCCGGTGCGCCACACGGGCCAGGTCGGATCCTTGCTGATGCGGCCATCGGGCCCGAACATCGGGCGGCCACGGAGCGAGGGCGCGGAATATTTAATGGTGATGGTTTTTCCGCCGATGGTAACGGACGTTTCCGCGGAGGGGCTTTGAGGATTGCCGGCGAACGACAGGGCGGCGCAGGCCGCGAGCGTTGCTGAAATTCGAATGGATTTGCTCATGAACCGAGTATAACGAGGTTACTTGGTAACCGAGTTGAGCAGCAGGTCGAATTTCGCCTGGTTCGCGGCAATGGTTTTCGCTGGGCCGGTGAATTTGAAAAACACGTTGCCGGCGGGATTCTCGACAATCGCGCCGAGCATGCGATAACCGGGCTTCGGAGCGCCGCCGCCGGAACCCGGGCCGGTCATGCCGTTGTAATTGCCGGAGACGTCGATGGTGGTTACCGGGAGCCCGTGAATGGTTCGATTACCGGTTTTGCTAATGCTGCCCTGGAACTGATTCTTCCATCGCTCAAGATTGGCCTGGATGCCGCCGCCTTGTCCCTGGCCGAAGAAGTAGACGGCGCATTCCGCGTCGCCCACGGTATAGGTCGCGGCGCGCATTGGCCGGGCCCCGCTTTCGGCGGTCCAACCGGCGGGCGCGGTCCATTTCAGGCCAGCCACGGTCTCAGAAGCCAACAGTATGACAGAACAAAAAAGCAACAGGCAGGAACGGAGTTTCATACTTCCATTGTCAAACAAAACCTCTCCTGTTGACAGGCCACAGGAACTGGGTCATACTTCCTGTAGATATGCCACAGGAGAGACCGGAAATCCTTCCCGGAACGCTGGACCTGATGGTCCTGAAGACGCTGGCCGTGCTCGGCCCTCTGCACGGCTTCGGCCTGGCCAGGCGGATTGAGCAGATCAGCGCGAACCTGATCGAGCTGAACCAGGGTACGATTTACGCCTCCCTGCTGCGCCTCCAGCAGCAGGGTTGGATTTCCTCGGCCTGGGGCGTCTCCGAAAATAATCGCAAAGCGAAGTTCTACTCGATCACGCGGGCGGGCCAAAAGAATCTGGCCGCGGAGACCAAGAGTTGGGAGCGAACCTCGGGCATGATGACCCGCGTGCTGGCGCTCGAAGCGGAGGACTGAATTTTATGCGTGTCCTGTTTTCGAAGCTCGGGGCGATGTTCCGGCGACGCTTTCTGGATCAGGAATTCGACGCCGAGGTCGAAACCCATCTCGAAATGTTATTCGAGGAAAATATCAGCCGTGGTATGACGCCCGAAGAGGCGCGGCCGGCGGCGTTGCGCAGCCTGGGCAACGTCACGCGCGTGAAAGAAAGCCAGAGGGAATCGCGGGGCTTGCCGCAGATCGAGACCTTGTTCGCCGATCTCAAATACGGCGCGCGAATGCTGTGCGCAAACCCGGGCTTTACGCTGATCGCCGCGCTGACGCTGGCGCTGGGAGTCGGCGTGGTGACGACGGTGTTCACGGCTTACAATGAAGTGGCCCTAAAACCTCTTCCGGTGGCCGACCCCAGCCAGGTGGTTCGCCTGGAACGATGGTTTGCGGACGGCGGTCATGGCGACATCCAATATGGGTTTTCTTTCCCCGAGTATTTATACTGCCGGGATCGCAACGATGTGTTTACCGGTTTGGTAGCTGCGACCGGGTCGCATACAGTGGTAGCGGGTGACGGGGAGAAACTCGGCGGGCAACTGGTGACCGCGAATTACTTCACCGACCTCGGCGTGCCCGCGCAAATCGGCCGGACATTTCTACCGGACGAAGATCGCACGCCGGGTGGGAATCCGGTGATCGTGCTGAGCAATACCTTTTGGGAGCGACGGTTTCATAGCGACCGTGAAGTGACCGGGCGCATCGTGAAGCTGAACGGCATCGCCTTTACGGTCGTAGGCGTTGCGGCGAAAGAGTTTTCCGGCACCGCGGTGATTCCCCAGCCCCCCGATTTTTGGGCGCCTGTATCGATGCAGGCGCAACTGGCGCCCGGGCGCGACTGGCTGAACGCAGCGGACGATCAGCAGTTCCAGATCCTGGCGCGAATCAAGCCCGGGGTGGGCGCGCGTCGCGCGGAAGCGGAGACCGCCGGACTGATCCGCCAGTTCGCAGGCACGTATGAGGAAGAGCATCGGACGACGACCGTGACGCTGCAACGGACGTCGCTGCTTGGCAATACAGAAGACGTACGCTTTCAAGCCTCGGCGCTGGCCATCATGTTGATCGTCGGCATGGTGCTTCTCGTCGGCTGCGTGAATATCGCGAATATGCTGCTGGCCAGAGGAGCAGCCCGGCAAAAAGAGATCAGCGTTCGCCTGGCGCTGGGCGCGAGCCGCGGCCGTGTGATTCGCCAGTTGCTGACCGAGAACCTGCTGCTGTCGGTGATCGGCGGCGCCGGAGGATTGCTGCTTTCGATCTGGACCAGCAAGATGTTGTGGATCGCTCTCGAACAATTCCTTCAAAAAACGTCCAAGGGACTAGGATTCGATTTGGCGGTCGGCATCGATTTGAGCCCGGATTGGCGGGTGCTCGCGTATGCGATGGTCTTGTCCCTGTTCGCCGGGCTGCTGTTCGGGCTTTCACCGGCACTTCAGTTCAGCCGTCCGGATCTGACCACCGCACTAAAGACCGACGGCGGATTCGGAGCGGGATGGAGCCGTTCGCGGTTGCGCAGTCTGCTCGTAGCCACGCAAGTTACCGTGTCGATGATGTTGCTGATCAGCTCTGGTCTGCTGATGCGCGGGCTCAGCCGCGCGCAGGTTGCGGAGCCAGGCTACGAAACGCAGAGCGTGTACTCCGTCTTCGGCGATTTCGGCCCCGATCCGGTAAAGGCGGCGGCGCTGGAGCAACGGTTGAGGGGTCGGTTTGAGAATCTGCCTGAGGTCAGGAATGTCGCCCAGGGAACGACGCCGCTGATGGGGACATGGACCATTCCGATCATGGCGGGGACGGAACTTGCCCGGACGCTGGCCAGTTCCGCGTCGGACACCTATTTCGATCTGTTCGGGATCCCGATTGTCCGCGGAAGGCATTTCACCCGGCTCGAATCCGAGCAGGCGCAAACCCTCGCTATCGTGAGCGAAGCGACGGCACGCAAGGTCGCCGCGATTCGGGCGGCGGCGGGAGCCATCGATCCGAGGCTGCAAGCGGGTTTGTCGATGATGAACCTGGAAGCCGGTCCGGTGCAGATGCAGCGGTCGTTTGCGCAGATCAGCGCGCTGTTCGCCGCAATTCTGGCGGCTCTAGCCCTGGCCCTGGCGGGCGTGGGAATTTACGGCGTGATGTCGTACCTGGTTAGCCGCAGCATCAAGGAGATCGGCGTCCGTGTCGCGCTGGGAGCGAAGGCGGGCGACGTCCTACTCTCTGTCGTGGTGCGTGGATTGCGGCCTGTGTTCTGCGGATTAGCGCTAGGCGTTGCCGGAGCAGCGGCGTTATCCGCGCTACTGCACTCGACGCTCGCGCTGCCAGGTTCGCCCGACTTTTTCTACGGCGTCCCTTTTTACGATCCGGCAACATTCCTCGGATTGTCGGCGTTTCTCATCGTTGTAGCCGGTATCGCCAGTGCGATTCCCGCGCGGCGCGCGTTAAGCGTGGACCCGATTATCGCGTTGCGCTTCGAGTGATTTCCCACAGAATATGTGGGGCGGGCTAGCAGCCCGCAGCCTGCTACCAACAGGCTCGTTCGTCGCTCGAAAAGAGCCGCCTGGTAGGCGGCTGCGGGCTGCTAGCCCGCCCCACAAAGCCAGAGGCGAGAATCTCCCTACAACCTCTTCAGCCAGATACTCCGGATGAAGATTTTGCCCGTTCCCTCGATCTCAAACCCGATCAGCCCGCTCTTCCGAAACTTGGTCGGATCGTCGTCGATCAGGATCGACATCACGTGGCCGTTGATGATGTGCGTCATCGTCGTTCCCCGCGCGATGATGTGGAGCTGATTCCAGTCGTCTACTTTCACGTATCCGCCCAGTTCGTCCTTATCGCCGAGCGTGGCCAACAGCCGCGGGCTCTTGCCCTCTTCGGTCCGGACGACCTGCCCTCTCCACGCGATGATGCCGCGTCCGGTGGCTTGTTCGTAATACTGCCCGCTGTAGCGATTCTGGCCGTCGAAATCGAATTGCGCGCCCAGCATGTCCCACTTGGCCTGCGATTCGCGGCTGGGAGGCGTGCCCGCGGGCTGGCCGCTGGGGCACGTTGACGGGCCTCGGCCACGTCCGCCGCCGCCTGGCCCTCTGCCCTCTCTGGGCGGAAGGATCGCGCCACGATACTGAACGCCGCTGTTCACGTGCGCACCTTCGCCCCTCATCTCCAGCTTCATCTCGAAATCGGCCGGCTCGCCACCTTGCCAGATCAGATAAATCGTTCCGGTGGGCTTTTCGCATGTCGACTCCGACTCAATGGCTCCATCGACGATGCGCCAGAGATTCTTATCGCCGTCCCAGCCGTTCAACGTCGCGCCGTCGAACATCGAGACCCAACCCGTGTGGTCGTTAAAATCGATCGGGTCCGGCTGGCGGAATCCGCCGCCTCCGCTGCCCCGTCCCGGACCGGGAGCGCCGGCCGCCGGGGGCTGTTGCGACTGGGCGGGTACTCCCGAAAAAAAGAAAAGACTAATAAGAAGAGCCTTAAGAACGTTCACGCCGTCTCCCTTCAACTACACGTGGTTTTTGGGGGCTTGAAACGGTTCAAGCCTCGCTTAACGTATCCCAGAAACACGCTGTTGTCAATGCCGGCCACTCGCGAGTATCATCGGTGGATGCTGGGATGGCGCGTTTACTCCATATTCATCTTCGCCGCGACGCTGTTCGCTCAACCGCGTGAACGGCGCGTCACCTCCGAGTATCGGGCGACGGTGCCAGCCGCGACCTCGGGGAAAGATTTTCGCCTTTGGATTCCCGTCCCGCACGATGATGAGTATCAGCGGATCACCGACCTGAAGATCGTTTCCTCGGCTCCCTATAAAGTTGCGACAGATCCGCTGGGGAACCGCATTGTCAGCCTCGAATCCAGCACCGTGGCGACATTGATTACGCCTGCGACGCGCGGCGCGGAAATTGTACCGATTTCCACGCCATCTTCATCGGCTATGCGCGGGCGATGGGCATTCCCGCGCGCTTCTCGATGGCTTTCCGATTCCATCCGAACGCGGCCACGGCACCATCGCCGGCTACCACTGCTGGGCCGGGCTCTACGCGAAGGGCATCGGCTGGATTTCCATCGACGCCTCGGAAGCGGCCTAGGATCCATCCCGGCGCGAGTATTTTTTCGGCGCCCACGATGAGAACCGCGTCGAATTCACGCGCGGACGCGACATTCAACTGACGCCGCGGCAGGCCGGGGACCCGCTGAACTATTTCATCTACCCTTACGCAGAAGTCGACGGGAAAACGGTCGAGGATCTGGAGCGCGTCCTTTCCTGGTCGGACCAGCCTTAACCGGCGATCGACTGCAGCTCTCCAACCAGCTCTTGCAGGCGTTTCGCCTCTTCATCCAGTTCCCGGCTGGCCGTGCTCGATCGCTCCGCATCGGCGGCGTTTTGCTGATTGATTCGCTCCAGATCGGAAAGCGCGGAGGCGATCTGCGACATACCCGTGGCCTGTTCGCGGCTCCCGCCGTTGACACTGCCGCTCAATTCGCTGGCGCGCGTCGCAACCTCGCTCACCGACCGGATTACCCGCGCGGCATGCGCCACGCGCGTCTCTCCTTCCCGGGCGTTGCGAACGGATTCCTCGATCAGTTCGCCCGTCTGTCGCGCCGCTTCGGCGCAGCGCAACGAAAGATTGCGGACCTCGTCGGCGACAACGGCGAAGCCCAGTCCGGCCTGGCCCGCGCGCGCCGCCTCGACCGCCGCGTTCAACGCCAGAATATTGGTTTGAAACGCAATCCCGTCGATCGTCAGGAGGACCTTCGAGATCTTCCCACTGGACTGGACAATTGCCTCGATACTTTGGCTGAGAGCGGCCATCGCTTTTCCGCCCTCATCGATCTCATGATCCACGCGTACCAGGTATTCGGTCAGCGTTGTGCAGGCATCGACGTTGGCCTGCGCGGTCGCGCTCACTTCGGTGCTGGCCGCCGACGTCTGTTCGAGCGAAGCGGCCTGAGATACGGTCGAGTCCAGCACCTGGCTGCTCGATGCCGTCACAGCGTCCGCGGCGCGCGTGACTTCAGCCGAAGCCCGCCCCAGTTGATTCGCCGCGCCGCCGATCTTGCGTTTCACCCAGCGCACCAGCAGCCAGGAGAAAGCGGCTCCGCAGAGGAGCGCCAGTCCCGCCATCCCCTCCACCTCTAACTCGCCGCGATGCGCCACAGCCGCCGCTTCCGCGATCTTGCGGTCCGCTTCGTCCTTCTTGTAGGCGTTGAGCGCAGCGATGCTGCTCTGCAATTGCTGAAAGCCAGGCATCGCTTCCGCCAAAAACGCCTTCATAGCGACTTTCTTATCGCCCCGCGTGCTGACCGGTTCGATCCGCGTCCACCGCTGGAAGAGCTCTTGCTTGGCTTGAATCGCCGAACGCAGAAGCCGCCGGTCTTCCTCCGATGCGGCATATTTCCCGTACACCGCCATCTCGCTCTCGAAGCTCGCGCTCAGCTTCATCGCGTCCGCCTGAATCTGCGCCATTTCCTTGCGATCGGCGGAAACGCAGTGCGACCGCATCTTCCCGCGCGCGTCCTTGGCAATGGAGTCGGCGCGCCCCAACGTGTAGATCGCCGGCAGCGAATTCAACGATACATCTTGCGAACCGGCGTTCATCGCGCGCATGGCAAGCACCGCGAGTATACCTTCTCCAGCCCCCAGCACGACCAGCGTCGCGCTCAACAGTGCGATTCTTCCCCGTAGAGTCATCCAGTAACCTCATCGCCCCGCGAATACGTTTCGTGAACTTGCTCATGCTCTCTACTGGGAGGCCGATGAGCCAAAGCATGAAGCGTTTTCGAATGTCCGCCATTCTGCTGTGCGCCCTGCCATTGTGCGCGCAGGACGCCGGGTCCTTTTTTTCCTGGCCGACCGACGTAATTAATAATGAACTGCCCTCGTGGCTGCGCTTTTCCGGCGAGGAACGGATGCGCATGGAAGGCTACCAGAACGGCGGGTTCAAATCGAACAACGCCGACTACTATCTGCTCCAACGCCTGCGTCTGAACATGAAAATCCAGCCCGCGTGGTGGCTGAAGATTATCGCGCAGTCGCAGGACGCGCGAGAGTTCTACAAGGGAGGCACCCCTGCGCCGCCCTATCAGGATACCTGGGATCTGCGGCTGGCTTATGCCGAAATCGGCGACATGGAAAAAGGCTTTTTTGCCCTCCGCGTCGGACGCCAGGACATCAACCTCGGTGAGGAACGTCTGGTGGGCAGTTCCAACTGGACCAATGGCGCACGCAGCTTCGACGCGGCGCGTTTGAACCTGCACCATAAGAAACTCCGCCTGGACATCTTCGCCGCTTCCGTGGTGGTCGAAAGAGACGGCGGTTTGGGCGAGATCACGCCCGGGAGCAATATTTACGGCCTTTACGGCGGCCTTGACAACGTGATTCCCAACTCGACCATCGAGCCTTATCTGTTCTGGCGCTCGCAATCCGACGTGAAGGCGCAACTGGGCGGCGTCGGAACCTACGATATGAAGATCCCCGGCATCCGCTGGGTGGGAACGCTGCCTCTGAATTTCGATTACAACACCGATCTGGCATTAGAGCGCGGCAGCGTGCTGAAGGACAACATTGACGCCTGGGCCGGACACTGGGTGGTCGGCTACAATATGCCCGCGGTTCGCTTCACGCCGCGAGTGTTCGCCGAATTTAACTACGCCACCGGCTCCGCCAGTGCGAAACTCGGCGAGCGCCATACGTTCGACCAGCTCTACGCAACCGCGCACGATAAATATGGATTCTCCGATCAGGTGGGATGGAAGAACATCCAGCAGATCCGGGTCGGCCCCGAGTTTAAGCTCACATCCCGCTGGTATCTATCGACGCGCTATAGCGACTACTGGCTCGCCAATGCCCACGACGCGCTTTATAACACCTCTAATGCGGTCGTGGCGCAGATGGCCAATGGCTCGGCGGGCCGGTGGGTCGGCCAGGAACTCGATCTGGTCAACGCAATCAAGGTGTCGAAGATCACCACCATCGGCGGCGGTCTGTCGCACATTTTCCCGGGAACCTTCCTGAAAATGGCGACACCGGGGCACGCCTATACGGCTCCCTACCTGTTCTTCGAGACCAAATTCTAGCATCGCCGCCATCCCCTCCATAACTGTCGGGGTTCCATAGATCTGTCGTGGAACCCCGACAGTTATGGAGGGGATATACACTGTATCCTGATTCAGTGATCCGCCCTTTTTCTTTTCTCCTACTCGCCATCCCGCTAGCGGCTCAATCGCGGTTCGAAGTCGAGGAAGCGACGATCGCCCAGGTCCATGACGCGATGAAGGCCGGCCGCCTCACTTGCCGCGCGCTGGTCGATCAATACCTGAAACGCATCGACGCCTACGACAAAAACGGCCCCGCGATCAATTCCATCGTGCTGGTGAATCCCAACGTCCCGAAGGAAGCCGACGAACTGGACCGCCGCTACGCGCAGTCGGGCTTAACCGGACCCCTTCATTGCGTCCCGATGATCGTCAAGGATAATTTCGAGACCAAGGGCCTTCCCACCACCAACGGCGCGCTCGTTTTCGCGAAATATATCCCCGACAAAGATGCATTCCAAGTCAAGCGCGTGAAGGATGCGGGCGCGCTGGTGCTCGCCAAATCGAACATGGCCGAATGGGCGTTCAGCCCCTATGAAACCGTCAGTTCCATCCTCCCCGGTTACACCCGCGATCCCTATGCGACGAGTCGCGTCACCGCCGGATCCAGCGGAGGCACCGCCGCGGCCATCGCCGCCAGCCTCGGCCTGGCCGGGCTCGGCAGCGACACAGGCAACTCCATCCGCGGCCCGTCGTCCCATCAATCTCTGGTCGGCATTCGGTCGACGATGGGACTCACCAGCCGCGCCGGCGTGTTCCCGCTCAGCATGCTCGCCGATATCGCCGGCCCCATCGCGCGCAGCGTCGAAGATGCCGAAAAAGTTTTTCAAGTGATCGTCGGCGCCGATTCCGACGACCCCATCACCTCGGCTGCCTCGTCCCATTTCCCCCAAAATTACGCAGCGTCACTCGATAAAAACGGCTTGCGCGGGGCAACCATCGGGATTCTCCGCCAGGCATATGAACGCGAATCGACCGATCCGGAAATCGTCGGTATTTTCATGACCGTCATCGAAGACCTGCGCCGCGCCGGAGCCACTATCGTCGACCCTGCAACGGTCGATCAGGTCCGCCGCGAGCGCGGCGCAGGCCCTTGCCAAGGCTTCAAATATGACCTCAATCATTTCCTGGCCGAGCGAAACGTGCCGGTGAAAACCCTCGCCGATATCATCAAGTCGGGCGGCTTCCATCCCTCCGCCCAGCGGCGCCTGGAACAGACCGAACAAGGTCCTGAAAACGGCCCCGATTCCCCCGCCTGCAAGGCCGACGCCGCCTATCGCGAGCAGGTGCGCGAGTCCGTCAACAAAACCATGGACAAGCTAAAGCTCGACGCGTTTGTGTACCCCACCTGGAGCAATCCGCCGCGCCTCATCGGCGATTTGAACACCCCCGCCGGCGACAACAGCCAGTTTTATTCCCCCACCACCGGCTTTCCGGCCATCAACGTCCCGATGGGATTTTCGAGAGGCGGCACGCTCCCCGCCGGCATGACGATCTTCGGCCGTGCATGGTCCGAACCATTGTTGATTCGATTCGCCTACTCCTACGAACAGGCAACGCACCATCGCCACCCCGCCGCCGTCGACTCCGCCGCTGCGGTAGTGATCGATGGAATCCCCGCCCTTACGGGCCGGGGTTATAACCTTTACTTTTTCCTCCGCGCGAACTTCATCCCCGACCAATCCGCATCCACCGCGCAAATCTTGTAATCGACCATCCCGACGCCGAGCCCAGTCAGCCTGACGTCATTTTGATTGAAGTCAACTTTGTACCGGCCCGCCTTCTTTGGATAAATGATCCACAGCGAGCAACCCTCCGGCATCCTCGCCGACGCCAGATCGAACGCATCGGCCAGCTCGTGACTCGCGCGGACGAACCACAACACCAGCTTCGTGTCTCGCGTAATCCGCGCTTGCAATTCGACGCTCTCCGGCAGATCCCCGAGCAGTTCGACGAACCCTTCTTCCCTGCCGATCAGCGCCGCCTTAACACCCGCTTTCAGATCGAGTTTCTTCGCCAAAGGCGATCCAGCGAACCGCTGCATGTGCGGAACAGGTTGAGCGACCGCCGCCGGCGCATTCTTTATCGCCCGCTTAACCGCAGCGCCAACACCGGACCAGGAAGTGAAGATCGCGTCAGGCAACTCGGCGCGAACGCGGGCGACCTTTTCTTCCACGCCACCGGCGAACACGATGGGGATCTCGCGCAGCGCCTTACTATTGCGCAGCGCGCCCGCCACTTCGCGTCCGTGGGAAGGCAACCGGTCTAGGTCGATCAGCATCAACGCCGGAGGATTCTCGCGCAAACGCCCGATCATGCCGGCAGGATCGAAGGGCGAGGCATCGACATCGAATCCGCCTTTCTTGAGGACACGCGCACGCTCCGCGGCCAGCTCCGCATTCCAACACACCAGCCGAATTCGCGACATCTTTTCTATTGTGGCGTACCGTTCCCAGCCCCATGCGTCAGCTTGGGGTTTGACTCGATAGAAGGCAACCCCACGCTTACGCATGGGGCTGAAAAACCACACGAATTGCCCGCCAGTGGGCGCCGCTCGCCCGAACCTACTCGTGCTTCTGCGCCACCTGAAAATGGCTCAGCGTATCCGCGTAGTTGGCGATGCCTTTATACAGTGCGTCGGCAATCTTCTGCCGGTACTCCGGCTTCCGGAGCAGCGCTTCGTCGCCCGCGTTGGTCAGAAACCCGATCTCCGCCAGGACGCTCGGCATCGACGCGCCGATCAGCACGATGAAAGGCGCCTTTTTGAGGGGGCGATTTTTCGCCGCCACGTTGCCCTTGCTTTCGAGAGAACCCAGCGACGTCTGCAGCCTCGCCGCGAATTCGCGCGATTCGTCGATCTTGTCCTTCAGCGCGATCTTTTGCAGCAGATCTTTCAGATCATGGATGGAACTGCCCGAACCGGCGTTTTCGCGCGACGCCACGTCCATCGCGGCTTTGGACGTCGTGAAGTTGAGATAGTACATCTCCACTCCCGCCACCGTCCGGATGGGCGAAGAATTCGCGTGAATCGAAAGGAACAGATCGGCCTTCCGGTCGTTGGCGATACGCGTGCGAGCCTCCAGCGGAATGAAGGTGTCGTCCGCACGCGTGTAAATCACTTCGCTCCCCAGCCGCTCCTCGATCAGGTCCCCCAGTCGCCGCGCCACATCCAGCACCACCTCTTTTTCACTCAACCCCGAAGGCCCGTGCGTGCCGATATCCTTGCCCCCATGGCCGGGATCGATCACCACGCGACCGAGTTTCAACCCCAGCACCCGCGTCAGCGAACGGTCGCCGTTGGCATTGCGCTTGGCCGGTTCAGCCGCAACGCCCAGCGTCGCCGTTTCCATCTTCGTCTCCGTTTTCCGTTCCGTCGTCTTCGCCGGTGCCGTGCCGGGAGCAGGCGGCAATTCGCTCTTCCACGACGAAGTCGAAAAGGAGGGCCCAGGAACTTTGGTGGGCTTCGCCATCACCGCCATCGGCGGAGGATCAATCAGTTCGGCCGGCGTCTCGGCTCGCGCAATTTCGGTGTGCGGTGGCGGCTCAAATTTGCGCGGCTCCGGTTTCTTGGCGATCATCACCGGGGCAGGCGAAGCCGCTGGACCCCCATCCACAATCACGATCGGATGCGTCACCGAAGCAGGCGCGGCAGGCGCCGGGATCGGTTCGGTCACATTGGTCACCACCGGCGCCGGATGCTCCTTCGTGCGCAGTTCAATCATCAACCGGTCGGGACTGCCTAGTTGAGCCGCGGTAAACTCCACCCGCTGCTCCAGATCCAACACCACCCGCGTCACGCCCGGCTGCGTCTCCGCAATGCGGATCTGCTTGAGGATTCCGTCGCCCACCGCGATGGTGCGCAGCCCATTGGCGATCATCTCCGGCCGTGCCTGAATGTCGAAAAACAGACGGTCGGGATTCGTCAAACGTTCGGAATGAAATTTGAACCCGGTCGAGACGTCAATCGCGACGCGCGTCATTTCGCCCAGGGACCAGAACCTGACTGCGCTCACCTTTCCGGTTTGCGCCTTAGTCGAGGCGGCAAAACACACCCCCGCCACAAGCAGGAAACTCGTGGCGAGCCTCGACCTATTGCGCGGTCTTAAGGTGCAGCCTGCCATTTTCGTCGATGAACTGTTCCACCGCCGCCGGCTTGATTTCCAGCGGCTTCACTTCCACCGTTTTCGCACCGGCAACGGGCGCGTCTCCCTTTGCTGCATCCGGCGGCTTGGCCGCATCCGCCGCGCGGCGCGCTTCGCCGTAGCGCTTGCCCACCTGGTAAACGTAATTTTCCGTTTCCGCGTACGGCGGAATCCACTTATATTTGTCTACCGCGCCCGGACCCGCGTTATAAGCCGCCAGCGCCAGCCGGTCGTCCTTGTACAGATCCTTCAGATACTTCAAATATTTCACGCCCGCTTCGATGTTCTGCTGCGGATCGAAGCTGTTGCTCACGCCCAGCATCCGCGCGGTCGAAGGCGTCAACTGCATCAGCCCCTCGGCGCCCTTATTCGAAACGGCGTGGACGTTGTAGTTGCTCTCCACTTTGATCATCGAATGAATCAACAGCGGATCCACATCGTGGGCCCGCGCGGCCTTATCGACAATCGCGTTCAGGTCGCGGTTGGCCTTTTCGAGAAGCGCCTTGCCAGGCGCGTCGAGCGGCGGCGTAATCTTCGTCAGCGCGGGCTTCGAGGAAACCACCACGCTTCGCACCAGTTTCCCTGTGCGTGGATCGGCCCGCACCACTTGCGTTTTATGCACCGCCGGAGCGGGCGCACCGGTGGCAACGGGGTTCGAATCCGCGGCGCGAGTGGGGGAGGCGGCCAGCATGGCAAGTGCCACTATCAAACAAATATACACCTTTTTGTTTAATTCCACTATAGGATGCGGCTCCTTCGGGCACAGGCTCCCGGACGTTGCTACCATCATCTCATGACGCGAGGTGGATTCGTTTTGGCCGGCGGCGCCAGCCGGCGCATGGGACAGGACAAAGCCCTGCTGCCTCTGGGAACTGGAACCATGGTCGAGCAAATCGCCTTGGTCGTAAGAAAGGCCGCCGGAAACGTGACCATCCTCGGACCGGTCGAACGCTACGCTCACCTGCGCTTTCCCGTTGTACCCGACAAAATCGAAAATTGCGGACCCATCGGCGGTCTTTACACTGCCCTTTCCATCACCGAAGCCGACTGGAACGTTCTCGTCGCCTGCGACATGCCGCACGTGACCCCGGAGTTTCTGATTCAGCTGTTCGAAGCCGCCGAAACGGCGGACGCCGATTGCCTGGTCCCCGAAACCGCCGGAAAACCCGATCCCCTGTGTGCCGTCTACCACCGCCGAGTGGCCCCTGCCGCGGAATCCGCGATTCAACGTAAACTATTCAAAATGCAAGATTTTATATCCACCCTTCGGACTTCCCGCTGGCCTGTTCGCGATCCCCGGCCACTCTCCAACGTCAATACTCCCTCAGAATGGACCGCGAGATGACTCCGACGCGCCACTCCCACTATATTGAGTTTGAGCACATTTATAAGACGTTCGATCGGCCCGTTTTAGTCGATGTCAATTTTCACGTCGACGCCGGGGAGACGCTCGCGGTCATCGGCCGCAGCGGCGTCGGCAAGTCCGTAAGTCTCGGCCACATCATGGGTTTCATCAAACCCGACTCCGGCCGCATCCACGTCGCTTACACCGATATGACCGACGAAACCGAGTCCGAATGGAAGCGCATTCGCAAAAAAGTCACCATGGTGTTTCAATCCGGCGCTTTGTTCGATTCGTTGACGGTGGGTGAAAATATTCTATTTTCGCTCGAATTGCGCGAGGATTACGACGAGAAAAACAAGGAGGACGTGGTTCGTGGCCTCCTGCAAATGGTCGACCTGCTGGATTACCGCGACGAATATCCGGCCGATTTATCCACCGGACACAAGCGAGCCGTGGCCATCGCCCGGGCGCTGGCCGCGCAGCCCGAATGCATTCTCTACGACGAGCCGACGACCATGGTCGACCCCATCATGAGCGACCACGTCGGCAACCTCATGCTGCGCCTCAAAACTCATTTGCGCCTCACCAGCGTAGTCGTGACGCACGATCTGGACCTGATGCGCAAGGTCGCCGACCGCGTGGTTTTTCTGTTCGAAGGCCACGCCATTTACTTCGGCCCGGTCTCCGAACTGGAAAACTGCCCGCATCCGCACATCCAGGAATTCCTGGCCATGGACCGCGTGTAGTGGCCCTCCGGAAAGGCAGGCGCGCCACGACTCCACGACTGAGCCCTGACAGTCATGGAGGGGATGCTAGCGTTTCGCCAGCCACTTCACGAACAGCGACACCGCCATCGCGAATCCAATCCCGACCACCAGCCGGCGCACCGCTGTCCGCCCGATCTTTCGCGCCATTCCCGCTCCGCCGTAGCCTCCCGCGATCGCCCCCGCGGCCATGATCAGCACGTACGGCCACTGCACCATATGCTCGAACATGAAGTACAACGCCGCCACGCCGTTGATGCACAGCGCGAAGAAATTCTTCAAGCCGTTCATCTGATGAATGTCCGTCAACCCGAGAATGCTGAGCGCGGCCAGCATCAGGATGCCGATCCCGGCGCCGAAATATCCTCCGTACAGGGCGACGAAAAATTGAAACACGATCGCTCCGGCGAGCCATCTCGCCGATTCGTGACGCGCCTCGGTCTTGAACATCCTCTGCACCGTCTCCTGCACCATGAACAAAATGGTCGCGAATAAAATCAAGAACGGAACCAGCGCGTCGAAAATCGCAGGCGGCGTGAAGCGTAGTAGAAACGCTCCCAAAATGCCTCCCACCAGGCTCGGCGCGATCAGCGCCAGCATCCGTGAGTCCGCTGTGCGCAGTTCTTTCCGGTAACCCGCCATCCCTCCCAGCGACCCCGGCCAGATAGCGACCGTGCTGGTCGCATTCGCGGAAACCGAGTCCAGCCCCAGCCAGATCAGCGTCGGGAACGACAGCAGCGTGCCGCCTCCGGCGACGGAATTAATCGCGCCGGCGGCGAAGGCGGAAGCAAAAGCGGCGGAGCCGTGTAAAAGGTCCATGGGGGCTGGTAACATAAAAGATTACCAGGAGACAGTTTGGCCGCGCCGCCATCGATCATTGCTATCTATCCCGGTTCCTTCGACCCTATTACCAATGGGCATCTGGACCTGATCGCGCGCGGCAGCCGGATCTGCGAGCGGCTGATTGTGGCCGTTCTGAGGAACGATTCGAAGAAGGCGCTTTTCTCCGTCGAAGAGCGGGTCGAAATCGTGCGGGAAGTGGTGAAGCCGTTCGCCAACGTGGAAGTGGAATCGTTCGGCGGCCTGCTGGTGGATTATGCCGCGGCGCGGGGCGCGAATCTGATTTTGCGCGGCATCCGCGCGGTGTCGGATTATGAATACGAGTTGCAGATGGCGCTGATGAATCGCCGCCTGCGGCCTGAACTGGAGACGGCGTTTCTGATGGCGGGCGAGGCGTTCTCGTTCCTCAGTTCGCACCTGGTAAAGGAAGTGGTTTCGCTCGGTGGAGATATTTCAGGCCTGGTGCCTCCCGCGGTGGAGGCCCGCCTCAAGATTAAATTTGGACGGTAAACAAGACTATGCAAACACTACAAGCCTTGGCAGAGAGAATTTCTACGATCAGCGTCTCCTCGACCATGAAGGTCGCGGCCGACGCCGAGAAGCTGCGCCGTGAAGGCGTCGATGTGGTGGACTTCAGCGCCGGCGAACCGGACTTCCCCACTCCGGCGAATATCAAGCGCGCCGCCATCGACGCGATCGATCACAATTTCACCAAGTACACCAACGCCGCCGGCACGCTCGAACTGAAGCAGGCCATCTGCGACCGTCACAAGATCGACTACCAGACGGCCTACGCCGCCAATGAATGCGTCGTGACCGTCGGCGGCAAGCACGCCATCTTCAACCTGATGCAGGCGCTTGTCGAGCCGGGCGACGAAGTAGTCATCCCCGTTCCCTACTGGGTCACATATAAGGACGTCGTCAATTACTCCGGCGGCAAGTGCGTCTTCGTCGACACCGACGAGAACGAGGGTTTCGACCTGCGCGCGTCGATGATCGAACGCGCGCTCACGCCCAAGACGAAGATGATCCTGCTGAACTCGCCGTCAAACCCGTCGGGCGCGGTGTTCGCCTGGAGCGAACTCGAAAAGATCGTCGCCGTGGCCAAGGATCGCGGCATCTGGATCCTCACCGACGAGTGCTACCACCGTTTTCTGTATGACAGCGAGCCGGTGTCCCTGGCGTCCATTCCGGGCGCGAAGGAAACGATTGTCGTGGCCGGGTCGTTATCGAAAACCTACGCCATGACCGGCTGGCGCATCGGCTTCGTGCTGGGCCCCGCCGGCGTTGCCACGGGCATCACCAAGCTGCAATCGCACTCGACGTCGAATCCTACTTCGATCGCCCAGAAAGCCGCGGTCGAAGCGTTGAAAGGACCGCAGGAATCCGTCTCCGTCATGCTGGCCGAGTACAAGAACCGCCGCGATTATGTCATCTCGCGTCTGCGCGCCATGCCCGGCGTCAAGACCCAGGTTCCGCAGGGCGCGTTCTACGCTTATCCGAACGTCAGCGCCGCTTACACGGGAGGCATCACCAACTCCCTCCAGTTCGCCGAAAAGCTGCTGGCCGACCAGTTCGTCGCCGTCGTCCCCGGCGAAGCCTTCGGCACCAACGAGCATATCCGCATCTCCTACGCGACGTCCATGAAGGAGCTGGAAAAAGGGCTGGACCGCTTAGCGAAGTTCGTTGCCGCGCGGGTGTAGTCGAGCAATTGATGTTACCTATAATCGCGTCTGCCCGCATGCTCACGCATGGCGGTTCACCTGCTCTACCCCTGGGAACCGCGACCATCAGGGAGCGGACAGACGGGGAAAAACCGTTAGCATGATCCGCCTCACCCCTAGCTTCAAGGAAAAAGTCTGGGGTTCGACCCACCTCGAACCCCTTTTCCCCGACTCCCCGACGAAAATCGGCGAGGTCTGGTTTGAAGGCGTCCCCAATCTCCCGCTTCTCATAAAATTCCTCTTCACCACCGAAAAACTGTCGGTGCAAGTCCATCCGGACGACGCCTACGCCCGCCAACATCATGATTCTCTTGGAAAAACAGAGATGTGGCACGTGCTCTCCGCCGAGCCCGGCGCACAGATCGCCGCGGGCTTCCGCCAGCCCATCACCCCCTCGCAATTGCGCGAGGCTTCGCTCTCGGGCGAGATAGAACACCTGCTCCAATGGTTCGATGCCGCCCCCGGCGACACGTTCTTTATCCCCGCCGGCACGGTCCACGCCATCGGTGCAGGTCTCACCCTGTGCGAGATTCAGCAACATTCCGACGTCACCTATCGCCTCTATGATTACGGAAGGCCCCGCGATTTGCACCTCGATCAAGCTGTCGCCGTAAGCCGTTTAGGCCCCCATCCAGCCCGCCAGCAACCGCAAGGGGACCTCCTGGTCTCCAGCCCGTATTTCACCACCTTGAAGTCGAGACTTTCCCAGACGCCGGCCCTGAACGGGGAACTGCTGATCCTGATTGAGGGTTCCGGCGCGGTCAACGGGCAGCCCACCCGCGCGGGCGACGTCTGGTATCACGAGTCCGGCGATGCCGAGTTGTCGGGAAACGCGACCCTCCTTCGCGTCCGGCCTTAGTTCTTTCTTGACAATCGGGCGAATCTGTGAATAATTTAATGACAATGTTGTTGCTCCGGCAACAAGTATGTTTGTCGATCGAGCCTCGGTAGGGTTGCCGCGGGTTCGTGGGTTGTTACCAGTTGGGGTTTTATCTATTTCATTTGGACGCCGCTGCGTGTCTAAACGCAGTGGAAAGGGGAAAGACCGAAATGAAGTTCTCGCCACGAGTGTTTGCAGTTCTTTTCGCCATCGCTATCCTGCTGAGCTTAGGCAGTTCGACCGCGATGGCGCAGGTTGCCTCAGGCGGCACCATCGCCGGTCAGGTAACTGACCAACAAGGCGCATCTATGCCGGGGGTCGACATCAAGCTGACCGATCCATCCACAAATATCACGCTGACGGCCAAAACGAACGATGCCGGCCGCTTCACCATGGTGGACGTCCGGCCGGGAGCCTATAGCATCACGTTCTCGAAAGCGGGATTTACGACCAAGAGAGTGAGCGCGCAGGCGGTCAACGTCGGCGAAGTCCTTACGCTGAACGAAGTCCTCGAAGTGGGCCAACTGAGCAACGTGGTGGAAGTCACTACCTCCGCGGGCGCGGAACTGCAGACCGTCAACGCGAGCGTCGGCACTACCGTTTCGAGCGCGTCCCTGACCTACCTGCCGACGTTCGGCAACGACGCCTCCAGCCTGGCAATCTTCCAGCCGGGCGTATCGCCGGAAGGCTCGGTGGCCGGCGCGATGAACGACCAGAACTCGTATCAGTTGGACGGTGGCAGCAACACCAACAACATGGACGGCAGCATGACGGTCTACACGGGTAGCTACAACGGCAGAAGCTCCTTTGCCGGCTCTACCACGTCCGGAGCCCAGGCGCCTAGTGGCGTTCTGCCGACTCCGCCGGACACGCTGGAGGAATTCAAGGTTTCGACCTCCGGCCAGACCGCCGATTTCAACGGCTCCTCCGGCGCGCAGATCAGCGCGGTCACCAAGCGCGGCACCAACCAGTTCCACGGCACGGCCTATTGGTTTTACAACGCCAGCGACGTGGGCGCGGCCAATACCTGGGTGAATAACGCCAACAGCACTCCTCTTCCCATCACTCACAACAACCGACTTGGCTATACGGTCGGCGGTCCGCTGCTGCCCAAGTTCGCGGGCGGCAAGACTTATTTCTTCTTCGGCCAGGAATATTTCCGCTTCAACCAGACCGTGCTGGAAACCAAGCCGGTGCCGTCAGCCTCCTTGAGAGCGGGCATCATTCTGATGAACGAGGGCGGCACCTATGTGCCGTTCAATTTGAACAACAACGCGGTCACGTACAATGGGCAGTCGCTCCCTCCCGCCACTTGCGGCGGCGGCGCCTGCGACCCGCGCGGAATCGGCCCGAATTCCCTTGTTTCGACGCTTTGGAATAAGTACATGCCGGCGCCGAATTTGTTCACCTCAAGCGATCCCAACACCGAGAATTTTCAGGGCACCGTTTCGCTGCCCCAGAAGACCGCGTTCCTGGTCGGCCGCGTGGATCACGACTTTAGCGAGAAGTGGCGCATTTTCGCCAGTTATCGTTACTACGGCCTGACGCAGTTAACCACCAACCAGCTAGATATCGGCGGCGCACTGCCGGGTGATACGTTGGGCCAGTACGCGGCGCGCGCTCCGCGTCCGCAGAAGCCGGAGTTCCTGGCGGGCGGTGTGACCACGAACATCACCCCGACCATCACCAACGACTTCCATTACAGCTTCACCAAGAGCTGGTGGCAGTGGGCGACCTCGGCTGCTCCTCCGCAGCTTCCCGGCCTCGGCGGCGCACTCGAAATCGGCGGCGAGACAGCCAGTGCGCTGATCCCCTACAACGTGAACAACCAGAACACGCGCCAGCGCTTCTGGGACGAACACGACAGCATGTATAAGGACGACGTGACCTGGGTGAAAGGCAACCACGTGGTGCAGGCCGGCGGCAACTTTACCCGCAACTGGGACTATCACGAGCGCAACGATAACGGCCAAGGCATCAATACCTCGCCCGTGTATCAGGTTGGCAGCGGCAGCGGTATTTTGTACTCCGCCGCTGACCAGCCGGTGGGCCTGCCGTCGAGCGATGTCACCAAGTGGAACACGTATTACTCCGAACTGCTCGGCATCGTCAACCAGCCGCAGCAGTTGTTCACCCGTTCCGGTGCGCAGCTCACGCTAAATCCGCCGTTAACGCCAATGTTCGATCAAAGCACCATCAACAACTACAACATCTACATCACCGATTCCTGGCACATCAAGCCGAGTCTCACTTTGACCTACGGCTTGAGTTACACGGTGGAGACTCCTCCGGTGGAACAGAACGGCAAGCAGATTGAGCTGGTGAATTCCAACGGCAATCCCATCAACTTCACCGACTACTTCAACACCAAGTCGGCCATGGCACTGCAAGGTCAGGTCTATAACCCGACCCTCGGCTTCGCCTCCATCGCCAATGTCGTGGGCGCCAGCCACAAGTATCCGTTCAACCCGTTCTACGGCGGCGTGAGCCCGCGCGCGGCGCTGGCCTGGAATCCGAGAAAAAGCGACGGCATCCTCGGGAAGCTGCTGGGCGACGGCAAGACCGTCATCCGCGGCGGTTACGGCCAGATCTACAGCCGTCTGAACGGCGTCGGCCTGGTGCTGATTCCGCTGCTGGGCGTCGGCCTCGGCCAACCCGTTTCCTGCATCGGCGCATCCAAGACCGGCCAGTGCCTCGGCGCCGGTGGCGTGACCCCGTCCACTGCGTTCCGCATCGGGACGGACGGTCTGACGGCGCCGATCCCGACACCATCTACCACGCTGGCTCAACCCTTCTTCCCCGGCATCAACGGGAACGTGGCAGCGGGCGCGGCTTCGATCCTCGATCCCAGCTTCCGGCCGGCGGCGACCTACAACTTCAACCTCAGCATCCAGCGCGAAATCCGGCGAGGAGTGGTGTTTGAGGTAGGCTACATCGGCCGCGATATCACTCACGAATGGATGCAGCGTGACCTGGACGCCGTTCCCACCATGCTCACCTTGAATAACCAGAGCTTCGCACAAGCCTTCGCCGGCATGTACCTTCCCATGTGCGGGATCGGCCCGACCTGCGCCGGGAACAATAATGTTCCGGTGCAGCCATTCCTCGAATCCGCTCTCGGCGGGCCCACTTCGTCCTTCTGCAAGGGCTATTCGAGCTGCACGGCGGCAGTGGTCGCCAACCCGACCATGAACAACGCCATCACCCAGACCCAGGTGTTCTCGCTGTGGAATGCTTTGAGCTCGGCCTCCTCCTGGACGCAGGGCCGCACCATTCCCAGCAGTTCGAGTGCAGCCGTTCCTTCCGGCCAGGCGTCGGGTATCTATGCCGACGACAGCTCCGGCTACTCCAACTACAACGCCCTGTACACCACCTTCTCGATGCGCGACTGGCACGGCGTAACCACGCTATCGAACTTCACCTGGGGACGTTCGCTGGGCACCGGCAACCAGTCTCAGGCGACTTCGGAATACACGGTGGTGAATCCTTATAACGTGCGGCAGTCCATGTACGGTCCGCAGTACTGGGATTACAAGTTCACCTATTCGCAGACCTTCCTGTGGATGGAGCCGTTCTTCCGTTCGCAGAAGGGAATTCTGGGACACGCTCTGGGTGGCTGGCGCATCGCTCCGATCGTGGTGGCGCGCAGCGGAGCGCCTCTGCCGGTGTATAACCTCGCGAACAACGATTCCTTCGGCGAGACGGGTACCGGCAGCACCAACGACAACGCGGTCCTGGGTGCTCCGTACACCGGCGGAAACACCGCAAAATACAACTTCACCGCTCCAACGTCGGGCGTGGGAGCGGGTATCAACGGCAATGCCAACAACGGCGGCAACAACATCAACATGTTCTCGAACCCGGCGCAGACCTATGGCGAGTTCCGGAACTGCATCCTCGGTTACGACACCAGCTGCGGCGCTGCCGGCCAGATCCGCGGCATGTCACAGTGGAACGTGGACCTGAACGTGGCGAAGGACATCGCCCTGTTCCGCGAGCGCGTGTATGCCACGCTCTCGTTCCAGTTTTCCAACGTCTTCAATCACGTCGTGCTGCAGGATCCGTACCTCGCCATCGGCAGCCCGGCGGATTGGGGCGTGCTGGGTGCGAACGAAAACGGCCAGGCGAATCAGCCTCGCAACCTGACCTTCTTTTTGAAGGTGCGGTTCTAACCCACGAAGTAAATCGAAACACCTAAAGGCGCCCCGGGAACTCCCCGGGGCGCTTTTTTTGTTTAGAGCAATCTACGGAATTTCGGAACACGGCGCAGCGCGAACCTCGGAAGGGCCCTCCGTGAAGCGTTTGAACCCCGGAGGGCGCACGCTGGGCGGGCCAGCACATGATCACCACCTCCAGGATGTGTATCTAGCCGTAAAAACGGCACATCCGTCTCCGACCTGGCAGCCGCCCGGGATCCATTGGCGATCCTTATCCACCCTCACCAGGACAACGAATTATGACATCCGGAATGTCGCAATTCAAAAAAATGTATCGCTTGGGCAAAGGGATTTTCCCGCCATATCCTACCTTAAACGAATATTGACAATCCCGTAAATCTGGGAGTAATTTTAAGGCATCACGCCTTTGCCGGCGTAGAATTGAGCACGTACAAGTTGTGAGCCGCCTTAACGCGCACCGCTGGGTTATACCGCACACGTGGCAGGGAAATACGTCCAGGAAGACTGGGAGAAGCCCATATCCCTCAGCGTATCGGCGTTTGGTCTCAAGCTTGCTGCTACTGTTCAACAACTATTGCTTCGAAACGAAAGTCGACCCGCAAGGGTCGAACCGAGGAACTGCTTCTTCTTATTTTGGGGCTTCATTGAACTGATTTAATCAGCGGGCCAAAAATCTCGCGGGATAGCGGTCATTCATCAAAACCGGCCGAATCTCAAAAACTTGATCTTGATTGGGGGTTCTTTAAATGTACAAGCAATCGACTTGCTTCCGATTGAAAGCACTATTATTATTCTCGCTGCTAGTCATTTCCTTTCTGGCGACACAACTAGCGGCACAATCCTTGACCACGGGCGACGTGGCGGGGGTCATCAGCGATCAAAGCGGCGCGGTGATTCCGGGCGCAACCGTGAAACTCACCAGTCTCGACACCGGCGCGGTCCAATCGACCACGACCAATCAACAGGGCTATTACCGGTTCAGCCTGGTGAAGCCGAACCGCTACCAGATCGCGGCCAGCAGGACCGGCTTCGAAACCGCGGAAACATCGCTGGCGGTTTCGGTCGGCACCTTGGTCACCGGCAATTTGACGATTAAAGTCGGCCAGTCGACACAAACTGTCGAAGTAACGGAAGCGCCGCCACTGTTAAACACGGAGGCCAGCAACAGCACGGCATTTACGGCCATGGAGGTCGCCGCGCTTCCCGCCTCCGGTGGCGATATCACCACCATTGCGTTCACCGCTCCGGGAGTGGTGGTTAACGGAACAGGCGGGTACGGAAACTTCACCGTCAACGGCTTGCCGGCCACTTCGAACCTGTTCACCGTGAACGGCGAGAACGACATGGACCCTTATTTCAACATCAATAATTCGGGCGCGACCAACCTGACTTTGGGCGCGAACGAGTTGCAGGAAGCCACTGTTCTTAGCAACGCCTACAGCGCCAATTATGGATCCTTCGCGGGCGCGCAAGTATCCTACGTCACCCGTTCTGGAACCAACAGCTTTCACGGCAACGTCGCCTATCTTTGGAACGGCCGCGTGATGAATGCGAACGACTGGTTCAGCAATTCTTACGGCACGCCCCGTCCGTTTTCGAACGCGAATCAGTGGGCTGGCGCCGTGGGCGGCCCGATTGTCAGGAATAAGATGTTCTTTTTCGTGAATAACGAGGGGATGCGCTTCGTGCTTCCCAATACCGATCACGTAGTCGTGCCGACGACCGCCTTCGCCAACGCGGTGCTGACCAATGTGCAAGCCAAGCAGCCGGCGGAGTTTTCCAGTTATCAGAAGATGTTCCAGTTGTGGGCCGCCGCTCCCGGAGCCTCCGGTGCGGTTCCCTACAGCGGCACCTGCTCCGGCCTGACGGCGACGTCACTGCCCGGCTTCAATCCGTCGACGCAGGATTGCGCCGCACAGTACTATGCCACGCCGACAGCACTCGCTAAGGAATGGATTCTAAGTGCCCGCGTGGACTACCATGTCAGCGACAAAGATACGGCGTACTTCCGCTGGAGACTGGATCACGGCGTGCAGCCGACGTCTCTCAGCCCGATCAGCCCGAACTTCGACGCGCTGTCGAGCCAACCGGCGTATGACAACCAGTTCTCCGAGACACACATTTTCGGACCTACCTCAACCAATGTCTTCCTAGCCGCGTTCAGCCACTACGTGGCGCAGTTCGCGGAGAATCCGGCAGCCGAGTTCGGCACCTTCCCCGATGGCGTGGCGACATCCGGAACGGTTCCGTTCACTGGGATTAACCCTTCCGCCGGGTCGTTTCCACAGGGACGAAATGTGACGCAATACCAGTTTGTGGACGATTTCACGATCATCCGCGGAAAACACGACTTGAAGTTCGGCGTCAACTTCCGCCGGTATGACGTCAGCGACCATAACTTCTTCTACAACAACCCGGTGGTTTATTTCGGCTACACCCCCAACGGCCTGCTGAATTTCGCCAACGGCCTGGCGTATCAATACCGCAAGTCGTTGAACGTGGCCAGCGATGTCCCGATCGCCCTATGGGGTCTGGGGGCTTACGTCAACGACGACTGGCATGTGAAGTCGAACCTGAAGATCACTTTGGGTCTGCGGATTGAGCGCAATTCGAACCCTGTGTGCCAGTTCAACTGCTTTGCGAACTTTACAGGCGCGTTTTCCGGCCTCGCCAGCGTTACCAGTTCAAATCCGGGAAATGTCCCCTACAGCAACGACATCTCCTACAACCAGCACCAAGCCCTGCCTGGTGTAGACGCAGCGAACGTGTCGCCTCGCATCGGCTTTAGCTGGTCACCGGGTCACGACCAAAAGACGGTCATTAGCGGCGGATATGGCATTTTCTACGATGCTCTGGCCGCCGGTCTGGTGGACAACCTGTTGACGAATCCGCCGGTTTCTGTGGCCATTCGGGTTCGTCCCGCAGCTGGCGTTCTGGGCTTCGATCCCGCCGGCGGCGCTGCCATCTGGCAGGCGTCAGCCAATGCCTTTAGCATAACCAAGACGTTCTCGCAGATCTCCTCGGCATTGAGCAGCCTCGGGGCGGTCTTTGCCGCTCCCGCGGTCACTTCCATTGTTGGAACCGTGCATGCTCCCATGTGGCACGAGTGGAATTTCCAGATTCAGCGGCAGTTGAGTTCCTCGGTGGTCTTGTCGGCGAACTATGTCGGCAATCATGGAAGCCGCATTCCCTACGGCTCGCAGTGGCCGAACGCCTTCGATCTGTACGGCCTGTACCCCGGCGTAAAGGGTGTGCCGGTGGCCGCGCCCGACAACAACTATGGCGTGGTCACTCAGTATCAGAGCGGTGCGATCTCCAACTTCGACGGCCTGAACGTCACGTTGAGAAAGCAGTTCTCCAAAGGACTGACCGCGCACTTCAACTACAGCTGGTCACACAACCTGGATGAAACGTCCAACGGCGGTGTCTTTACTTACGGCGACTCCATTCTCGGCCAGATCAGCCCGCAAGGCCTGCGCGCCGCGAATTATGGCAATTCCGACTACGACATTCGCCATAACATCAGCGCCGATTGGGTCTATATCCCTAGCGTCCATGTGGGCAGCAGACTCATGAAAGAGCTGCTCGGCGGTTGGGAGTGGGGAGGGAAAGCGTATTGGCGCACCGGACTGCCCTTCTCCGTGACCGATAACAATACGGCGCTCGGCAACTATTCGGGGACGGTCCTCGCAACTTACACCGGAACCGCGGCCAACGCCCAAACCAGTTGCGGAGCGGGTGCGGCGGTTACGCCCTGCCTCAACGCGAATGCGTTCGTCGATGCAAACGCGGCGACGTTCAACAGCTACGCGGCATGGTCGACGCAGAATCGCAACCAGTTCCGCGGCCCTGGTTACTTCGACATGGACATGAGTATTTTGCGGACGTTCCGGATTAGGGAAGGGATCATGTTTAAAGCCGGTGTCCAGGCGTACAACATACTGAACCACCCGAATTTCGGTTTGCCGGACAGCGGCTATGGCGACTCGACCTTCGGATTGATTACGGCAATGGCCGGTACGCCGACCAGCCCCTATGGCAATTTCCTGGGATTCGATTCTTCTCCCCGCGTCATTCAGATCAGCGGGAGGATCACGTTCTAATTAATTTTGGAAAAAACGGGCGGGCCTTCGGGCTCGCCCTTTTTTGTGCCTGTGTGATCTGTCCCCGCCCTGACGGGACGGGGCTATAACCCCTGGCGTCAGAGTCATCGGCCCGCAGCCGCCTTGCCGGCTTCGCAGCCCGAGGCAGCTTTCACACAAACTTGTCAGCCAGGGGATTGCACATTACCCGAAAAAAATCTTCCACGTCGTGACCACCAGCGCATGGCTCACCATCGACGCCCGGATGCTCTTCGCGCGACGGAACGCCAGCCCATAACAAATCCCCGCCAGCGCGGCGAGCAACGCCAACTTCCAGTTCGGGAAATGAAGGAAGATGTGCACCGAGCCGAACAGCAGCGACGCCGCGATCAATCCCACCCACTCGCTCCGCGTCCAGGACGTCAGCCACTGTTGCAGCAGCCCCCGGAAAAAGAACTCCTCAGCCAGCGCCAGCACCCACAAGGTGCCGAAAAACGTCCCGATCGCCAGCAGCGACGTTTTCTCCCATCCCAAGGGAGGCGTTCGCGGACCCGCGAATCCAATCGCCCAGGCCAGCGCCGCGGCCGGAGGCAGAAAAATCGCGAAATGAACCGCGCCGATTTTCCACTCCCGCGCCGTGGGCCAAAATCCGAATCCGACCCCTTGCACGCGCCTGATGGAAAGCATCGCAAACAGCCCCAACCGGAACCACATCAGCTGCCCTAAAACCGGCAGATTGAGCTTCGGGTAGGGGCATACATACCATTGCTTGAACAGCGCCGCGATCCAGACCGTCGCCATGAACACCAGCAGCAGGAGATCGGCGCCGGGTTTTTTCGGCAGCAGGATATACCAGAAGGAAACGGCAGAAGCCAGAAGTGCAATCCACCCCAGCGCGGCCCAGCGAAACGTGCCCAAAGCCCCCGTCGCCAGGCAGTAAGGCAAGACAGCCGAAATCGCCAGCAGGATTGCAAACAAGGCCGGTGGCAGCCTCTCCAGCCGCGCCCGGAATCTTTCCGATCCCAGAGAAGCATAGAAAGTCACTTCGAGCACAAACGCCGGTAGCGCCTGAAGCCAGGGTATATTCTGCAGATGTAACTTTCTCCTGAACTTACGGTATCCTCCTGTGAACGTGAACGCAACGGACAACGCTTTGATGGCGGCGGTGGGTGGGGGCGAGGTGCAGAAACTCGCCATTCTATTTGAACGCCATCACCGCGGATTGTTCCGCTATTTTCTGTCGATGAACCGGAACCGCGAATTGTCCGAGGATCTGGTGCAGGATGTGTTCTTCCGTATGTTGCGATATCGAGCCAGTTACGACGCCCAGCAGTCCTTTACCGCCTGGATGTACCAGATCGCGCGCAACGCAAGCGTCGATCAGGCCCAGAAGCGGAGGGGTGAAGTGATTGGCATTGACGAGTTTACCGACCACAAGGCGGACCCGTCGGCCGGCCCCGAGGAATCGGCCGTGCTGACCCAGGATCTGCGGCTTCTGCGGAAGGCCTTAGACCGCCTTCCTGCCGACAAACGCGAAATCCTGATCCTTAGCCGGTTCCAGGGAATGAAATACGAGGAATTAGCCGGCGTTCTCGGCTGCGAAGTGGGGACCGTGAAAGTGCGCGTCTACCGTGCGATGCGCGCACTGGAACAAGCTTATTTGACCATCCGTGGGGAAAAAACAGCATGAACTGCGACGAGACAAGGCACAACTTACCCGAGTATTTGAGCGAATCGCTCAATGAGGCGCAGGAGCTGGCGTTCGCGGCGCACCTGGCGGCGTGCGAGGCATGCAGGGCCGAAACCGAGCGCTTGGGTTCGCTATGGCGAGGTCTCGCGCTCCTTCCGGGCACCATGCCCGAGCCCGGCTCGCAAGTCCGCGACCGCTTCTACGAATCGCTGGCGGCGTACCGGCACGGCATGGAATCCGCGCCGAAACATGGGTTCAAGGAAAAGCTGGCGGCACTCTGGCCCAGGCAGCCCGCGTGGCAGATGGCTGTCGGGTTCGCCATGTTGGTGATGGGTGTCGGAGTGGGTTATGAAATCCGGCCGGCGAAACAGGAAGTGCAGCAACCGGCGGGTTCGGAATTGGCGCAATTGCGTGGAGAGGTCAGCAACATGAGGCAGATGGTGGCGTTGTCGTTAATGCAGCAGCAATCGGCGGGCGAGAGGTTGAGAGGTGTGAGCTGGGCGTACCGCGTGGAATCGTCCGATACCGAAGTCTTGTCGGCGCTGTTGTCGACCGTGAACAACGATCAAAGCGTGAACGTCCGCATGGCCGCAGTCGAGGCCTTGCACGCCTTCGGCGCAAGCCCAGTGACGCGTACCGCGATTGTGCAGTCGATCCCCAAGCAGACTTCGCCCCTGGTGCAGATCGCGTTGATCGACCTTCTCATCGATTTGAAAGTCACCGACGCGACGCCCGCGCTGAAGCAACTTAGCCTGGATCAAACTGTGGACGCGAGCGTCCGGGAGAGAGCGAAAGCCGCTCTCGGAAAGCTACTGCAATGAAACCCGCAATTTTAGGACTGATTCTCGCGCTCGGACTGCAAGGCGCGGAAGAGAAGACTACCGAGCACAAAACGTTTTCCGGCGTGCGCGAACTGGTGATCGATAACATCAGCGGATTTATCGAAGTCACGGCTTCGACCAGCGGCTCGGTAGAGATGGACGTGGAAAAAACGCTCAGCGGCTCCTCCGCCGACCGGATCGCGCTGGCGAAGAAAGAGATCAGCCTCAGCGAGACCCAGGAAGGCGGCCTGCTTCGCCTGGTTGTCGACGGTCCTTTTCGCAGCCATTCCAGCTGGCACGACGTTTATCACTTCAATTACGATTTCAAAGTCCGCGTGCCGCGCGACGTGAAGCTGAAGCTGCGCACGGTGAACAACTCGCACATCACGGTGGAAGGCACGGCGGGCGATTACACGATCAGCAACGTCAATGGGCCGATTGAAATGAAGGACATCGAGGGTTCAGGAACGATTCACACGGTGAACGGCGGGGTTAAAGTGACGTATGCGAGGAATCCGCAGGCGGCGACGTCGTTCAAATCCGTGAACGGATCGCTGGACATTTCGTTCCGCGCCGGGCTCAGCGCGGACGTGAAGATGAAGACTCAGAATGGCGGCCTTTATACGGATTTCGATGTATCCACGATGCCCGTGGCCGCGGCCGCCGCTGAAAACCGGAACGGGAAATTTGTCTGGAGCAGCCGGAGAATGACCGGCGTGCGCATCGGCCAGGGCGGGCCGGAACTACAGTTCGAAACGCTGAATGGCAATGTCATGATCAAGAATCGGGAGAAGTAGAAATGTTGAAACAGGCGATTTTATTTGCGGCCGCAAGCCTCGCGCTGGCCGCGCAGGATTCAGGCGACAAGGTCACGGTGCCGTTTCGCGACCCGGCGGGCGCGAAGACTCTGAAAGTCACGCTCCAGAACGGCAGCGTCACGGTGAAGGGCTACGACGGCAAGGACGCGCTGATCGAATCATCCGGACACAGTTCGCGCCGGCCATCGCGCGTGCCGGAAGGTATGCACCGGATCGACAATATGAGCATGGGGCTCGATGTTACCGAAGAGAACAACGTCATAACCGTGGTCGGCAACGAAAGCTCGGGACACCTCACGATCCAGGTTCCGGTACAGACGTCGTTGGTGCTGCGGTCGGTGAACGGCGGCGCGATCACGGTGGAGAATATCTCAGGCTCGATCGACGCCAATCACACCAACGGAGGCATCTCCATCACGAACGTTTCGGGATCGGTGCTGGCCAATACGACCAACGGCAAAGTGACGGTATCGCTGAACAAGGTTTCCGCGGATAAAGCGATGAGCTTCACGTCCTTCAACGGCACGGTGGACGTAACGCTGCCCGCCGACGTGAAGGCCAACGTGATGATGAAGACCAACAACGGGGAGATCTGGAGCGATTTCGACATCAAGCTGAGCGCATCCGGCAAGCCTCCGGTGGTGGAGGATAGCCGCAGCAAGAACGGAAAATATAAAGTCCATCTCGACCGCGCGATGTACGGCTCCATCAATGGCGGGGGGCCGGAGATGCAGTTTGTGACGTACAACGGGAATATTTTGATTCACAAGAAGTAGGCAAGTGATTCAGCCATGACGTAGCGCCAGCGGTTGTTTGTCGCCGTTTCTCCGCAAGACGGAACCGCCATGCATGAGCATGCGGACAGATGCGAAGGGTTGCTCAAGAACGGTTGCTCTGGCTGTCTCGCCCAGCCGCGCTGCTCGGCGCATGAGCTCTTATTTTTGATCGAAGAGCTCACTCCGGTCGACCCGCTCGCCTTTGAACATCACCATGGAGATTCGCTCCGTCACGGAGATATCCTTGAGCGGATTTCCGTCCACCAGCAGCAGGTTCGCCTGGTAGCCTTTCTTGATCATGCCCATTCGATCCGACGCTCGCAATAGTTGTGCGCCGTTGAATGTCGCGGCTTGCAGAGCGACGGCGGGAGGAATGCCCGCCTCGACCCACAACTGCAACTCGCGATGCAGCGCGGGGCCATGGATGATGGTGGGATTCCCTGAATCGGTTCCGGTCACCAGGGTCACGCCGGCGCGCATCGCGGCGAGAAGGTTTTGATTGCAGATCGCCATCACGACCGGATACTTGCCGATTCCGCCGCGCATCTTCGCTCCTTCCGGCGACTGGAGGAATTTCCTGGTCGACTCCAGCAGCTTCTTCGGCCCCACCTGCTGGACCAAGGTTCGGTCCAGCATGTCGAACTTGCCCTGCGCGAGGGACCCGAACGCCTCGACCACATCGAGCGTCGGATCGAAGGTGGTGCCGGCCTGCTTCATTCTGGCGAACAGGGCCTCCGGAATCGCATCCGTCATGGACCCGTGTTCGATCCCGTCGACGCCCGCGTTCACCGCGTCCTCCACGTCGCGAGCGTTGCCCGTATGGCAGACCACCGGCAGATGTTGCGCGTGAGCCTCCTCGACAACCGCTTTGACCAGCGCCGGGTCCATGCGCACGAACGGATAGTCGGGTGAACCCGCTTCGAGAATCGTCTTGATGCCGTCGACGTGGCGTTTGGCGAGTTCATCCACCATCTTCTTCGCTTCTTCGGGAGTCTTCGGCAAGCGCAGGAACTGCGCGTCGAAATTGCCGCGCGCCACTTCGGGAAGGTTTTTCGCGTATTCGGTCCCGTGTCCTCCAGGGGCGGTGAACAACGGCCCGACGGCGAATAGCTCCGCGCCCAGTTTCTCGCCCGAGGCAATGACGCCTCGCTCCCTCAGCACTTCGTCCAGAACATCGCCGACGCTTTTCACCGCCGTCACGCCGCTATAGAGATACGCGGCCAACTCGCGCGGAAAGGCTTTGTCCGGGGCTTCATAGTCAGTCCCGCTCGAATAAAAGCCCCCGGGACTTCCCAGGTGGACGTGGACGTCGATCAGCCCGGGCATCAGCGTTTTGCCCGCCGCATCGACCGCTTCCGCCTTCAGAGACTTCGCGTCCGGAGCCGTGCCGGTGTAGATTTCGGCGACCTTGCCGTCTTTGATCAAAACCGCGCCCTGCTCGATGACATTGCCGTCGCCCAGGAACAAGCGGGCGTCGCGAATCAGGACAGTGTGGCTGCGGCTCATTTCGCGGGCCAGCATCTTGCCCTTCACCACGTTGTCTTTCGAATAGGCCTGGAACACGCCCATGCCGATAAATGGCGCCAGCACGGCGATCAGCCAGAACTTCGCCGATGCGCGCATTTTTTCCTCTTTTTCCCAGCGGAACAATTTCAGCGCCAGGAAGGTTCCGACAATTGCGGTGAGGATCAACGCACCCGCCGGCGCGAGGTTGTTCCAGATGGTCTCGTGACCCTCGAGAATCGCGGTGATGCCGGTCGAAAGATAGGTCGATGGAATGAACTGCGCGACAATTTGCAGCCAGTTCGGCATGAACGCGATGGGGAACGTCGCGCCGCCCAGAAACAGCATCGGGAAGTAGAGAAGCTGAATGATGATCTGGCTCTCCGCCATGGAATTCGCTACCGCGCCGATGATGCTGCCCATCGCGCGAAACGCCAGGACGCCGATCAGCACGAACGTCATCAGCGACCACGGATGTTCTAGCGGAGGCATCCCGTAAATGAAGTGCGCCAGCACCAGCACCAGCACCGTGACCGGGATGTAATGAACAAGGCCTACAACGAGTTGCGACACCAGGATCGGTCCTGCCGTGATGGGCGCGACTTTGAACCGGCGCAAAATATTCGCCTCACGATCCATCACCGTGCGCATGCCGGCGCCGAAAAATCCCGAGCCTAAAATACCGATCACCAGCACCATGTTGACGATCTGCACGATCGCGCCGCCCTGCTCTGCGTGCATCATGAAGCCAAAAATAAAGAAAAACAGGAGGGGAAACAGGTAGTTAAAAAACAGCACCGTGCGATCGCGCATGGTCAGGCGCAGATTGATTCGGATCTGTGAAATATAGGCTCGCATGTCAGTCCCTCAACCGTTTCCCGGTCAGTTCGATAAACACGTCTTCGAGCGTGGGCCGCTTGAGGTGGATATCTTCGAGGTCGATGCCGTTCTGGTCGATCCACTTCACCAGGTCGGGCAGCGTGCGCGCGGGGCGCGCCGAATAAACGTTCAGAAGTTTGCGATCGTCGCTCATCACGAATTTTTCGGCTTCCTGGAAGTTAGGCACCTCCTCCGGCATGGGCTGCGCGGTGTGAATTTCCACGCGCGACGTGCCCAGGGTTTGCGCCTGAATCTCGCGCGGCGTCCCCAGGGCGATAATCTTGCCCTGGTCGACGATGGCCACGCGGTCGCACAGGCGCTCCGCTTCCTCGATGTAATGCGTGGTGATCAAGATGGTCCGCTTGGCGTCGCGCAGTTCGCTGATCAGGCTATGAATTTCCAGACGGACTTGTGGATCGAGGCCGGTGGTCGGCTCATCGAGAAACACCAGTTGCGGATCGTTGACCAAAGCCAGCGCCAGCGCGACCCTTTGCTTCTGGCCTCCGGAAAGCGTCTGGTAATAGGCGTTCCGTTTTTCCGAAAGCTGGAGGCGGTCGATCAATTTATCGATGTCGGTATTGCGCGAATAAAAGGATGCGAACAAAGCCAGCGACTCGCGCACCGTGATTTTATCGGGCAGGTTGGTCGATTGCAGGCACACTCCGATGCGGTCTTTGAGCGCCTTCACCTCAACGCCCGGATCGCAGCCCAGCACCTTCACGTCGCCCGACGTGCGCGGACGGAGTCCTTCCAGGATTTCGACGGTGGTGGTCTTCCCCGCTCCGTTCGGCCCTAAGAGGCCAAACACTTCGCCGGGCGCGACTTCGAAATCGATGCCGCGCACAGCGTGCACTTCTCCATAGGACTTCTGGAGTCCTTTGACCTGGATCGCTTGTGACATTTTTTTATTGGGGTTTTTATTTGGGGAAAACCGGCCCGCCGGAGAGAACCTTGATGGACGCGCGGCAGAAGGCCGGGAGATCCTCGGGCTTGCGCGACGTCACGAGGTTCCAGTCGACCACGACTTCGGAATCCTCGAAGATTGCGCCGGCGTTCACCACGTCGTCTTTGATCGCGAAAAAGCTGGTGGCTCGGCGGCCTTTCAGAATGCCGGCTGAGCAAAGCACCCACGGCCCATGGCAAATCGACGCGACAAGCTTTCCTTCCGCGTTCATGTCGCGTACAAACTGGTTGGCCTTGGCGTGCCGCCGTATATGATCGGGGGCGTAGCCGCCGGGAATCACGACGCCATCGTAGTCGCGAGTGTAAGCCTGATCGTAGGAGAGAGAACTCTTGGCCGGATACCCGAGCTTACTGTTGTAGGTTTTCCCAGCCTCGGCCGCAACGAAGGAAACCTCGACATGGGCTTCCTGCAGGCGGAAGAACGGATACCAGACTTCCATTTCCTGGTACAGAGTATCGACGAAGATTGCAACCCTTTTCCCTTTAAGTTCCATGAAGGCATTGTATCCCCCAGAGGGCCCGGAAAGGCGGAAAGTCGGCGAACGGCGGGAAAAGGCGGGCGAGCGGCGGAAGAAGGAGCCAGAAGCCAGAAGCCAGAATGAAAACCAGCGCCTCTCGCGACCTCGATCCCTACTGGCTCCTGGATCCTGGCCTCTGGTTTCTGGCTCCTTCTTTTTAGTGGACCGTCACCGTCACTGTCGTTGTCTGCACGGCACCGGCGTCCGACGTCGCGACGATGGTGATCACCTTCGCTCCGGTCTGTGCCAGCGCGGACGCGGTCAGCCGCATGGAACTGCTTCCCGCCGCCGGATTCCCGATTCTTTGCGGCGTGAAGAGCGCGGTCACGCCCGTCGGCAGGCCCGTCACCGTCAAATTCAGGTCGGCGTTGAAACCTCCGGTCACCGACGTGGCGATCGGAACCAGCACACTACCGTTCCTGACCAGCGACGCGGTTGGCGGAGCCGCGACCGTGAAGCCGCTCACCACCACCGTCACCACGGCTGTCGGCGACGGGGAGACTCCGCCGCCCGCACCGGTCACGGTGAGGTGATAGGTGCCCGCCGCCACCGTCGGACTCACTTTCACGGTCATGATCGTATTCCCTCCGCCGCGCGCCAGGCTGGCCGCTGAGAACTGCGCCGTGATACCGGGCGGCATTCCGCTGGCGGAAAACGTCACCGTCGATGCGAAGCCGGCGCCAGGCGTCAGGTTGATGACGCTAGTCCCGGACATTCCCGGAGCCAGCGTCACGCTCGCCGGCGATTCCGTCAGTGTGAATGACGAAGGTGAGGTCACTGCCACGGAAACAACCGCCGTTCCCGTCAAGATTCCGCTGGTGCCTGTCAACGTAATCGGATAGACGCCCGGTGCCGCCGAACTGCTCGCCGCAATCGTGATGGCGCTGCAGCCCGATCCGGGCGCCGAAATTGCCGCTGGCGTGAATCCCAGCGTCACTCCGGCGGGCATTCCGCTGGCCGTCAAAGCCACTGCGCCGTTGTATCCGGTGGCGATGGCGCTAGTCAGCGTCAGGGGAGTGCTCGCGCCCTGCTGGACGGTAACCGCGGCAAAATTCGTCGCCAGTGTGAACGCCGGCACGATGGTCAAATTCACCGTTCCCGCCGACGTCAATCCGCCGCCGGTCGCCGTTACGGTGATGGTCGCGGTTCCAGGGGTTGCTGACGCGCCCGCGGCGATGGTTAACACGTCCGATCCCGACCCAGGCGCGGAAAGACTGGCCGATGCCAGCGTTGCCGTCACACCCGCCGGCGCTCCTGTCACAGCCAGCGAGACCGCGCTCGAAAATCCTCCGGCCACTGTGAGATTCGCCGTGGATGTTCCGCTGGCGCCCTGGCGGATGGTCAACGACGGCACGGTCATCGCCGCGTTGATGGACGGCGGAACCGTGACTACCGCATCGCCCCAATAATTCACCAGGTTGCTGGCGTTGACTGTGCCTATTCCGGTGGTCAGATCGTAGCCTGTGCCCGCGTTGTATCCCGACGTTCCTGGAACCGCGTTCGACCCGCTGGTCACGTCGTGAAAATAGGCGTGCGCGGTCGATCCCTTCGCCTGGAGGGCCGCCAGAGCATACAGCGTCGGATTCGGATTCCCTTGCGCCGATCCCGTCTTCTGATTCACAATCGCCATGATTCCGGCAAACGAGGGCGACGATGCCGAGGTCCCGCCGATCACATAGAGATAGCCGTTCTCCACCACTAGATATCCGTCGTGGGTCGACGCCGCGAGCGAAATATCCGGCACATCGCGCTTGCCGTCGGCAGGGACTCCCGGCCCGGCTTGCCAGGAAGGCTTGGCATAGACGGCGCTCACGCCGCCTCCGGTCGCCCACAGACCGGACCCTCCACTGACGCTCCCGCTCTGGTTCCACGCGATCTCCGGAATGTAAGATATCGCCGACCCCTTGTTCGTCGCGTTGCTGCTGCTCAGCCAGTAGGTGCTGTAGCTGGTGGTGTCGGCAAACTGGGTTCCGCCCACGCACACGCTGTAGAGTGAGGAGCATAGCCCATTGATCGCCCTTCCGCCCAGTGCCGTCGATTCCCCTCCCTGGTCGCAGCCGGCCGCGCCGCTGTCTCCCGCCGAAACCAGCGTCGAGATTCCCTCGGCCGCCGCCTGCTGCCACAGATTTTTATAGAACGCCAGTTCCGCGTTGCCCATCCCCGCCTCACAGCTTCCGTAGCTGGTGCTCATCACCGGCGCCGTATTGTTCGAGACGATGTACTGTGCCGAAAGATCCACGCCGTCGGTCGAGTTGGTCGATGCCGAGACGACGAACTTGATCGTAGCGCCCTTGGCCACCGCGCCCGACCACTCCACGTCCAGCACCGCTTCATCCTCGTCGGCGGTAATGCCCGGGTTGGTCCCGTTCAGGATGATCTGCGGATTGTTCACTGCCAGACCGAAATAATTGCGAAAGGTCTGCACGTCGGACATATTGATGTTGGTGCGCCCGACGATCGCGATCGACTTCCCGGTGCCATCGAATCCGCCGTTGTAGAGCGGGGTCAGGTTATAAATGGTGGCGAAATCGGCCGGGGCCAGATAGTAGGAACCGCCGCTTGAAAACTCGGGCGCCGACATCGGCACTTCCCGCCTAGGGGTGCGCATGCTCTGGCGGCCGAAATCGTGCAGCGTCACCGTGCCTTTCACCACTTCGGCCAGCGCCTCGGGAATCTGCGGATCGCTGGCATTGGCGTAGTGCGTCGCGCCGTTGACTTGATACTTGCGGATCTGGGTATGAAACGCCGCCTGGACCAACCCCGCCGTGCCGCTGAAAACGATTGTCCGGCGGCCCGTCGGAACTTCGTCGATCGAAAATCCGTGCGACTGGAGCCACGCCGAAACCTGATCCACGTCGTTTTGGGAAACGCCGAACTGGTCGGCAAACTGTTCCGGTGTCAGCCACTTCTGATACTGGGGCGATGCCGGGTCCTGCTGCGCCGCGATCAATGCGTCCAGCGCCTGCTTCTGCTCGTCGCTGGAATCGAGCGCCAGGATCATTTCATCCATCCGGTAGCCCTCGGGCGCAGCGCCGGCATCATTGGCGGGTCGCGCCAGAGGATATCGGTTTCCTTTCAACGTCACGGTGTGCGTGTCGTCGGGAACGGCGCGAACTCTTTGTGCATAGCAAACGGTGAGAAACAACGAGGAAGCAGCGAGAACCAATGAATAACGGCACATAAATTTACGATCTGAATTCCTCATCGGAAAACTCCTAGAGTTCTTGAGGGAAACTTGACCCAAACGCACCGTACACGCTATCTTTCAACCAGTGCGCTCATTCTGGCTACTGGCTGCCGGCTCCTGGCTACTGCTAGGCGCCGTGGACTTCTCCATCACCCCCTCGGAACGCTGGACCGAGAAGGCCGCCAACAAGTGGTACAGCAAGCAGCCGTGGTTCGTCGGCAGCAACTACATCACTTCCAACGCGATCAATCAAATCGAGATGTGGCAGGGTGACACGTTCGACCCGCAGCAGGTCGACCGCGAGCTGGGCTGGGCCGAAGCGATCGGAATGAACACCATGAGGGTGTTCCTCCACGACCTGGTGTGGCAGCAAAACGCCAAGGGGTATCAACAGCGCATCGACGCTTTTCTAAAGTTGGCAGCGAAACACAACATCCGGCCGATTTTCGTATTATTCGACTCGTGCTGGGATCCATTCCCGAAGCTCGGCGCGCAGAGGGATCCTCGTCCGGGGGTTCATAACTCGGGCTGGGTACAGAGCCCGGGCGCGCATTCGCTCGAAGACCCCACCGACCGGACGCGCCTGGAAGCCTACGTGAAGTTCATCATCGGAGCCTTCGGCAAGGACACGCGAATTCTGGCCTGGGATATGTGGAATGAGCCGGATAACACCAATGAAGGCAGCTACGGCCGCCAGGACCTGCCAGACAAAGTGAGAATCGTACAGGAACTGCTTCCGAAGACATTTCTGTGGGCGCGCTCGAAGCACCCGGTCCAACCCCTGACGAGCGCCGTCTGGACCGGCGACTGGTCCACTGAAAAAGGCTTGTCGCCCATCGCGAAAATCCAGCTCAACGAGTCTGACATCATCTCGTTCCACAACTACGGGCCGCCCGCCGAGTTCGAAAAGCGCATCGAATGGCTCAAACGTTACAACCGGCCGATCTTCTGCACCGAATATATGGCGCGTCCCAAGGGCAGCACTTTCGAAGCGATTCTCCCGGTGGCCAAGAAATATAAGGTCGCCGCGATTAACTGGGGACTGGTCGCCGGCAAGACACAGACCTACCTGCCCTGGGATTCCTGGCAACACCCTTACACCGACCGCGAGCCCGCCGAATGGTTCCACGAAGTCTTTAAAGACGACGGCAAGCCCTATAAGAAGCAGGAAACCGATTTCATCCGCCGAATTACCAGGTAGAAACTGCTCAGGCCGCGTGTGGGGCGGGCTACCAGCCCGCAGCCTGCTACCAGCAGGCTTGTTTTTCAGTCAGCAAGAGCCGCCTGGTAGGCGGCTGCGGGCCGATGGCCCGCCCCACCAAGTTGAAGCTGGAGTTTTCACACAGATCCTGACGCCAGGGGATTTGGCGATAAGAAGATGACCATACTAGCCCACAATAGGATCATGACGGGTGAATTGTTTCTTGCGCATTCGACGAAGAAGTTGACGCAGATGACCCGGTTGATTGAGTCGTCTGTGTTGAAACTGGACTACGACCAGATCTGGAACCGTGTAGGCGACGGGCAGAACTCCATCGGCAACCTGGTGCTGCATCTTTGCGGAAACGTGCGCCAGTGGATCGGATGGAGCATCGGAGGGCAGCCCGATATTCGCGAGCGCGACCTGGAGTTTCAGGTTTCCTCGAAGATCGAAACGCCGGAGCTGCTGGCGAAATTGAACGCCACAGTGGGCGACGCGATTTCGATTCTTGAAAATTTCCCGCCGGAGCGGCTGACCGAGCGCGTTCCCACGCAGGACGGAGAACGATTTGCGCTGGAAGTAATTTACCAGGTGGTGGGGCATTTCCAGCAGCACGCGGGGCAGATTATTTTCGCGACAAAGCTGTACAAAAAAAGTTCTTGACCCTCACGTTACGTCAGGCCCGACTCTATTCTTGGACGGAAGAGAGATGTTGCGAGCGCAACAATTCGCGGAACTGGCGGGAGTGACCGTGCGGACCCTGCATCATTACGACCGGCTGGGGCTGCTGCGGCCGCGGCGGACGGAGGCGGGGTATCGGATGTATCGCGAATCCGATCTGGAGCGGCTGGAGCAGATTGTGGCGCTGAAATTCGTGGGACTTCCTTTGAAGCGGATCAAGACCCTGCTCGATCGCGACAATCTGGAACTGGCCGAAGCCCTGCCACGGCAACGGCTGGTGCTGGAAGAGAAGCGGAAGCTGATCGATCGCGCCATTCACGCGATCCAGGATGCCGAACGCGCGCTCGCGACCGGGAAACGGCCCGACGCCGCTGTTTTGAAAAAAATTATCGAGGTGATTGAGATGCAAGACAATCCGAACTGGTCGGAAAAGTATTACAGCGGGGAAGCACTGGCGAAGTTGAAAGCGAAGAAATGGACTCCGGAGATGCAGGAGGAGTCGACGAGGAAGTGGACGGAGCTATTTCGGGACGTCGAGGCGTCGCTCGACGAAGATCCGGCGGGGCCGAAGGCACAAGCGCTGGCCGGGCGCTGGGGCGCTCTCATTCTGGAGTTCACCGGCGGCGATCCCGAGGTGACGAAGGGGCTGAACAACGTCTGGAAAGATCCGTCGGGGCTGCCAGGGGGGGCGCAGGAGCGGATGAAGCCGTACGGGAATCCGAAGGTGCATGAGTTTATCCAAAAGGCGTTCGCAGTTCGCAAGGCGGGATGAGGCTGGCAGGGCATGGCCCTGCCCCACTACACTAGTAGCAGTCGCATGTCGTCCGAGTCCACCGACCCCGTACCGCAGGCTGTTCTGGCCCCTCCTGCGCTCGCGCCCGATCCGGTGGAAACTACTTATCGCGAGTTGGAGGCGCGGGTTCGCGAACTGCGGCCTAACGAGGATCTTGCGCCGCTTGAAAAGGCGTTTCGCTTCGCTGCGGACCGGCACAAAAATCAGAAACGCAGCTCGGGCGAGCCTTACATGTTGCATCCCATACTGGTGACGCGCCAGCTGGCCGACATGCACATGGACATGGTCGCCCTCCAGACGGGGCTGCTTCACGATGTCGTCGAGGACACCGCCGCCACCGTTGAGGAAATTCGCAAGAATTTCGGCGCCGAAGTCGCCGCCTGCGTCGATGGCGTGACGAAACTGAGCAAATTGAACCTCGCCTCGCGCGAGGAGCGGCAGGCTGAGAGCGTCCGCAAGATGCTGCTGGCCATGGTCAACGATATTCGCGTGATCGTGGTGAAACTGGCCGACCGGCTGCACAACATGCGCACGCTTGGCCCCCTGTCGCCGGAGCGGCAGCAGCGCATCGCGCAGGAGACGATGGAAATTTATGCGCCCATCGCGCACCGCCTCGGGATGGGCAAAATCCGCGGCGAGCTGGAGGATCTCGCATTCCAGTATCTGGAGCCCGAAGCGTCGCAGACGCTGCTCAAGGAGTTCGAGGCCGCGCGCGCCTCGAACGAAACTTTTTTGGCGGAGATTAAGCACACGGTGGAGGTGTTGCTAGCGCGAGAAGGGATCGTCGCGCACGTCGACGGACGCGTCAAACGGGCTTTTTCCGTTTTTCAAAAATTGAAACGGCAGAAGATCACGCTCGATCAGGTGTACGATCTGCTCGCGGTTCGAATTATCACCGATTCCGTAAAAAACTGCTACGCGGCGCTGGGAGTGATTCATAACGAATGGCATCCGATTCCGGGGCGGATCAAGGATTTCATTGCCATTCCCCGGCCGAACCTGTATCAATCGCTACACACGTCGGTGATGGGGCCCGGCGGGAGGCACTTTGAAGTGCAGATCCGCACCGACGAGATGCATCGCATCGCCGAGGAAGGCATCGCGGCGCACTGGAAGTATAAAGAAGGCCGCAAGGGCGCGGCGGAGGACGACCAGAGGGTCGCCTGGCTGCGGCAGCTGGTAGAGTGGCAGCGGGAAATGGGCGATCCGGGCGAGTTCATGTCCACGCTCAAAGTGGACCTGTACCCGGAGGAAGTTTACACTTTCACGCCCAAGGGCAAGGTGATCATCCTTCCGCGCGACGCGACGCCGATTGATTTCGCCTACGCGATTCACTCCGACGTAGGCAATTCCTGCGTCGGCGCGAAAGTGAATGGGCGCATCGTTCAGTTGAAATACGGACTGCGCAACGGCGACGTGGTGGAGATTCTCACACAAGCGAACCATCTACCCAGCAAAGATTGGTTGTCGCTGGTCAAGACGTCGAAGGCGCGCAACAAAATCAAGCACGTCATTAATACGACGGAACGCGTGAAGGCCATCGAGATCGGCGAAAAATATCTGGAGCGCGAAGCGCGGCGGCTGGGCGTGGCGATGAAGGGCGTGACCAAGGCGCAGATGGAATCGGTGGCCGGCGAGTACGGATATTCGAAAATCGAGGATCTTTCGGCCGCCCTCGGCTACGGAAAATATTCGGCGCGGCAGGTACTGCAAAAGCTGGCGCCAGACCAGATTCCTCTCGAACTTCCCGAGCCCGTCGTGGAACCATCGAAGCCCACACAGCCGGCGCCGGGCGATCACGACCTGGTCATCAAGGTAAAAGGCGTGGACGACCTGCTGGTTTATCGCGCCACCTGCTGCAATCCTATCAAGGGCGAAGCGATCGTCGGCTACGTGACACGCGGAAAAGGAGTGGCCGTCCATTCGCAGAATTGTCCCAACGTGCAGAACCTGCTGTACGAGGTGGAGCGCAAGATCGACGTCGAATGGGCGCGCAGCACGTCGGCTCCGTTCCCGGTGAAGTTTACAGTTTTAACGGAAGACCGCCCCGGCATGCTGAGCCAGTTGACCACCGCGCTGTTCAACGAGCAGACCAACATCCGGAGCCTGGAAACGCGCGGCGACGACATCCACAACACGGCCGGCGCCATCATCGACATGACCATTGAAGTGAAGGACAAGAAGCAACTGGAGAGGATCGTCACCGCGATCCGCAGAATCTCCGGCGTCCGCGATATTGAGAGAGTGAATCCCAAGTGATCGATCCCGAGCACATCGCCATTTCAAAATCCAAAGGTATAAAAATCGACTGGAAAGATCAGCATCACAGCGAGTACACGCTGGCCTACCTGCGCGACGAATGCCCATGCGCCACCTGCACCGGAGCGCACGGCACGGAGCCGCAGAAGACGAATTACTCCGCTCCGCCGAGCCCGTTTCAGATGTACAAGCCCGCGTTAAAAATGTTAGGCGTGGAAGAAGTGGGCCATTACGCGATCCGCATCGAGTGGTCGGACGGCCACAGTTCCGGCATTTATTCCTTCGATCATCTGCGCACAATCTGCCCCTGCGTGGAGTGCCGTGCGGCGGCGGAGTCGTGATAGGATTTTCGCATGACTAGATGTGGTTACTTGATACCAGCCCTGGTGGCCGTGTATGCCCTGCCTGCAATGGCCCAGAAATCCCCCTGCGAACTGGTGACGCAGAGCGAGGCCGCCGCCATCATAGGATCCGATGTGGAAAAGCGCCCGTTCGCCTCCACCTGCCTTTATAAGTCGAAGACGTTGACTGTATCGAAGACGTCTACTTTATCGCTGCATCTGCGAGTCAGCAAAAAGGACAGCGCCGCCATAACCGCCGCGAAGGACAGGGCCAAAAAGACAGGAGGCACCGTCAAGAACGAGCCCTCCTTGGGTAAGGGCGCATTTTCAACTGTGGCCCCCAATTCGAACCGGATCTTCGTATTTAAGGGTGATACGATGCTGATGATCGACTACAGGGACTCGACGCCGGCGAAGATCCCGTCAGGGCCGATGGATAAGTTGCGGGCGGCGGCGAAGACCGCGCTCGGCCGGCTCTGAATGTTTTGGGTGAACCATGTTGGGCAAACCAGGGTGGCTCAAAACCACCAATTGCGGTGATTTTCGGCCATTTTCAGCACATTCCTCCGCGCAGATCTCCTGATTTTGCTCCATCTTAAGAGTTGGCGAAACGCGTGCAACGTTATTATCGTCCACTGTGATGAAGGTACCGTTTATGTATAAAAAACTATTAACAACTACACTGACGCTTGGACTTTTAACCGTTCCCGCTTTTGCTCAGGACCGGCCGACCGTTGAGCAGGTCCAAAAAGAACTTGCCGATGGAGCCGCCGCGCCGGCCGTTCAGCAGCCGGAGATGCAGCCGGTTCCCTCGAAGTTGACGATCAAAGCCGGCACGTACGTAACCGTGCGCCTGAATGAGATTCTTTCCTCCGACCGCAGCATGGTGGGAGACGCGTTCACCGCGACGCTGACCAAGCCGATCGTGGTCGACGGCGTGGTGGTCGCGCAGCGCGGCCAGAACGTAACCGGTCGCGTGACCGAGGCAAAGAAGGCCGGGCGCGTCGCGGGTACGTCGCGATTGGGTGTGCAACTGATCGAACTGCCGGTGGTCGACGGCCAGCAGTTGCCGATTCAGTCGGAGTTATTGACCCGTAACGGCACGACCTCGACCGGCCGCGACGCGGGCGCGGTTGCCGCAACCACAGGTGTGGGCGCGGCCATCGGAGCAGGCGTCAATGGAGGCGTTGGAGCTGGCGTCGGAGCAGGCGCGGGATTAGTGGTGGGCCTGGCGGGAGTGCTGTTGACCCGCGGCAATCCTACCGCGATCTTCCCGGAAACGATGCTGACCTTCCGCGTGAATCAGGACGTGACGGTGTCGACCGACCACAGCGCGCAGGCGTTCCGCTACGTCCAGCCTTCGGATTACGAACAGGCGGCCCAAACGCTGGTCCGCCGCCCGATGCCTCCGCGTCCGGCGTATGGTTTCGCATCGGGTTATTACCCCTACGGATATCCTTACTATGGTGGATATCCATACTGGGGCGGGATCTATTTCGGTGGACCGCGGTTCTACGGTCGCCGCTGGTAGCTAAAAAGCCGGCTGGAGCAGTTCGCTGCCCCGGCCGGCTTCTCGCAGGCAGTGCCGCCTGCGATCCTCCGCTGTCCTATAGCGCGCAAACCGGAGCAAAAGCGGATCATCAAGCGGGGTATATTTTTCGCAACTCCTCTAATTTTCCTGCCGCAGCCCCGGAATCGATTGATTTTTCAGCCAATTTCACCCCTCTCCGCAAATCTTCGGCCAACCCAGCGGCAACTAATCCGGCGGCTGTGTTCATGACTACGATATCTCGCTTCGCCCCGTGTTCGCCATTCAGAATTTCCTGAACGATGAATGCGTTGTGGGCAGCGTCTCCGCCCATCAACTGCTCGCTGAACGCGCGTTTCACTCCGAAATCCGAAGGCATCCAGAGGTGCTTTTTCACGTGGCCGGTCCGGACTTCGTAAACATCGGTTGGGCCGGTGCTGGTGATTTCGTCCAAGCCGTCATGGCCGTGAACGATGAAGGAATGGTCAGTACCGAGCGCCGCCAGAGCCTCGGCCATCAACTGGGCGGCTTCGGGCGACGGAGCGCCGATCAATTGCCTGCGGGCGCGCGCCGGATTGGCCAGCGGGCCGATCAGATTGAACACCGTCCGCATCTTCAGTTCTCGTCGGACGGGAGCGGCATGCTTCATGGCCGGGTGCAAATTGGGCGCGAACAGGAATCCGATGCCGATCTCGCGAATCGCGCTGGCGGCTTCCTCGGAGGTCATGGAGATGCGAATGCCCAGCGCTTCCATCACGTCCGCGCTACCTGTCAGGCTCGATGCCGAGCGCCCACCGTGCTTGGCGACTCGTGCTCCGGCGCCGGCCATGACGAACGCCGCCACGGTCGAAATATTGAACGTCCCCGAATGATCGCCGCCGGTGCCGCAGGTGTCGATCAGGCCCTCGCCGGCGTCGACGACGATCATGTGCTCGCGCAAAGCCCTGGCGAATCCGGTGAGTTCCGCAGCTGTTTCTCCTCGCATTTTGATCGCGATGGCGAAACCGGCGATCTGCGCGGGGGTCGCATCGCCTTCGAGCAGGGCGTTCATCGCCAACTGCGCGTCTTCGGGGTTGAGAGCCTCGCCCGCCGCGACGCGGTGGAGATAAGAGAGGAAGGACGCCATGTTATATTGGGAATTCTCCAGCTTATAGCAGTTTCTCAACTAAATCATGAAGATTCACGAGTATCAGGCCAAGGCCCTCCTTGCCCGCCACGGCGTCCCCGTGCCGCGCGGGGAAGTGGCAAGCACCTCGGAAGAAGCGGAAGCGGCGGCGAAAAAGCTCGGCGGCAGCGTGGTGGTGAAAGCGCAGATCCACGCCGGCGGCCGAGGCAAGGGAGGCGGCGTCAAGGTCGCTAAAGACTCGGATGCCGCGCGGGTCATTGCCGGGCAGATTCTGGGCATGACGCTGATCACCCATCAGACCGGACCCGAAGGCCGCGTGGTGAAGAAGGTCCTCGTAGAGGAGACGCTTCCCATTGATCGCGAGCTGTACCTGGGCATCGTGCTGGACCGCGCGATCGGCAAGAACGTGTTTATGGCGTCGTCCGAAGGTGGCATGGATATTGAAGAGGTGGCCCACCACACGCCGGAGCGCATCATTAAAGAGGCGCTCGAACCAGGCCTGGGGCTGCTGCCGTTTCAGGCGCGGAAACTGGCCTTCGCGATCGGCATTACAGGCCCGGCCGTGAACCTGGCCGCCAACGCGATGATCGCGCTGTCCAAAGCGGTCCAGGAGTTCGACGCGTCGCTGGCCGAGATCAATCCGTTTATTCTGACCAAGGACGGAAAAGTTTTCGCGCTGGACGCCAAGATGAACATCGACGACAACGCGATGTTTCGTCACAAGGACCTGGCCGAACTGCGCGACCTGAACGAAGAAGATCCGCTGGAAGTGGAGGCTTCGAAATTCGGCCTCAACTACATCAAGTTGGACGGCAGCGTCGCGTGCATGGTGAATGGCGCGGGGCTCGCGATGGCGACCATGGACATCATTCAATACGCCGGCGGAAGCCCGGCGAATTTTCTCGATGTAGGCGGCGGCGCCAGCGCGGAGCAGGTGAAAAACGCGTTCCGAATCCTGCTTTCGGACCCGGCCGTGAAGGCCGTGCTGATTAACATCTTCGGAGGGATCCTGCGCTGCGACACTCTGGCCACAGGCGTAGTGGCCGCGGCGCGCGAACTGGCGATTAAAGTTCCCATCGTCGTCCGCATGGAAGGAACCAACGTCGAAATGGGGCAGAAGATTCTGCTCGATTCCGGATTCAATTTCACCGTAGCCGACGGCATGCTGGACGCGGCGCAGAAAGTGGTAGGGCTGGCAAGATGAGCGTCCTGGTTAACGAAAACACTCGCGTGCTGGTGCAGGGTTTTACTGGAAAAGAGGCGACGTTTCACGCGACGCAATCGCTCACCTACGGAACGAAAGTGGTCGGCGGCGTCACGCCCGGCAAGGGAGGACAGATGCATCTCGATCTGCCGGTTTTTAATACGGTGGCCGATGGCGTGGCGGCGACGGGCGCGAACGCGTCGGTCATTTTCGTCCCTCCGCCGTTCGCTACCGACGCGATTATGGAAGCTGCCGACGCTGGGATCGCTCTAGTCGTGTGCATCACCGAAGGCATCCCGGCCGAGGACATGATCAAGGCCTGGGCGTATCTGAAAAATCATCCCGCGACGCGCCTGATCGGACCGAACTGCCCCGGCATCATTAGCCCGGGGAAATGCAAGATTGGCATCATGCCGGCGCATATTCACAAAGAAGGCAACGTCGGCGTCGTGTCGCGATCGGGCACGCTGACTTATGAAGCGGTGGGGCAGTTGACGAAGCTCGGCATCGGACAATCGACGTGCATTGGCATTGGAGGCGACCCGATTATCGGCACGTCCTTCACTGACGCAATTCGGTTCTTCAATGAAGATCCCGATACGCACGCCATCGTCATGATCGGCGAAATCGGCGGCACGGCGGAAGAGACCGCGGCGGCTTACATCAAGGCGAACGTGAAGAAGCCGGTGGTCGGATTCATCGCCGGGCAGACCGCTCCTCCGGGACGGCGCATGGGCCACGCCGGAGCCATTATTTCCGGCGGCAGCGGCAAAGCGGAAGACAAAATCGCGGCGATGAAAGACGCCGGCATCACCGTCTGCCCGACGCCAGCGACCATCGGCGCGACGATCAAAACACGACTATAAAAACATGGAACGAACATTCGCAATCATTAAACCAGACGCAGTCGCGGCCAACCAGGCGGGCGCCATTCTCGCGGAGATTCAGAAAGCCGGCTTTCGCATCGCCGGGATGAAAATGAAGCGGCTCAGCCAGATTGAGGCCGAGAACTTTTACGGCGTCCACAAAGAACGTCCGTTTTACGGGTCGCTGGTAAAGTTCATGACCGAAGGGCCGGTGGTGGTGCTGGTGTTGGAATCCGCCGACGCGATCAAGAAATGGCGCGACACGATGGGCGCGACGAATCCGGCCAACGCGGCCGAAGGCACCATCCGAAAAATGTTCGCGACCAGCATAGAGCGAAACTGCGTACACGGATCGGACGCGCCGGAGACGGCGGCGGTGGAAATCCCGTTCTTCTTCGCGTCGTCGGAATTGTTGTAGGAAATAATTGGCCGCCGATGAACGCGGATGAACGCTGATAAGACCGAATTTTAGGATTTCTACTCTTCTGGCCGAGGCGTTACCCCTAGCCAGTCCTTGGCTCTGACGTCGGGGGCGCGATCAGGGAATCCTTCAGTGCTGTAGTTGTAGCTCGCTCCCGAGTCGTCCTCGGCGATCATTGGGCCTTCGCAGGACACGAGTTCTACCTTAGCCTTGATCAGGGCGTAATCCTGCTCAGTGAACAAATAACCGAAGTCCTGCAAGGACAGCCGATGCATTCTTACTCGAACTGGCCAGCGTCCGTATCGCAGCCGGAAGCCGTCGATAGCTCCGCAGAGCCGGAACCAATTCTTATCGTGACCATTAGGCATTACATGGGCTCCGCGCTCACGCGACTGCGTCGAATTTCGCGCATCCTACTCACCACCTCTTTGGGAATTTTCTCCCTCTCCATTCTCGGCCGGGCGCTGTTCGCCGTCGGCATGGCCGCGATGAGAATTGCTTCAACCTCATTCATGTGCTTCGATTCGTTGATGACGAATACGGAGAAAAAATTCCAGAAGTTGTAGTGCCTACTGTTAGGGTTCCACGCATGCTGCCACAAACGGGCTTGGAGTCTTTTTGCCTGGCCGATGTAGTAGGGGATGTCATCCCGGTACAAAACGTAGACTCCCGACTTCTTGAGAATATCTAAGCTTCGCGCCATCATTTTCTTACCGTCGCCCGCGGTTCCGTCAAAAATAACCTCTCGTGGCCACATTCGCACGTATTGCTCGCACAGCCGCCCCGTAATCATCTTTCCCCTCCTTATTGCCAGTGATGAACGCCGGAAGAAATGATTTCCACTTTAGAATCATACGCCAAACTGCCGCAGATGATGGTCGCAGTGCAAGTAGCCCCATCGCTGCCAGTCCTTTTCACTCATCGCTCCGAAAATCGGATGCGTCGCACCATGGACATTAGCGCCGCAGAAACGCGCGATTAACTCTACCAGCTTCTCGCGATCCTTTAGAAACTCGACCGGCGCGGTCCCGCCGACGCCCTGCTCGATTTCCGGCATCGTCTTGACCCCGCGCGGCCATTTCATCGGGGCATACAACGCGGCCCACTTGAAGATCCCGCGAGGGATCGGGACGCTTGCCTTGCTGGCCTTTCTCTCACCCAAAGGGACCTGGAACGAGTCGCTCAAATGAACGATCATCTGGTGGCAGGACATTTTTCCCCATTGGCGCGCGGAATCCGGGCGCAATTCCGCCAGCCTACGCAAGACCTCCGCCTTATCGACATCGAGCGCCTTCATTTCGCGACCGGCGAAACGTGCAACTTCAACCCTTCCACGGACACGACCCGCACATGCCCTCCCTTTTCCACCGGCGCCTCCGACTCCGCGTTCCAATATTCGCCTTGCAGGAACACCGTGCCCGAGGGTGACAACGCTGTGCGCGCTTCGGCGATCTGATTCACCAGCGTATCGCTGCCCATCACCGCTTTATTCCGTCGCGCGCGGATTACCAGCGTGACTAAGAACATCGTGATCAAGGCGAAAGGAATGGTCACGGACAGCGCGGTCGACAGGTGAATCCGCATCTCCGGAGGACCGTCGATCAGCAGCATCGCGCCCAGCACCATCGCTACCGCTCCGCCGATCCCCAAAATTCCATGCGACGTGAACTTCGCTTCCAGCACGAACAGGGACACGCCCAGCACCAGCAGCGCTGCGCCGGCCCAGTTGATGGGCAGCACGGCGAGAGACGACAGGCCGAGCAAAGCCAAAATTCCTCCGGCGACTCCGGGTAAAATCAGGCCCGGTGCGGAGAATTCGACATAGATTCCGAGCACCCCCAGCACCAGCAGGATGAAGCCAATATTCGGATCGGCGACGGCCGCGACAATCCGCTCGCGCAGGGTCTTCTGATAATCGACGATCTCCGCGCCGCGGGTATGCAGCACCGTCGCCGACCCATCGAACCGTTTGATCGACGTTCCATCGAGGGCGTTTAGCAACGCCCGCTCATCGGGGGCGATCTGGTCGATCAGCCGCCCGTCCAGCGCCTCCTTTTCCGAAAACGCCTTCGCCTCGCGCACGGTCGTCTCCGCCAGTTCCACGTTGCGGCCACGTTTTTGTACTGTGCTGCGCAACCACGCCGCGGTGTCGTTTTCGATCTTCCGGCGCATTACTGGATCCATCTCCTGATTCATCAGCACGGGAGACGCCGCGCCGGTGTTGGTGCCGGGCGACATCGCCGCCACGTCCGACGCTTCGAGCAAGAAGAACCCGGCCGATGCGGCGCGGCCTCCGCTGGGCGTCACGTAGGCGATGACGGGCACGCGCGACGTCTCGATTTTCGTCGCGATCTCGCGGCTGGAATCGATCAGGCCGCCGGGAGTGTTCAGGCGCAGCAAAACGGCCGCCGCGCTTTCGCGCGACGCCTGGTCAATCGCGTGCGAGATTATTTCAACGGTGACAGGATGAATCATGCCGTCCACATTCACGGCAATCACCCTTTGCGCCTGTGCGCAAACGGCCAACGAGAGTAGCAGGGCGATCCGCATACGTTCAGGGTACAGCTTGTGCGGAGGGGCCGCCTGGTAGGCGGCTGCGGGCTCGTGGCCCGCCCTACGTCGCTGGCCCGTTATACTAACAAGTAGTGCCCTATCGCAAGATTCTGGTGCGCGCGACGAATTGGGTGGGGGATGCAGTGATGTCGCTGCCCGCTTTGCGTGCGCTTCACGAAAAATTTCCCGCTGCCGAGATCTGTATCCTGGCCAAGCCCTGGGTGGCCGATCTCTACGGGCGCGAGCCGTTCTGCCATCGCGTGATTCCGTACACGCCGAAGAACCTCGCTGAGAAGTGGCAGGCCGGGCGCGAATTGCGCGCTGAAAATTTCGATTGCGCGATCCTGCTGCAAAACGCGTTCGAAGCCGCGGCGGTTGCGTTCGCTGCCGGCATTCCCGAACGCATTGGCTACGCGCGCGACGGACGCAGCCTGCTGCTCACACGGGCCATCGCCGTTCCCAAGCGTGGCGAGATCCCGCGGCACGAGCGGTTTTACTATCTCGAGCTGCTGCGCCGCGCCGGGATTCTGGAAAAACTTCCGGAATCGGAAATGATTCGCCTGGAGGGAGCGGCTACGGCGCGGCTGGCTGGCATCGAACGTTTTCAAGCGCTGGGCCTCGGCGAAATAATGGTCGGCGTGAGCCCCGGAGCCGCATATGGAACGGCCAAACAGTGGCTCCCCGACCGCTTCGCCTCCGCCGCCAGCCGCGTCGCGAACGATCTTGGCGCGAGAATCGCTATCTTCGGATCGCAGTCCGAACGCGAGCTTTGCGAGAGCGTCGCAAAAGCCTGCACGGCACCGGCGAGAAATTTCGCCGGCCAGACGTCGCTTGCCGAATTTATCGACATGGCCGCCGGCTGCCGTGTTTATTTGACCAACGATTCCGGCGCCATGCACATCGCGTCGGCGCTGGGCGTGCCCACCGTAACAGTCTTCGGCGCGACGGACGACGTCGGCACAGGCCCTACCGGACCCCTGGCGCGCATCGTGCGCGAACCGGTGGAGTGCAGCCCGTGCCTGAAGCGCGAATGCCCGATCGACCACCGCTGCATGACGCGCGTCGAAGCGGACCGGGTGGCGCAGGTCGCCCTGGACCTGTTGAAATAGAAGATTGGACACAAGAGAGAAAATAGTCGATGCCGCCCAAGCCGCCCGCATCGCCGCATCAGGCGCAACCGTAGTGAGCGGATACTTCGATCCGCTCGTCGCATCGCACGCCGAACGACTGGCGGCACTCAAAACAGGCGCGAAACTGCTGGTCCTGATCGCGACACCCGCCAACGCAATTCTTCCGGCTGCGGCGCGGGCCGAACTGGTCGCCGGGCTGCGCGCGGTCGATTATGTGGCCGAACTGGCGGACGGGCTCACTGCGCAAGTCCATCTGGAACAGGAAGACACCGAACGCTTCACCCTCCTCCTGCGGCACGTGCACGCTCGAAACAAATGCGCATCCTAGTTGTCCGCCTCAGTGCGATGGGCGATGTCATTCACGCGCTGCCCGCGGTCGCCAGCCTGAAGCATAGTTTTCCGCACAGCCACGTGGCCTGGGTGATTCGCCAACGTTGGACGCCACTGCTTGAGGGGAACCCTTTCGTGGACGAGATTATTCCTTTTGAACGAACTCTCCGCGGCATCGTCGAGACGCGGCGCGAGCTACGAAAGAAGAGCTTCGATCTAGCCATCGATTTCCAGGGCCTGATCCAATCCGCGCTCGTCGTAGCCGCTGCCCGTCCGGACCGCATCGCTGGATTTCATCGCTCGCAGGTCCGCGAAAAGGCCGCGACGCTGTTCTACTCGACGCAGGTCAGGACTCGCGCCCCGCACGTGGTCGATCGCAATCTGGAACTCGTCGCGGCCGCCGGCGCTTTCAGTCTGCTGCACACGTTTTCTCTGCCCGAAGGCTCGCCTGAAGGCAGCTTGCCGGAAGGAAAATTCGTGCTGGCCAGCCCTCTCGCCGGCTGGGGATCGAAGCAGTGGCCAGTCGAGTTCTACCAGGAACTGGCGTCGCGCCTGGATGTCCCACTGGTTGTGAATGGACCGCCGGAGGCTGCCGAGCTTCTGGCGAAAATTCGCGGCGCGCACGTGCATCTTTCGGGAATCGCCGGGCTGATTCACGCCACGCGACGCGCGCAGGCGGTCATCGGCGTCGATAGCGGACCGTTGCATCTGGCGGCCGCGCTCTCCAAACCCGGCGTCGCGATTTTTGGACCGACCGATCCTTCGCGCAACGGCCCTTATGGCGGAACCATTCGCGTGTTGCGGTCCACGGGCGCGGCAACCACCTATAAGAGAGCCGCCGAAACACACGACAGCATGCGCGCCATTTCTCCGGACGATGTGTTGGAGGCCCTTCCGGCGTGAGTTTTCCCAAACCGTACGCGGACCGCGTCGCGAAGTTGCGAGTCCCCTTTGGCTTCCTCCTGGTTGCCGCGTTTTTATGGTTGTCCGCGCCGTCGATGTTTTCGCTCGCGGTGGGGATTCCGGTGTCCGTCATCGGACTTGCGCTGCGCGCCTGGGCGGCTGGGCATCTGGAAAAAAACACCACCCTCGCCGACGGGGGGCCGTACGCGCACGTGCGTAATCCTCTGTACATCGGGACGCTGCTGACCGCGGCGGGGCTGGTGATCGCATCGCGGCGCTGGGAACTGGGCGTCCTGTTTGCCGCAGTGTTTCTGCTGATCTACTTACCGGTGGTCGAACTCGAAGAACAGCATCTACGAAAACTGTTTCCCGAATACGACGCCTACGCGCGACGCGTTCCCAAGCTGCTGCCTCGCTTAAACGGAAATAGCCCGAGACGCTTCCGATGGCCCGTTTACATGAAAAACCAGGAGTATCAGGCGCTCCTCGGATTCCTTGCCGGCGCTGCTGTTCTTATCTGGAAGGCGCTTACTTAACCTTAAAATCGTTGAAGTGCATGATGGCATTGAAAAGCATGTTGAACTCGCCGAAGTTCTGCCAGCGGTAGATCGGGTTGGTGGCGAACATCAGCACTTGGCCTTGCCCGACCGGAACGTCGAGAATTGCTGGACGGCCGCGGATCTCGTTCGCGCCTTTCATGAGACCGCTGAGCACGGCCTGATCGCCGCCCGGGAAACGCATCAGGACCTGCGATTCGCGGTCGGCGGCTGGAACCGTTAGCAAAGGGCCGTTGGCCCAGCGCACGGGCTGCTCCTTTTCGGTGTATCCATAGAACACCGGATGAGCGGGCCGGGTGATCTCCGCCTGCACGATGGGACCGGGCGCGTAGAAGGCCGCGCTGGTGCGCGCCGCCTCCACTTTGCGCGTGATACCGAAATCGGCGGGGAAGGAACTAGCGGTTCCCAACGTGATCATCAGCCCGCCTTGCTCGACGAACTTCTGCAGCTCGACCACGCCTTCCAATCCCATGCCTCCGGTGATGTCGTCCGATTCACCGTACACGCCGAGCGTTTTGAACTGGTCGGATTTCTTGTATGAGAGCGGCGTGGCCTTGGGCTCAATATCGTAAACCAGGCCCTTCGATCCGCGACCCTGATTCGGAATCACGATCACGTCGTAGGCGGAGCGCAGATTGCCCTGTTTGATGCGTTCCTTGTAAATGAGGTCGAACGGCACTTCGAATTTATCGAACGCGTAGCGTACCCAGCCGACTTCCTGGGTGCTGCCCCAGGTGGAAAAGACGGCCAGACGAGGCAGATCGACGTCGTGCATCGGGACGGTAGGCGCGGCGGTCAGCGCGATCGCCTTCAGGCCCAGCGGATCGACCGCGGCTTTTAGTTTGTCGTAGGAACTTGCAGGGAAAATCAGCGAACCAGCGGGGATGTTCTCGTCGCCGGATTTGAACGACTGTTCAACGGCGCGCGCGGAAATATCCTTCAAGCGGTAACGCAGCGTGACCAGATTGTTGGAGCCGTTTTCGAGCACCGCGAAACCGCCGGGAGCGGAAGTGCCGCTGACGGTGCCGTGAACTTCGAACTTGTCGACTGGATCGACCGGCACGTCGAGCACTGCTTTATCGGTGCTCTCGACCACCTTCGAATGCGTCATGAGGCCCATGGTCCAGCCGGTGTCGTCATACGTGGTAAGCGCGGGGTCCGGAAAATCCTGTTTTTCTAGCAGGATTTTTGCAAGGCGCCCATAGGGCTGGTCGCGCTTAATAATAAACGTCCCTGCTGGGAACGTCCCCTCCGCGAGTTTTACCTCCGCTTTGCTGCGGCCGACTTCAATTCCTTGAAAGCGAAGCGCATTGACGACGAACGCGACGCGCGTCTGGTCCTGACCGACGGGAATGACGTAGCCGTGAATCGATTCCTTCTTGCCGGCGTCGATGGAATTGCGGCTCTTTTTATAGAAATTTTCAAGGATGATTTGCGGAAAGGCCGCAGTCAATTGAAGGGCGGTCAACACGCCTGTTTCGCCGTAATTGGTGTTGTTGCGCATCGACCAATCGACCTCGGGATAAGGAGGCACGGGGCGATACCATTCGCGGGTGGTCATCCCGCCGCCGCGTCCTCCGCCACCACCGCCGCGACCTCCGCCTTCGCCGCCGGCGATTCTGCGGTGCATGGTGTTGGCTCCGCCGTTGCCCATGATTTCGTACATGCGCAGCATGCCGTTATGATTCGACGACATGAAGCCCAAATAGCCGGGCGACCACATATCGACAAACGCGTGCGTCCAGACGCCGGGCATGCCGTACTTGATCATCTGCTCCATTTCGAAATTCGAGAACCAGGGGAGTTCGCCGTAGAGAATCGGATCGAGCGTGGGATTCTGCGGAGCCTGGCCGCTGAAGGTGTACATGAATGGCTCCGATTCATGCAGCTCATGCATGATCGGAGGGTGCCATTGCAGATACCAGGTGAGCAGGCGCTGCGAGCTCATCTGCGAATAATTGATGTCGCGATTGTTGTCGTGGTAAATGTACTTGCCCCAGTAAGGCGGGTTGCCCATGCTGTCGTTCTCGCCTTTTTCGTTGATCTTGTATTTGTAATACCAGTCGACGTAGCGGTCGCGGCCATCGGGCTCGGCGACGGGGGTGACGGAGACGATCACGTTGTCGCGGATGGTTTTTATGAGCGCGGTATCTTCGGTAGCAAGGCGAAAGACCAGTTCCATCAGCATCTCGGACGGGCCGGTTTCTGCGCTGTGCAGGCCTCCCATCACGTGATAGATCGGCTTGGCCTTGGCGATAATCGCTCGCGCATCGGCGTCGCTGATCTTGCGAGGGTCGGCGAGCTGCGCCAGATCCTGACGATACGTTTCGAGATTTTTTATGGAGTCTTCAGAACCAACGAAAACGATGACGCATTCGCGGCCTTCGTCGGTGTTGCCAATATCGAGCACCTTCACGCGCGGCGATTTCGAGGCCAGCGTGCGGTAGTAGCCAATGATGTCGGAATAATAAGTGAGCTTGTTCGGCGCGCCGACGTGGTGGCCGAGCACGTCCTTCGGCGAAGGCACGGCCCCGCCTTTGGGAAGATGGTCGACCAGCGGGGACATAAACTCGGGTTTGGTGGTCCATTCCTTGACGGTCTTGGCGAATTCGTCGTCCATTGCCTGTTGAGCAAAAGCAAATGAGCATAGGGCGAGGGAGGAGAGCAACAAGCGCATAAGTGGCTATGATCCCACATTGGCCTGTTTTGTGGTATCCAGTTGAGTGTGAGCAGTGAGCCAGCAACGAAGCAGGATCTTGCCGACGCCGTTCAGCAGGTGACCCAGAATCTTACCGACGCCGTTCGGCAAGTGACGGAAAAAACATCTCAGGATATCGCCGAGGCTGTTCGGCAGGTGAACGATACGTTGACCGAAAGGATTCGCGATTCCCAAACTGAATTGCTGAGGGGATTTTATGAGTGGGCTCGTCCGGTCGATACCCGGCTCCGCCACGCGGACGAATTGGTCCAGCGGATGGGTTGGTTGGAAGAGAGAGTCGCGGAGCTCGAACGCACGAAGCGACTGCCGACGAACTGAACAGAGAAGTGTCGCATGCGTGAAATCCACCGGTGCTCGGTGTCGTCTCACGAGCGGCCCTTTGCGCAACGCCCCAAGAATTGACAATTTTGTTTCCCGGCAACCGCAAGCAATGCTAATCGTCTTTGTCTGCTATGGCTGGGTTGGAAGCTACAAATGCCGACCACGCCGATTCGAACTCGTCGTTCGAAAGAACCTTGTACGCGGCTGCGTCAAACACCATATTGGAGTCCGTCCAGAAGCCCATATTTTGGCCAATCGGTCCGGCGACTATGGTTTTCCCCGCAGCATCAAATACGAGTTCGCGTTGAGGTACGCCGGCGGCGTCGATGTCCACCCACCACCTACGGACATTCTTGTACATTCGTTCAAAGTCCGGATTGGCGGCGGGAAGAATAAGTTTCAAGAGGCCCGCGACACAAAGCCACGCGACCTCACTTACTCTCGGGGGACCGAGAGGAGACGACACGCGAGGGCCGGTAGCCAAAGTCGTTTCGATGACCATCGTTGGTGTGAACCATTTTATCGGGATTTCCACCCAATCCCCAAGTTGCGCGTCCCAGCGGGCGCGCTGCAAAGGATGGCTTGAGCCTCTTGTAAGTCTGGCTCTAAATGCCGGCCGCGCGGATCGCCGCGTGGAGTGTGTCTTAGCGCCTTTTGGTCTTAATGACGATCGGTGTTCCTTCGAACCCGAATTTCTCCCGTATCCGGTTGATCAAGTACCGCTCTGCCGAGAAGTGTCGCCCGTAAAAACGACGAACGGTGGCGGACGCAATCTCCCCCGAAGGCGCAAAAAATGCACCTTTGCGTCCTGCTGGTTATGTGTGAACTGGGTTTAACGCGTCTCTAAAGCGTTGCGCCCCACAGGAGCGGTCGTGATGCGGGTGTAGAGAGCATCGGAATCCAAGTCTGCGCCGTTTGGCCAATACACAACACCTAGTTCCGGATGGACGCTGACCTTGCGAAATTCCGACGGATCGCGAAGGGGAGCGAAAACCCCGTCGAACCGCACAAGTTCATCCAGCGCGACAATACCCTCCACGCCATCGTCAAATCGGATTTGCAGACGGTAGGGGTCTGAAGGGATCACGGAAACAACATCTTTAAGCATGGCTACTCCAAGGGCTCCACTCGGGTCAAGGGCGATTGCGCCCGTGCTCTATTCCAATTGTCCAACAATTCGCGCCTGTGGAGCGCCGCCCACTCTTTGACAAGGCCAAGGACTGTTGGCGAAAGTTCCCCTTCGTCCAGAGTCAGGTCCTCGATTCGAATCGTGGCATGCTCGCCGCCGTGACGCACATGGAAGTGCGGCGGAGGATGGTCATAGTAGAACATCGCGATAATAATGCCGAAAAAGCGGCTGATCTCCGGCATTTCTACCGTCGCTTCGTCTTGATCACAATCGGCGTCCCTTCGAACCCGAACTTTTCCCGCATCCGGTTGATCAAATACCGCTCCGCCGAGAAGTGCAGGTCGCCTGCCTTATCTGTGAAAACGATGAAGGTCGGCGGGCGGACGCTGCCTTGGGTGATGTAGTAAATTTTCACGCTGTGTTCCCATTGCAGGTCCTTGACGAAACGGTTCAACGCGCCCGTGCTGATGTGTTTATTCGCCGAATCGTACGCGTTCTTGATCAGCGCGAACAGGCCGCGGGTGCCTTGCCTCTTCATCGCGGAGATGAGCACGACCGTAGCGTAGTCGAGAAACTTCAACCGGTCGTGCAGGCCTTCGAGGAATACGCGCCTGTCGCGTTCCTTGGTCACGTCCCATTTATTCACGGCGATGACGATGGCGCGGCCTTCTTCGTGGGCGTAGCCGGCGATGGTCGCGTCCAGAGCCAGCACTCCTTCGCTCGCGTCGATGACCAGCAGGGCGACGTTGCACATGCGCAGGTGGCGGCGAGCCATCACGACGCTCATCTTTTCCGCCATCAGCTTGGTTTTGCCCTTGCGCCGGATGCCGGCCGTGTCGATGAACACGTACTCCGTGCCGTTCTCTACGATGGTTTCATCCACCGCGTCTCGCGTGGTTCCCGCAATCGGCGAGACGATGGCTCGTTCCGATCCGGTCAGCACGTTTAATAATGTCGATTTGCCGACGTTCGGGCGGCCGATAATCGCGACCTTGATTCTCGGCGATTCTTTGGCGTGCTCGGCCGCGGTCGATTCTTTTACCGGGTGTTCCGCCTTGCTCGCGCGCGCGACGTCTATCGGAAAATCCTTCGTGATGTGTTCGAGGAGGTCGTCGAGGCCCAGGTGATGCTCGGCCGATACCGGGAACAGATGCTCGAAACCTAAGGTATGAAATTCATAGGCCAGCGATTCGCGCTTCTGGCTATCGATTTTATTGACCACCAGCGACACAGGCTTGCCGAGCTTGCGCAGCATCTTCGCCAGGTCGCGATCCGCGCCCGTAATTTCCGTACGTCCGTCGATTAAAAAAATCACTTGCGACGCGTCTTCGAGCGCGACGCGCGCCTGTTTCAGGATTTCGCGCGGGATCATTTCGCTGTCGTCGGTGATGATGCCGCCGGTGTCGATCAGCTCAAAAGGCTTTCCTCGATAGGAGCCCGCGCCTGCGATGCGGTCTCGCGTGATGCCCGGCTCGTCGCCGACAATCGACCGTCTTTGATGCAAAATCGCGTTAAAAAGCGTCGATTTTCCCACGTTCGGCCGTCCCACGATCACCACCGACGGCAGCGCGTTGTGGGGTGCGAATTCGTCCGGTTCGGTGAGAGGAGTGTCAGGCATGAGATGATAAAAGAGTGCGCCGCGCTTGCGCGCTGGTACACGACTCAAAGAATAACACCCGAATGCCCCACGAGAAGAACACAACTATACGCAACGTCGCTATTATTGCGCACGTCGACCACGGCAAGACGACCCTGGTGGACGCGATGCTCCGTCAAAGCGGCATTTTCCGCAAGAATGAGGAGGTTGCCGAACGCGTGATGGACTCCAATGATTTGGAGCGCGAGCGCGGCATCACCATTCTGGCCAAAGCCACGGGCGTCCGCTATCACGACATCAAGATCAACATCGTCGACACGCCCGGCCACAGCGACTTCGGAGGCGAAGTCGAGCGCGCGTTGAAAATTGTCGACGGCGTGATTCTGCTGGTCGATGCCAGCGAAGGACCTCTACCGCAGACTCGTTACGTCTTGATGAAGGCGCTCGAAGCGCATCTGCCGCCGATTGTCGTCATCAATAAAATCGACCGTCCCGACGCTCGGATCCAGGAAGTGCTGAACGAGGTCTATGACCTGTTCATCGATCTGGACGCCACGGAAGATCAGCTCGATTTCCCGGTGATTTACACCAATGGCAAGGAAGGCTTCGCGCGTACCGACTTCACCAAGCCCGAGGTCGAGGGCCAGCCGGAGACGCTGCAACCGCTGTTCGAACTGATCCTCAAGCATATTCCACCGCCGAGCGGCTATCCGGACAACACTCTGCAACTTCTGGTCGCGAACCTGGATTACAGCGACTACCTGGGCCGTCTCGCCATCGGCCGAGTGTTCAATGGAACGTTGAACCTGGGCGACGAAGTGGCCATTGCAAAGCTGGATGGTTCGTTCCACAAGACGCGCATCACCAAGCTCTTTTCGTTCGAAGGACTGAAACGCGTCGATGAGACCATCGGCCGCGTGGGAGATATTCTGGCGATCGCCGGCGTCGAGGGCATCACCATCGGCGAGACGGTGACCAGTGCCGAGACGCCCGATCCTCTGCCGCACATCCAGATCGACGAGCCGACCATTGCGATGACGATCTCCATTAACACGTCGCCGTTTTCGGGACGCGAAGGTCACTTCGTTACTTCGCGCAATATTCGCGACCGTCTGGACAAGGAACTACTGACCAACGTTTCGATCCGGGTGGAAGAAGCGGGCGGGCCGGATTCATTCAAAGTGATGGGCCGCGGCGAGCTGCAGCTGGCGATCTTAATTGAGATGATGCGCCGTGAAGGTTACGAGCTTTCCGTCGGCAAGCCGGAGATTCTGACCAAGAAAATCGACGGCGTGATCAGCGAGCCTGTGGAATTGCTGGTCATCGATTGTCCTGAGAATTTCGTGGGCGTGGTGATCGAAAAACTGGGCCAGCGCAAAGGCAAGATGGAAAAGATGGTGAACCACGGCTCCGGCCGAGTGCGCCTGGAATTCAAGATTCCGTCGCGAGGGCTGATCGGTCTGCGCAGCGAAATGTTGACCGATACCAAGGGCACGGCGATCATGAATTCCCTGTTCCACGGCTACATCGAATGGCAGGGCGATATTCCGTCGCGGCCGACGGGTTCGCTGGTGGCCGACCGGGCGGGAAAGACCACCGGCTACGCGCTGTTCAACTTGCAGGAACGCGGCGACATGTTCGTGTCCCCTGGCACCGAAGTGTATGAAGGCATGATTGTTGGCGAAAACGCGAGAGATACCGACCTCGACGTCAACATTGTTAAAGAAAAGAAGCTCACCAACATGCGAGCGGCCAGCGCCGACGAGGCCATCCGGCTGGTCCCGCCTCGCCTGCTGAACCTGGAACAGGCCATCGAATTCATTCGCGACGACGAATTCGTGGAAGTGACTCCGGTGTCCATCCGATTGAGGAAAAAGGCGTTAAAGCAGAATCAGCGGTAAGGACGAATTATTTTTGATAAACACCTTGATATCAGTAGGTTAGGTGGTATTTTCACAAGTCATTGTCTTTTCAATTGTCGGTTCGCCATGCGATACTAACCGATAAGACACATGACTCAGGTCGGCGAGGCTATCGCCCGTTATCACAAATTAATTGAGAGCGGTCCCTATATTGACCTCGGATGGGCGCAGGCTCTCCAGGAGCAGTTGAAGGCGGCCAAGCTCGGCGGCAGGGCAATCTCGCCGGTGTTGCGTCCTCATTTTTTGAGCGGGCGCGATTATACCGCGATGGGGAAGGCGGCGGAGATCATCTCCTCGGCCATGGCGCGCGTGGGGCAGATGGCGCTGGCGACACCGTCGCTGCTGGCGCGCGTTCAGCTTCTACCGGCAGAACGGATGCTGGCGCAGGTGGATCCTGGATACTCGTTCGCGGGCGTCAGCGGACAGCTCGACGCCGTGATCAATAACGGGTCGCTAAAATTCACCAACCATCGCGCCGATGCGCCTGCTGGGGTCCTTTACGGCGACGCGCTGGCCGATCTGTACTACGAAGCGCCTCCAGTGAAGGAGTTCCGCAAGAAGTATAAGTTGAAAAAACTCGGCGGAACCAAATTCCTGTTGAGCTCGCTGGTCAAATCGTACAAGGAATTCGGCGGCAAGCAGAAAAGACCTCGTATCGCCATTGCGGAGATGAAGCAGCCCTTTGCCGGAGGCGGCGGCGAGTACGCGCAACTGGCGGATTTTTTCTCGAGCGAAGGATATCCAACCGAAGTGGTGTCGCCGGATCAGATGGAATATCGCAACGGCGTGCTGCGGCGCGGCGAATTCACCATCGATATTCTGTATCGCCGCATCCGGCTTCAGGAATTCCTGGTTCGCTTCGATCTTTCGCATCCCATGGTGCGCGCTTACAAGGATCACTCGGTTTGCATGGTGAACAGTTTCCGCGCCGAAGTGGGCGCCAAGCGCGCGATGTTCGATTTATTGACCGACGAGGCGGTGACAGCGAAATTTCCGGCCGCGGAGCGCAAGGCGATTAAGGAACACATTCCCTGGACGCGCGTGGTGCAGGCGGCCAAAACCACCCACAAAGGCCACACGGTGGATCTGCCGGACTTCGTGATGAAGCATCGCGCGAAGCTGATCCTGAAACCCAACGACGATACGCCGGATCAGCATTCGTTCCGCGGCGCGGAGACCGACGACATCGGCTGGGAAAAGGCGCTGCGCCAGGCCATGCGCACGCCCTACGTGGTGCAGGAAGTGGCCGACCCGGCCAAGGTCGTCTTCCCGCTGATGCAGTATGGCAGCCTGATGATGAAGGAGATGCAGGTGGACGTTCACCCGCATTCGTTCTACGGGAAAGTGCACGGTTGTTCCAGCTGGCTGAGCATTATCGGTTCGCAGAGTTTTTCCACGCTGACTGGTCTGGCTCCCACCTTCGTGCTCGAAGGCAAGTAGCAAACGAAACAATATTCCAAACTTTTGGTAACCTCCGGCGTCTTCCTTTGTAGATTACTTAGGGGTAGCCGACATGAGCAGATCGTCAGACCTGATCCAGGGAACGCTGGATCTGTTGATCCTCAACACCATTTCCCTGCAGCCCGAGCACGGCTGGGCGATCGCGAAACGCATTCAACAGGTTTCCAATGAGGTGCTGCAAGTCAGCCAGGGCGCGCTCTACCCAGCCCTGCACCGCCTGGAACAGCAGGGCTGGATTAAGGCCGACTGGCGCGTCACCGAGAGCGGGAGGGATGCGAAATTCTACGCGCTCACCCGCGCCGGCCGCGTTCAGCTTCAGAAGGTACTCGCGCAGTGGGACCGGCTGTCGAACGCCGTCGGACTCGTGATCCGCATCGGGGCGGCGCAATGAAGCGCCTCCTCGACATCGTTCGACTGCGACTGCGTTCGCTCTTTGGACGAACCAATGTCGAACGCGAGTTGGAACGCGAACTGTCCTTTCACCTCGATCAGCTCACGGAAGAAAACTTCGCCCTCGGCATGTCAGGCCAGGACGCGCGCGCAGCCGCGAAACGCAGCCTCGGCGGAGTTTCGCAGATACAGGAGTCGTGCCGCGATATGCGCCGAACGAATCATATTGGGACCCTTTGGAATGACCTGCGCTACGCGATCCGCACGCTGGGCCGCACGCCCGGATTCACCTTCGTCATCGTGCTGACGCTCGCGCTCAGCATCGGCGCGAACAGCGCGATCTTCAGCGTGATTCAAGGCGTGCTGCTGCGTCCACTGCCGTTCGCCCAGCCGGACCGCCTGCTGCGGGTCTATTTCCAAAGCGATTCGCAGCCGAAATTTCCTCTCAATCCGAACGATTTTCGGGATTTCCGGGAACGCAACCGAACTTTCGAGAGTATCGCCGCGCTGACCCGTCACGATGTGCAACTTTCGGGCAGTGGCGCGGATCCGGTGATGCTGCGCGGCTTCACCGTCACCGGCGGATACTTTCATACACTCGGCCTGACTCCCTTCCGCGGCCGCGATTTCACTTTCGATGACGAACTCGCCGAGCGTGGCCGCCTCGCGATCCTCAGCGACCATCTCTGGCGCAGCCGTTTTTCGGCCGACCCGAACATCCTCGGCCGTAAGATCACGCTCAACACCGAAACATTCACCATCGTCGGCATCATGGGTCCAGACGTCCAGCATCCAGGCAACAATTTTCAGGCCGTCGCCGACGGAGACACCGTCGATCTGTGGATGCCTTTCGCCCTCTACGACTACCCGGGCGACCGCGGCTCACACTATCTGGACACCTTCGCCCGCCTCAAGCCCGGAGCCACGCAAGCTGAGGCTAACGCCGACTTGAGCACCGTCCTTCAACAACTCATGAAGGAGCACACCGGCCGCGGCTGGCGCATCTACACGATTCCTCTTTATCAGGAGACTGTCGGACGGTCCAAGCGGATGCTCTTCGTGCTGCTCGCCGCGGTTGGATTGCTGTTGCTCATCGCCTGCGTGAATGCAGCGAATCTGCTGCTGGCCCGGTCCAGCGCACGCGTTCGCGAAATCGCCGTCCGCTCCGCGCTGGGCGCCGCGCGTGGGCGTATCGTCCGCCAGTTGCTCACCGAAAGCCTGGTGATCGCGCTCGCCGGAGCCGCCTTGGGAACCGTTCTTGCCTATGGTGGCGTCCGAGTGCTGGTCAGTTTTCTCCCCGCCGGTTTTCCCCGTGCCTCCGCCATTCGCCTGGACGCGACCGTCTTCGCCTTCACTTTGATCGTCGCGCTTCTCACCGGACTTCTGTTCGGACTCGTCCCCGCCCTCACCGCTTCGCGCACCGACCTTCAGAACAGCCTGCGCGAAAGCGGCCGCAGCGCGACCGGCGGCGCCGGCCAGCTGCGGCTCCGAAACTTTCTCGTTGTCGGCGAAACCGGACTCGCCTGCGTGCTCCTCATCGCCGCCGGATTAATGCTCCACAGTTTCGTCAACCTGCTGCGTGCCGATTCGGGCTTTCAACCGCAGCAGGTCCTCACCGCGTCCCTCTCGCTTCCCATGCAACGTTATCGCCCGATGCCCAAGCGTGTCGCGTTTTATAAACAATTGCTGGATAGCCTCGCGGCATTGCCAGGCGTCCAGTACGCGGGCGCCGGAACAGACCTGCCATGGACCGGCTACGACGGCAACGCCGACGGCTACAAAATCGAAGGCCGGTCTGACGGGTACAACAGCAAGACTACCGCGCGCTATCACGCCGCCACTCCCGATTATTTTCGTACCCTCGGGATTCCGCTGGTGCGCGGACGATTCTTCGATGGCCGCGAGGATTATGTCAGCGATTTCGCCGGCGTCATCATCGTCAACGAATCGATGGCCAATCGATACTGGCCCGGCGAAGACGCGATAGGAAAGCGGATTTCCTTTCGCAGCCGCCCGAAGGAAAAAGATTGGATGCAGATCATCGGCATTGTGCGCGACGTGAAGGACGAGCCCAACAGCACCACCAACCACCCCGCCTTCTGGCTGCCGCATTCACAACAACCCGACCCGAACATGTTGGTGGTTATGCGTTCCTCTACGGACCCGGCACTGCTTGCCAATCAGTTCCGTCTCGCCGTCCGCCAGCTCGATCCCGAACTCGCCGTCGCCGACCTGCGCACCATGAACCAGATCTCGAGCAGCGCTCTCTCCACCCAGCGCTTTTCTCTTTTCCTCGTCGGCCTGTTCGCGCTGCTCGCGCTGGTGCTGGCGACGTTCGGGATGTACGGTGTGATTTCGTATTCGGTCAACCAGCGCATGCACGAATTCGGATTGAGGATGGCGCTTGGCGCGCGTCCGGCGGACCTGCTGCGGCTGATTCTCGGTCAGGGCCTCCAGCTGTCGATCCTGGGAGCAGCCGCCGGCTTGCTGTGCGCCGCTGCGCTGACGAAGCTGCTCGGCAGCCTGCTCTACGGCGTCAGTGCGACCGACCCGGTCACATTCTCGGCCGTCGCGCTGCTGTCGCTCGGGACCACCACGCTCGCCTGTTATTTCCCAGCGCGGCGCGCCGCCTCGGCCGATCCGATGCATTCTCTGCGTTCGGAATGAGATCATAAAATCCCTAGCGGATGAAAAATAAACTCGGCTTGGTCCCTTTGGTGGCCGCGACCTTCTTCATGGTGTCCGGCGGACCCTACGGAATTGAGGGACTGGTCCAGCAATCGGGCTACGCCCTGGCTATCGCGACACTCCTCGCGATCCCTCTCATCTGGGCCTTGCCCACTGGCCTGATGGTGGGCGAACTCGCTTCCGCCATCCCCGCCGAAGGAGGTTTTTACGTCTGGGTGCGGCGCGCGCTCGGACCCTTCTGGGGATTTCAGGAAGCGTGGCTTTCGCTCGCCGCCAGTGTGTTCGACATGGCCGCGTATCCCGCGATTTTCGTCCTCTCGCTCGGCCAGTTGTGGCCCACCGCGCTGCACAATCCGTGGCGGGTACTGATTCCCGCCGCCGTCATTTTCTCCTGTGTCGCATGGAACATGCTGGGGGCGAAAGCGGTGGGGGGCAGTTCCGTCGTGCTGGGATTGCTGCTGCTCTTGCCCTTTGCGCTGATGGCCATGCTGGCGCCGCATCGTGGAGTTCCGGCAAGCGGCGTGCACTCGGCCTGGTTCTCCGGCCTCGTCATCGCAATGTGGAATTTCATGGGCTGGGATAACGCCTCCACCGTCGCCCAGGAGGTCGAGAATCCGCAGCGAACCTATCCGCGAACGATGCTCTGGGCCGTCGCCGCCGTGACGCTGGTCTACGTCATTCCGATCTCCGCCATCGGATATTCCGGCGTTCCCGCGTCCCGCTGGTCGGACGGGGCGTGGGTCAGCCTGGCTGGTGGTATCCGCCCGTGGCTTGCCGTTCCCGTTCTGTTGACGATCATGGTGAGCGTCGTCGGCCAGGTAAATTCGCTGACCATGTCCTATTCGCGCATCCCTTTAGCCATGGCGGAGGACAAGCTCGCGCCGGCTTTTCTCGGCAACCTGAATTATTCGCTGCTGTTCTGCGGGGCCATCTGGACGCTGGCGCTGAGTCTGAGCCTGGACCGCATCCTATTACTGGACATCCTGCTGTATGGGGCGAGCCTGATTCTGGAATTCGGGGCGCTGATCGTTCTCAGAATCCGCGAGCCGAACCTGGTTCGCCCTTTCAAAATCCCGGGAGGCACCAAGGGAGCCATCGCCATCTCCATCGCCCCTTGCGCGCTGCTGGTCCTGGCTGCCGTGCTGAACCGGCGAGAACAGATTGGTTCGATCAGCGCGGCAATGCTGGCGGGAGGGGTCGCGATCTGCGGACTGAGCGCATACCCGTTGGTAAAGAAGCTCTGCGCATCATCCTCGTAGACCGTCGAGGCTACTCTGGCGCCGACTCTCCGATCCGTTGCCGGTACACCTCGCGGGCATGATCGTACGCCGCCTTCGCCTGCCCCAAATCTCCCAGGGCCATGCGCGGGGCTTTCTGCGTCCAGCACTGATTCACGGCATCCAGGCACCACTGGGCGCTGCGTTTCGATGCCCGCACCGGCTTGCCGCCCACCAGCGCGAAGATCGGATTCGTATGGGCGGCAGGAAGAACGCGCGCCGCGATCCAGCTGCTCTCGCTCACCGGGACTTCGAACACCAGCTCGTTCACTTTGCCGTCGGCGACCAGGTTCTTTTTTGCCGCCACCTTGCCGTTCACGACGATTTCCACCGGCACTTCGCGCGTGTTGTCCACCCTGGCTCGCTCGACGTCCCAGTACGGCTTCTGGTCGTACGGCAGCTTGCGGATTTCTTCGTTCGGAATCGCCGGCAGATACGCCGCGGCTTTGAGCGTCACCTTCACGGTGCCCGCCGCGGTCATCTTTATATCACTGCCGGAGCCGACACCGACGCTGTTCACTCGAAAATCCATCAGATGGGTTTTTCCATCCGACACGTAACTCCGTCCGGCCTTCAGGCTGTCGAGCCACGACGCATAGCTGAGCTGGCCGTCGAGTTTCGCATACGTGCGACCGATGCCGACGCGTCCGTCATAGATGCACGGGAAATCTGTCTCGCCTGAGATCCTGGTCCGGAAACCCACGTTCAGAGTGTGATACCAAATGTTCAATTCCCATACATACGGCGTGTCCACAGCGGAAATAAAATCCACCATGCCGGGATGCGTGACGTCGACGATGTATTCGTTCGCCCCGATGCCATCGAAGCCGGGCATGTCGTAAGTGGGAAGATCCTTGGTTTTCACCTCCAGCCCCCATCCGGAGTGTGCAAAACCGGTGATCGCCCCTTGCGCCTTCGCCCAGCGGAAAATCGGCAGATCCCACGTCGGCCAATCCTCAATCCGCTTCGCGCCCGGGTAATCCTGTTCGTTGAGCTTCAAGAGCACGATGTGACCGGCGTGGCTCGATGGAAATCCCGAAACTTCCAGGTCGTAATGCATCAGCCGGTCGGGTTTGGAAAGCGGATCGTCGTGACCGGAGAAAAACTGTTTCTGATAGTAATAATCCGGGCCCCACGTCAGCACGGAACCGATATTCAGTCGCTCACCCAGAATCTGGCGCAGCATGTCGCGAGGCTCCACTCCTTCGGTCGGATTCATGTAGTGGGAGCAGCCCGCGGCATGGACGTGATGGTCGCCCGAATACCAGCCAGACTTCGACGGATCGATCCAGCGGTCGAGCTGAAACGCGAGCTCTGCCGGACCCGCGGCGCTTACTGCCACTTCGCGCGTATGCGGCAGCGATTCCGGGCCGCCGCTGTATTGAATCGTGTAATAACCGGCCGGCAGCCGCACGGATTCGCCATCGGCGCGATAAACCTGCGGCTGGAAGAAGAAGTCCGGTGCGAGGCGCTTGGAAGGCAGCGGATATAAGCGGTTCAACCGGTCGCGAATAATGAAGCTCGCCATCGCGGGCACCCCGTTCTCGTCCTTCACACGAAACGTGATCTGCCTGGTCGGGGCGGCGTTGAACGTGATCGTGACATCGTTGCGGAATCCAATGTCCTGGCTCCCCTGCCCGACGTTGAAAGAAATCTTCGCCGACCGCTGGCCCGCGTCGCGGCTGTAAATTTGCAGGATCTGGTACTCGATCGCGAGTCCGGAAAGCCTCTTCCGCATGGGCGGCTGCTGGACCAGCGAAATATCGGCCCAGCGATCCTTCGATTCCTGAGGCGTCAGAGTAATCGCCGGATCGGTCTGGCCGTTCGACCTCAGGAAAACGTTGCCGCTGTTGGGGCTGACCACATTCAGCTCCGCCGTCACGTGCGCCTGGTTCGCAACCTTCACCAGGAACAACCTCGCGCCTTCCTCGATCAAGTCCGGCTTCGCCGCGCCCTGTTCCACCTTCACGCGGCTCTCGGCGTTGATATCGACGTTCACCAAAACGTGGCTGTCGAAGACCTTCTGAATCGCCTCCACTGCGGCAGCTTCATCCGGCATGCCGATGGCGTCGTTGAGCCGTTTTTGTTCGGCGACGGTAAGAGGCTGGCCCAGGTAGTTGAGTGCCTCGGCCAGTTGGCGCGCCTGTAGCGCCATCGGCTGCAAGGGAACCGGTGCGGACGGGGCTGCGTGCTGGTGTTCCTGCCCCGGCAGCCCGATAACAGCCGCAAGACAAATTAGGAATGCGGGAGCCAAAGTTCGCATCGGTTTCAATCCCCCCGATCAGGATATCTTGAAAGCCATGAGCCTGATCAGGATCTGGGGAGGGCATCGCGAGTCGGATTGGAACTCCTATTGGCGGACCAATGAACCGCTGCTCCTGCAGCCGCAACTCGCTAAGACCCTCGAAACATATGGCGTGACGGAGGTCGATATCTCTCCCGCGCTGCGCCCGCGCGCACCGGTGTCGCTCGACGACTTCGAGGTCTTCGTTCCGGACTCGCCATCCGATGCTCCATTGGTCTGCCATGAAATCGAGGAGTTGACTGGACGCCGGGCCCGGCCGACGGCCGCCGAATCCGGCGACGCGTTCCGTGCTTTGGCTGCCGAACGGCTGCTGTACCTGCGCCAGCGTTTCGAACCGTGGGACGAAAAACTGCCGCGCTTCATCCTCGGGGTCGATTTCGATTCCGGAAGGCACGTCCGCATGCGCCCCGCCGAACCCGAGAAATGGCGGCTGGTCGATCACATGGTGGGCGGATGGAACGAGGAGCGCCGCGTGTTGCCATCCCTGCTGATCGACCCTTCCGAAAAAGGCGCCGGGCTGCTATCGGAGTTGAAAAAAGAATTCGACGACTGGTATAGCAAGGGCTTTCGAGGGCACCCTCCGCTCAACGAGATTTTCCAGTACCGGCGCGTCCTGGAGCGCTACGGCGTAGACTGCAACGAATCGTACCGCTTCCATCTGGACGACGGCTGGTTTCCCATCGACATGGAGCAGGACCGGGACTGGAACGCCGTCCGCGAGCTTTGCGCAATGCCTCTTCCCGCCGCCCCAGGCGATCTTCTGCGCAACGAAAATGACCAGCACGTCAAACCGTACGGAGCAAATTATTCCTTCGTCGCCCTGACCGATAATTCTGTGGATTAACGCAGAATGTGGCGCACGCCATCGACGGCCAGGAAATTGGCGATCTTCGCGCTGCCGAAGCCGAGCCCGCAGCCTCCACCCACGTGGTGACCTGCGCCACCAGGCTGGTCTTATCGCCGAACTCGGCGCCGGGCGACCCGGTGATCAACTCCATGCTCTGAATGGCGCTGGTGGGCAGGGAAGTCGAGAAAATCTTGCTCTGCTGATCGCTGATGAGCTGCCCGTCGATCAGGTAGCTGACCTGCGCGTGGTCGCCCGAGGGATGGAAGCCGCCGTTGGCGTCGTTGGAAACCGCGCCAGTTGAATAGACGATGGCGTCGGCCAATCCGCCGCCGGGGCTGGTTTCGGGCAAGCGGCCGAAGGCGCTACGGTCGACGTCGACGTGCGCGCTGGGATCGGTTTCGATCACCGCGGCGCCGCTGGCCTCGACATTGACGGTGGTTTCGGCGACGGCTACCGGAAGCACGGCCTTCACCGACATCGGTACGGAGGTGCGAACCACGACTTCCTGCGCGAATGTGGTGAAGCCGGCGGCTTTCACTTCCAGATGACAAGTATTCGGTGGGATGTTGGTCAGACGGAAGGCGCCGTCATCTCCCGAAGCGAGGGTCTGCTTATAACCAGTGATGGCGTTCGTAAGGGTAACGGTCGCCTTGGGAACCAGCGCGCCCGATTGATCGACAACACTTCCCTCCATGGTCCCCGCATTGCCCAAAGACTGCGCGAATATCGACCCAGAGAGCAGAAACAGGACAGCCAGAGCAAGAGACTTGTTCATAGATTTTGATCTTGTGCGGGTGATCGCACGGGCTGTTGTGAGTACGTGGCCCAGCCCACGCGGCACATAGAATTAAGTCGTGAGCGGGGCTAAAATTGCGCTGGGCGGGCCGTAATTCTCGATTAACGGAATCCCCCGCCCTCACGGGACGGGGAATAACGCCTGCCATCAACCAGGGGATTCCGTGGATCGTCGCGGGTTAGTCATCAAACCGCAAGCGATTTGAAATAACCGCCGTGTATTGTATTCTTACAACCATGACATCCCGTTTTTTGTCAGTCTTTGGCCTACTGGCCCTGGGGAGCCTCGCTTGCTTCGCCCAGTTTGAAACCTCCGAAGTTCTAGGAAGTGTTCGCGACTCCTCGCAGAAAGCGGTGGCCAGAGCCACCGTGACCCTGCTAAACCAGGACACAGGGCTCGCAGCGAAAACCACCACCGACGACAGCGGAAGTTACGACTTCTTCAACGTCAAGGCCGGCCGGTACACGGTCACGGTGGAGATGGCCGGCTTCTCAAAGTTTTCGTCGCAGGACATCCGGGTGGAGGTGAATGCCCGCCAGCGTGTGGACGCGGCTTTACAGGTCGGTGCGGTCACGGAGACCGTGGTGGTGAAGGAACAGATCAGCGCGGTGGAGACAGATACCAGCGATCACAGCCAGGTTATCGGCACGCTGGCTACGATGGAACTACCGCTGAACGGCCGCGATTACGCGAGCCTGGCGCTGTTGGCCACCAACGTCCACGTTTCGCCCATTCAGGCGACCTTCGGTCCTACCGGCACTCCTCGCGAAGGCGCGTTCAACGCCAACGGAATGAGGAGCGTCTACAACAATTTCCTGATGGACGGCGTGGATAACAACTCCTACGGAACCAGCAACCAGAATTACTCGAGCCAAGTGGTGCAGCCGTCGCCCGACGCATTGGCGGAATTTCGCGTAATCACCAGCAACTTCAGCGCGGAGTACGGGCGGGTGGGCGGCGCGGTGGTGAACGCGGCGCTACGGTCCGGGACCGACAAGTATCATGGCACGGTCTACGAGTTCCTGCGCAACACCGACCTGAACGCGATCGGCTACGTATTCGGCGCACGCCCTGCCACTTTTGTGCAGCCGACGTTCCACCGCAATCAGTTCGGCGTCACGCTGGGCGGGCCGATCGTCAAGGACAAACTATTCTTCTTCGTGGATTACGAAGGCCTGCGGCAGGCGCAGGGGTACCTTAACTTCTACTCCGTTCCGGACACCAACGACCGCGCCGGCATTCTGCCAGTCGCCGTCGTCGACCCGCTCACTGGCGTCCTTTACCCGGCCAATACGCCGATTCCGGTTTCTAAGCTGAATCCGTTCGCGGCGGCGGCACTGGCCGGCTTACCGGCTGCGATCAATGCCGGCCGGTCGAACAACCTGGAGGCGACCATTCCCGTCACCGACAAGACCGACAAATACGACGCGAAACTGGACTATCAAATCAAGACCGGCATGAGTGCGTTTCTGCGGTTCAGCCAGAGGAAGGACATCGCTTTCTTCGGACCCGCCGATCCGGGACCTTCCGGCGGCGACGCCAACGGGTTCATTCGCGCGATTCAGCAGCAGGCGGCGCTGGGCTACACCTGGGCGCTGACGCCTTCCTCGCTGGTCGAATTCCGGTTCGGATTCGATCACGTGCTGGGTGGGAAGTCGCCGCCCTTCCTGGGCGGGCCGAACATTGCCGCCGAGTATGGAATCCAGGGAGAGCCGGCCAGCCTGGCGGGAGGTTTTCCGACCCAGGTCGTTACCGGGTTCAGCAGTCCGACCTTCGGCCGGCAAGCCACCAATCCACAATTCCAGAATCCGACCTCGTTCAACCCCAAGCTCAACTACTCCATGATCAAGGGACATCACTCCATCAAGCTGGGCTATGAGTTTATCGCCATTCACACGGAAGTGCTGGATATTAACCCGTTATATGGGCAGGACACGTACAACAATCAGTACAGCAAGCCGACCTGCGCGCAGTTGGGACAGGGTGCGGGTTGCGCGATCGCCTCGGACGCGACCAGTTACGACCTCGCCGACTTCTATTTCGGCCTTCCCAGCACCATCGCGCAAGGCAGCAACCTGGCCACGAATTTACGGCAGGACGTGCACTCCCTTTATGTGCAGGACGACTGGCGCGTAAGTCCGAAGCTGACGGTGAACGTGGGCCTGCGCTGGGAGTTCGCGACGCCAGTGTGGGAGCGCGATAATCTATGGTCGAACTTCAATCCGGCGACGAATACTCTGGTTCGCGCCACCAGCGGCAGCCTGTACGATCGCGCACTGGTGAATCCGAACTACAAGGACTACGGGCCGCGGCTGGGTTTGGCGTACAGCCTGGATTCGAAGACCGTGATCCGGGCCGGCTACGGAATCAGCTACGCGTTCTTCAATCGTCCTGGAAGCGCGGAAGAAGGCATCAACGGGCCGCTGGCGATCTTCGGCAGCTTCACCAACACGGCTCTGCCCGGCCAGCCTGGCTTCCTCACTACGCAGACGGGCTTCGCGGCCGGGATAGCGACCACGTTCAACCCGATCAACAGCAACAACGACTACATCCCGGCGCACAGCCCATGGCCCTATGTTCAGTCGTGGGTCGTATCGATCCAGCGCGAGGTCTTCAAGGACACCTTAGTCGAACTGTCTTATAACGGCAACCACAGCCTGAATCTGCCGATTATCGCGAACTATAACCAGGCGCTGCCGAATCCGGTGACGGCGACCTGTAACGGCGCTCTCGGAATCACTTCCGGGTGCCTGGCCGAGCAGGCGCGCGTGCCGGACCCGAGTTTCGGCGCCATCACCTGGGTAGATCCAGCCGGAGACAACGATTACAACGGTCTTTCGGCCCGCCTGGAGCATCGCTTCTCAAAGGGCTTGTATTTCCTGAATTCATTCAGTTGGGGGAAGGCGCTGGGAGATTCGGAACAGGCGCTGGAATACTACTCCAACCTTACCGGAGCGAATCCGCAGAACATCAATAATTTGAAGGCGGAGCGTGGACCGACCTCGTACGATGCCAAACTGGTGAACGTCACCAGCGTGGTGTACCAGGTTCCTTTCGGCAAGGGACGCCAGTACGGGAGCAAAATGAATCCCATCCTGGACGCCGTGCTCGGCGGGTGGGAGTTGAACACGATTAACACCGCCAGCACGGGCTTGCCAATCAACCTGTACTATGCGCCGTCGGCGGCCAACGATGTGAGTGGCGGCGCGAGCGCCGAGTATCGCGGCCAGATGTTCGAGCGTCCCAACGTGAGCGGGTCCGCCGCCAGCCAGAGCACCGCGCAGAGCCTGCTGACCTACTTCGCCGGCTATACCTTTACCACGCCGTCTCCGAACCAGCCCTTCGGCAATCTGGGCCGCAACGCGTTTCGCGCGCCGGGCCTGACGCAGTGGGATCTGGGTGTCAACAAGAGCTTCCACATCACCGAGCGCTTCGCGCTACAGTTCCGGAGTGAATTTTTCAATGTGCTGAATCACACCAACTTCGGGCCGCCGACCGTCACGACCACCAGCAGCGCGTTCGGGACGATTACCAACGCGTTGCCGGCGCGGCAGATTCAGTTCGCGTTGAAGCTTTTGTTTTAGAAAAAGTCAAAAAGACCGCTCCCGCGGGTCGCGGCTCTGTTGCGACCAGTCATGTGTTGGCGATTCAGCCCCATGCGTCAGCTTGGGGCTATTGCGGTTCCCAGTGCAAACCCCAAGCTGACGCATGGGGCTACAACGGCGCCGCCTGTCCGCTCCCTCACGGTCGCGTGAGCATGCGGACGTGAGCCCGTTGTTTCCCGAACGGCCGGGCGGCTCTCACCGATGAACCTCCCGCTGAAGATCCGTACGGAATCTGGATCTGGTTGATATCGGCGTAGTCGGTGACGATCTCGACGTACACGCTGTCGCCCGCGCCGAGCGCCGTTTTCGGAACCTGCACGTTGATCTGATACAGCCCGGCCAGCCCGGGCGCGAGCCCCGCGAACTGAATCGTACCCGTCACGCCGGTCGAGCCGTTGTTGTAGTCGTTAAAATAGACTGCCAGGTTGTTGGGGTACACGTCGGCCACGCTCAACGTCGTCGACGGACCCAGAGCGCCGTCGGTAATTGACGGCGTCACCGTGCCGAGTCCCGTCAGGTAGAGCGAAATATACTCGCCCGGTTGCGCCGGGCTGCTCCCGTTGACCAGTGTGCCGGTGGCGGCATGGAGCGCGGAGGCAAGGCCGATGCCGTTGGTAGTCTGCGAGAAAACTCCAGGGGCGGAATCCTGGAAGTACATCTGCACCACGTTCGACGGCGTCCCGTTGTTCGTGACTTGAATATTGGCAAGACCCGTCTGGTTGCTCGCGATCTCATACGGCACGATCACCGCAAGCTGCGTCGGGCTGACGTAGTAAATCGGGCAAGGGGTGCTGTCGATGGACACCGTAACGCCGCCCAACGTGGTGGGGAACGCCTTTCCGCCGATCGTGGTCATGGTCACCGGAGAGAGCCCGTTGCCGTATAACGTAATCAGCTCGCCCGGCGCCAAACTGGCGGTAATCGGCTGATAACTGGCTGCATTCACCACGCCGATCGGGTTCAGATAAACGGCGGCAGTCGACAGCGGCGGGGTAAATGCCGCCGCATGCATCCCTACTACCAGCGCGAAATCCCCCCCCGTTCCGATGCCGACAAACGCGTTCCCGCCGTCGCCGAAGATGAACTGGTATCCGCTGAAATCCGGGTTGACCAGCGTGCCGTCCGTGTTCAGCTGGATAGCGTCGTCGCTGCCGAAATCGTAGGAATAATAATTCGGGAAATTCAGCCGCGCATGCTCGATGGCGTCGCCCGCGCTGTCGCCGAAACTGGAGATCGAACCATAAAACGAATCGGCTCCGGAGCCGGTGGTCAGCGAGGGCGAATCCTCGAGTCCAGCGGTGAAGTAGAGCCCCTTGGTGATGCTGTCGGCGCCCGGAATCGCCAGCGCCTTCACGCCGAAGAAGATGTCGTAGCCAGACGCCGTCCAGCCCAGGATAAAATTCCCGTCGGTCGATTCGAACATCGTCTTGGTGCCCGTAAATAAAGCGTTCGTGGATGTCACTCCGGAAGGCAGAGGCACGGTCAGCGTCGCGCTTCCGTCGCTATTGAATCCGTAGGTCGCGCCTGTAACGCTCTGGGTGATGCTGGCCGCCGTCTGGTTCGACGACTGCCCGGTGAGAGCGATGCTGCCAAATCCTCCCGAGCCGTTGGCGCTCAGCTTGAACAGCGCATTCTTGATCGCGGTAATGCCGCCTCCCGCGAAGTCCAGCACGCCGGTCTGATATGCGGAGTTGAAGCTGGCGTTGGTCGGCGCCGTTCCTGTCGGAATAGCGATAAAGATGTCGTTCAGAATATTTCCCTGCCCCTCCGACTCCGTCGAACTGCCGGTGAACACGCCTTGCGCCACCGCGCCGAAGTCGTAGTCCGAGTATATGGTCGGATACAGAGGACTGCTGACGTAGCCTGTGCCGTTCGACCCGATTGCGTAGGTCCCGGCTGTACTGAAGGGCTGCGTCGCGCCGTTGTTCACGGTGTTGTCTACCTGCGTGCCGGTGATGGTGTAGTTTCCCGCGCCGTCGAACACGATCAGCCCGAAGGTCGCCGTTACCTCAGTCGGATTCCCGTTGGAATCCACCGTCTGAATGGCGATATGCCGAAAGTGATAATTCCCTTTGAGCAACGCGTTCTGGCTCGTATCCTGCGTCTGCCCATGGACGGCAGCAACGCCCAACAGCGCCCACGCCGCCACGCCAAGCAAGCCTCTATTTTGCGGTAAATTCATGAACCCTCTGGATTTAGAATACTTGAGAAACCTGTTGTCACACCATGTTGGATGCTCTAACCCACGAATTCCGTTCCGATTATTGAAAACCCGGGCGCATAATAGAAGTTGTAGCCGCGCCCTCCTTGTCTGGAGCAGGCTTTTCCTAGAACCGGCTTTAGTCAATCAACACATGCCCAGCACTAAAATTGTCGCGACCCTTGGACCATCCACCGACCAGCCTCCTTATTTAAGGAGAATGTTCGATTCGGGCGTCGATGTCTTCCGCCTCAACACCAGCCACGGGGTATGGGACGATCATCTGGCACGCATCGCTCAGGTTCGCGCCATGGCCGCCGAACTCGGCATACACGCCGGCATCCTCCTCGATCTCCAAGGTCCGAAAATCCGCCTCGGGCGGTTCGAAGGAGGCCACTGCGATCTGGAAGCCGGAGGTATTTTCACCATCACCACCCAACCTATGGAAGGCAATTCATCGCTTGCATCCACGAGCTACACCCATTTCGCCAAGGACGTCAAACCCGGCGACCCGGTGCTTCTCGCCGACGGCAGCATCGAATTGAAGGTGCTCTCCACCGACGCGGTTTCGGTGCGCTGCGAGGTGGTTACCGGCGGACCGTTGGGCGATCACAAGGGCATAAACCTGCCCGGCGTAGACCTGAGCACGCCCTCCCTCACCCGGAAAGACATGGAGGATCTGCACCGCGGCCTGGACGCCGGCGTCGATTTCGTCGCGCTCTCCTTCGTCCGCAAACCGAGCGATCTGCTGCGCCTCAAATTGTTCCTGGAAGAGCAAGGCGCGCAACTCCCGGTGATCGCCAAAATCGAAAAGCCCGAAGGCTGGAAGAATCTGGAAGCGATTCTCGACGAAAGCGACGGCGTGATGGTGGCGCGAGGCGACCTGGGCGTCGAAATGGCGCTCGAAAAAGTCCCGTTCATTCAGAAGCGCATCATCGAACGAGCCCGCGCCAAGGGAAAATTCGTGATCACCGCAACGCAGATGCTGGAATCGATGATCGAGCATTCCTCGCCCACCCGGGCCGAAGTCAGCGACGTGGCCAACGCGATTTGCGACGGCACGGACGCGGTGATGCTCTCGGCCGAAACGGCCAGCGGCAAGTATCCGGGCAAAGCGGTTCGCATGATGACCCGCATCGCCGATGAGACCGAAAGCTGGCTACGCCCGCAGGGTTTTCAGGAGCCTTTGCCGCCGCTGACGCCGTCGAATGCCGAAATCATCGCCGACGCGGCGTACCGTGCCGCCCGCTCGGCCGGCGTCGCGGCGATCGTGGTGTATACATCGAGCGGTGCCAGCGCGCGGCTGATTTCGCGCCTCCGTCCGCCGGTGCCGATCTACGCCTTCACGCAAAGCGAGAGCGTCGCGCGGCAGTTGACGATCAATTTCGGCGTAACGCCGATTCTGGCGCCGGACGTGAAATCGACCGAGGAAATGCTGCTTCAAATGGAGCAAATCCTGATGGAAGGCGGCCGCCTGCAGCCACACGACAACGTCGTATTCGTGGCCGGCCAGCCGATAGGGCGCGTGGGCAGCACGAATCTGGTGAAGCTCCACCGCCTCGGCGAAAGCAAATAATGGCCGCTGATAAACGCGGATGAACGCGGATTTGAAAACGTGTTATCTGCGGTCATCCGCGGCTACAATATTCTTCTTTTATTTCCCAGGCAACGCCGGAGGCCCATCCTGCGCCGCGAGAAGATCCGCCAGCCTCTTCTCGTTTTCGGCATTCAGAAACAGCGTCAGTTTCGCCTTGTTGTCCAGAATCCTCTGCGTCTGCAATAACTCGAACAGCGCGTCCGCCACTTCCGGATCGCCCGAAATTTCCTTCAGCGCCGTTCCGATCATGTTCGGCCTGACCACTGCGGCCTTGGCGAGTTCCACGGCCGCTTCGCGTTCCGCCGAACTGGTGATGATGCTCACCTGGTTCGCGCCGTCCTGCTTGATCGCCGACGTGACCTGCCGCAGCCGGTTCACGACCTTCTCTTCAATCTGCTTGATCATCCCGGTATCTCGGAAGTGTACCTTGCGCACGTAAACCGATCCTAGCGTATAGCCCCACGCCTGCGATTTTGCCGACACCTCCGCGCGCACCGTCTGGCTCATCTGATGCCTGGTTTCGAGCATCTGTTCGAGCGGCATGTTGCTGAGGCAGCGCACCGTTGCGTTGCTGACATTCGCGCGCAATGATCCGCGAGGATCGATATTTTTGAACAGAAACGACACCGGATCGCTGACCTGCATCTCGTACCAGATGCCGATCCCCATCGGCGCGCCTTCTTCCGAGTTGACCGGCTGGCTGCGCAGATATTCCTGATCCAGACGCAAGTCCAGCACGTAGCACTTGCCGAAAAAGTTCACCACGAAGGCCTTCAGCCCGAGCACCGACGGCAGGAAGTGCAACCCCGGCTCCGAAATCATTCCCACCACTTTCCCGAATAACAAATAAACCCGGCAGGTGCGCTCGGTCACGATGGTGTACAGGCCGAAAAACCTCGCTAGGCCCAACACAATCGCTTCGAGCAGCAGCATTCCCAGAAATGTGGCGCCCACCGCAATCACGATGTCGATCATGACCGTGCTCCCAAGAAAATCTGCTGCGCTTTGCCCAGCAGCGCCAGTTTCACGTTGCGCACGTAAACCTCCAGCACATTCGGGCCTTGCTTCTTCAAATCGGCGAGCTCCAGCGCCATCATCCGCAGCGGCTCCACTTCGGCCTGGGCTTTCAGCGTCTCGATCTCGACGGCGCGACGCGATTGCACGATCTTCTGATCCGCGCCCGCGTGCGCCAGACTGATATCGCTCGAAACCTGGTTATAAGCGGTGTTGATCGCTGCCAGCGCCGATTCCACTTCCGGCGGCGGATCGATGCCCGTAATGAGCGACGCATCGAACAGCACGCCATACCGCGCCTGCGTCGAAACGCATTCCTGATCCATATACTCGTTCAGATCGCGCAGGTTCTTGCGCAGGTCGTTGATGGAGATGCCCATCACCGCGGTGCCTTTTTCCGGATCATCCGGGTTCACCGGCAGAGGCTTGGCCTCAAAGCTGGCGATCTTCTGCCGCAGCACGGACACGAAGTACGCCATCACGTGAACCATCGGTTTCTTGATGCCGAAAATGAACGCGTACAGATTCGCCTCGCTCACGCGGTAGCGGATCTGCCCGGTCAGTCCGGTGTTGAGTTGATCCTTGGTCACGGCTTCGAGCAGGGCTCCAGCGTTGTTGGCCATGGGATCTTCCAGGTCCACCGCCATGTTCATGGTGGTGGTGGCGATGGAAATCTTGTAGATTTTCTCCCAGGGCATCTTGAAGTAGACGCCCGGTTGAATGACGCGCAACTGCGGCCAGACGTATCGCTCACGCTCATCCGGCCGCAGGACTTCCGAGATCGGCGTGTCGAGCGTGGTCTTGCCGCCCGCGACACGCTCGGCACGCCCAAAAATCGTCTTCACCGCGCGCTCGTTTTGATCGACCGTGTAAATCCCGATCAAACAGCAGCGCACCACGAACCACATCCCCAGTCCGAATAGAAACCCGCTCGCGATCAGCATGAGGGCAGTATACTCGAAGGCCGGATTACACAGATGTAATAGTCCCCTCCATGACTGTCGGGGCTCGGTAGTGGAGTCGTGTTCGGATTTCTTTCCGAGCCCCGACAGTCATGGAGGGGATCCAGCCGCTACTTCGCAGCCCAATAGCTCTTGCGCGTCTGAATCACGGCGTCTTTATAATCAGGAACTCGCACCCGCAGCGAATGCAGTCCGGGGCCGGAATCGCCCGTCGGCTTGAAACTCAGCAGATAGTAATTGTGGATCTGGTTGGCGACGCGCTGAAGGCTCGTTTCAAAGCCCTTTTGCGTGGTGAAGTTCATGTATTCTCCGCCCGAAAGCGAAGCGATCTCCGACGCCGCGTTCCCTTCGAGCGCGTTCACGATCAGCAACAGCTGCGGAGGCCAGTTTATCTTCGGCGGCCGCTCGATATCGACCATCCCCGGCTTGTCATCTTCCAGTGGAGGCGGTTTTTTCGGAGGCGGAGGCGGCTTTTCCGTTTTGTAGGCGTCGCCCGCGTGGTGCATGGAATCGAGCATGCCGTTCTTCGCCGGGGAGAACGCCACCGAGTAAATCACGGTATCGGTGGTTCCCAACTCCGCCGCGACTTCGTCGAGCTTCGCTTTGCTCCCGTGGTCCCGCGTTTCACTCACCAGCAGGATGGCACGCCGGTAGTGATTCCGGCTGCGATTCAACATGTGGATGGCGAAATCGACCGCGTCGATGGTGGCGTTGAAGCGGCTGGAGCAATCCCGCAGTTTGGTCAAAGCGATCTGAGTATCGACATTGCGGCGCGAGAAATCGCCCAGGATGTAATGGTCGGCGCCGTAAGCCATGACAGCGACCTCGTGCGGCGCGCCGCCGGTAATCGATTCGATCATCGCGCCGAGGCCTTTCAGCTTTTTCATCTCGTCCTCAGCCGAGCGGCTGCACTGCACCACTACGACCAGAGACAGGCCGGAAGACTCGGGATCCTCATCGATCGTCACCGTTTGCCGGACGCCGTTGTCTTCGACGACAAATTGATCCGGCCGGAGCCCGTAAACGGTGTCGCCTTTTTTGGTTTGAACGCGGGTGGGCAGAAAGACCAGGTCGGACCGAACCGTGAATTTTTCGGTGTCCTGCGCGGAAAGCAGCGTTGCTGCCAAGGCCAGTGTCGTAACGCGCATAATCCAGCCTAGCAATGTGGGGGACACCGCATTGAGCGTATATTGATAACAGAATGTGGCGTTTTGCGATCGGACTTGGTTTGTCCCTCCCCCTGTTAGCTCAAGTTGATTTCGCGACTACGATTCATCCGATTCTGGTCACCCGCTGCGCGCCCTGCCATTCCGGTCCTCAGGCGCCCGCGGGATTTTCGGTTGAATCGCGACCGGCGATTTTAAGCGCCATCAAGCCCGGAAATCCCGGCCAGAGCCTGCTCTTTAAGCGCGTGAAGGCCGGTGAAATGCCTCCATCCGGCGGCAAATTGTCCGAATTGCAGATTGCCAGCTTGGAACATTGGATCGCCGATGGCGCACCATGGACCGATACGACGCCGGCTCTGCCCGATCCCACCTGGTCCGCGCCCATCAAGCCGCGCATGCCGCCGCTGCCGGGCAGTGCCGCCGCGAATCCGATCGACAAATTTCTGGCGCCACGAGACGAAACGGTCGACGATGCGTTATTTATCCGCTGCGCGACGCTCGACATCTGGGGACTGGTCCCCTCCTACGACGCCACGAAGAAATTCATCGACGATAAAGACTCTTCTAAGCGCGAACGCTTGATCGCTTTTCTTTTATCGGACAAGAAGAAATACGCCGAGCACTGGATCAGCTTCTGGAACGACTTGCTGCGCAACGACCAGGGAGTGAACTACGCAGGCACGCGAAAATCCATCACGCCATGGCTGCTGGCCGCGCTCGAAAACAACATGCCGTTTAACCGAATGGCGGAGGCGCTTCTGAATCCGGAAAAGCCCGACGACCCCGACGGCTTCCTGACCGGCGTCAACTGGCGAGGCGACATCAACGCCAGTCAGACGCCGTTCATGCAGGCGGCGCAGAACAGCGCGCAGGTGTTCCTGGGCGTGAATCTGAAGTGCGCGTCCTGCCACGACAGCTCTATTAACAAGTACAAACTGAAGCAATCGTACGCACTGGCGGCGATGTTCGCGGAGACGAGCGACCTGGAACTGGTCCGCTGCGACGCCAAGACCGGCAAACACACGGGGCCGGAATTTCTGTTCCCGGAAGTTGGCGTAAAGCCTTTGAGTGACTCGTTGGCGGACCGCAGAAAAGCCGCCGCGCTGTCGTTCACAAGCCCGGAAAACGGCCGTTTTTCGCGAACTTTGGTGAACCGATACTGGCAGCGCCTTTTCGGCCGCGGCATCGTCGCAAATGTCGACGAAATGGACGCGCAGCCGTGGAATGCGGACCTGCTCGACTGGCTCGCCTCCGATTTCGCGCAGCACAATTACGATTTGAAGTATCTGATCAGGCTGATCATGACGTCGCGCAGTTACGCTTTACCTGCCGTGCTGGAGCGTGGCGACACATTTCGCGGGCCGAAGGTGCGGCGCCTGACCGCGGAACAGTTCGCCGATTCGCTCTCCGAAATGACCGGCGAATGGAGGGTTTCGCAAAGCGGGGAAAAAGCCGCCTACGCGCGCGAATGGGAGCTGAAATCGACTTCGTTGACCCGCGCCATGGGCCGCCCGATTCGGGACCAGGTGTTCACCACGCGCGAGGATTCGGCCACGACGTTGCAGGCGCTCGAACTAGTCAACGGCGATACGCTGGCGATCATCCTGAAGCGCGGCGCGGCGCGACTGCTGGGCGAATTGCCCGCTGCGCCGCAGAATCTATTCGACAGCCGGCGAATGAACAAGGGCGCGGTGCGGCTCGATATCGATATCAGCGGCGCAAAACAGCTGTGGCTGTACGTCGACGATGCCGGATGTTACGATCCGGCGCGAACGGTCGCCGCATGGCTGGATCTGAAGGTCGACGGGAAACCGGTCGCGGAGTTGCCGACGATCGCGAAGCCGGCCATCGGCACGATCACCGCTGATAAAGTGAAGCACGAAGGCTCGATCTTTGCGCCGGTGGGTTCGCTGATTCTCTATCCCATTGAAGGACTCGGCTTCAAGCGCCTGACGGGAGCCGCCGGAATCGAGGACAGCGCGCGAACCAGCGACATTAATCCCAATGTCCGCTTCTTCGTATTCACCGAGAAACCGGATCTGGAACGCCTGCTCCGCGTCTCGGGCGACGCGCCAACGGCATTGCCCGCGCCTTCTCGCGACCCCAAGGTCCTGATCGATCGGCTATTCTGGGAAGCGCTCTCGCGCCGCCCGAACCCTCGCGAGGTCGCGGTCGCGACGAAGCTATTGAGAAAAGATGGAAAGGTCACACAAGGCGGTCTGGAAGACCTGATCTGGAGTCTGATCATGCATCCGGAGTTTCAATATGTTCAGTAATTCACGCCGCCATTTCATGAAGGCGTCTGCTGCCGCGACGCTGGCCTCGTTGACCGGCAGCGAAGCGCGCCTGATCGCTGGACCGAAGATCGAGCCGCGCGCCGAATCCGTCATCCTGCTGTGGATGGCCGGAGGTATGGCGCAGACGGAGACGTTCGATCCGAAGAGATACACGCCTTATGAAACCGGCCTCGCTTCGGACAGAGTGCTGAGCACGTTTCCAAGCATCGATACGGTGGTCGACAACATCAAACTTTCGCAGGGCCTGGAGAATGTCGCGAAGATCATGGATCGCGGCACGCTGCTGCGTTCGCATCGCGTGGGCGATCTAGGCTTCATTCTTCATTCGCGGCATCAATACCATTGGCACACCGGCTACGCGCCGCCGCAATCGGTGGCCGCTCCGCACATGGGCGCGGTGATTTCGCGCACCTTAGGCCCGCGCAATCCGGACCTGCCCGCGTTCATCGACATCGGCCAAAACATCGAAATCGGCGCAGAAAGCGATGGCCTGAAAGCCTTCCACACCGCCGGATTCCTGGGCAGCGAGCACGGCCCGTTTTTCATTACCGATCCGAGGGATGCGGCGTCCTCCACGCGGCCCAGTGAATACGTGGGCGCCACGCGTTTTGCCACGCGCTATCAGCTCTACAAAGAACTCGTGGAGGCAAGCGCGTTTCAGCAGGAGAGCCTGCGCCGTTCGGTCGACAACGCGCATCGCCTGTTGAATTCGCAAGCGGCGAAGGCGTTCGATCTCTCGCTTGAGCCGCAGAAAAGTTTCGACAAGTACAACACTGGGCGCTTCGGACAAGGCTGCCTGCTGGCGCGAAGGCTCGTTGAGCAAGGCGCGCGATTCGTGGAAGTCACCTCGGAGTACATTCCCTTCCGCTATTGGGACACCCACGAAAACGGGCACACTCGCGCGGCGGGCATGAAGCAATCGATTGACATGCCGGTGTCGCAACTGATCCGGGATCTGGAAGAACGAGGCCTGCTGGACCGCACGCTGGTGATCCTGGCGTCAGAGTTCGGGCGCGATATGATCTGCGAAGGCAAGCCGGGCCAGGAAGTCAAAAATCAGGTGGACCAGCCCCCGATGATGACCGAACCCAAACACTACGGCATGCATCGCCACTTCACCGAAGCCGGCAGCGTGCTGCTGTTCGGAGGCGGCATCAAGCGCGGTTTCCTGTACGGCAAAACGGCGGACGAACGCCCGTGCCGCATCATCGAAGATCCGGTGACCATCGAAGATCTGCACGCAACCATTTATCACGCCCTGGGCATCGCGCCGGATACGAAGTACGAAATCGAAAAGCGGCCGTTTTACGTGACGAAGGACGGCAAGGGAAAGGCGGTCATGCCGCTGTTCGCCTAGATTTACCTGGCAGGGCATCCGACGACTGGTCCGACGCCACATGCTGAAGCTTTAACGCGATAAACTGGACCCTCAGAGGTCCCCATGAAATCCAGCCTTTTCCTCCTGCTTTGCGGAGTTCTCTCCGCCGCTCCCTCGCTGCACCTGCTGCATAAGCCGGTGATGAACAAAACGACCATCGTGTTCACCTACGCCGGCGACCTATGGAGCGTGCCGCGCGGAGGAAGCATGGCGGTGCGTCTGACCACCGGCAACGGCAACGAAACCGAAGCGGCCATTTCGCCCGACGGCGCGACGCTTGCCTTCTCCGGCGAATACGACGGCAACATCGACGTTTTCACCATGTCCGTCGCGGGCGGCACGCCGAAGCGCGTCACGTATCATCCCGATGGCGACCGCGTAGTCGGGTGGACGCCCGATGGCTCCCGCATTCTGTTCCGCTCCAATCGCGAAAGCTTTTCACGCTTCACGCAGCTTTATACGGTCGCGCCCACCGGCGGCCTGCCCACCGTGCTGCCCTTGCCGATGGCCTGCACAGGCGCTTATTCCCCCGACGGCACGCGCATGGTCTACGCGCCTCTCGACGGCGGACAGTTCGCGCCCGGCTTCAACAATTTCGTGGCATGGAAACGCTACCGCGGAGGCGAGGCCAGCTATCTGTGGCTGGTGAATCTCAACGACCTCACCACGGTGAAAGTGCCTCGCAAGGATTCGAACGACATTTACCCGATGTGGATCGGCGACAAAATTTATTTCCTGTCAGACCGCAACGGCCCGATGACTCTCTATCGGTGGGATCCGAAAAGTAAGGCCGAGCCCGTCGAACTGATCCCGAACAAGGGGAAAGACATCGACGCCGCCAGCGCTGGCCCGGGCGGCATCGTTTACGAACAGTTCGGCAAGATCATGATTTACGATCTGGCGTCGAACAAGTCGCACGAAGTGCCGGTCGATGTGACCGCCGACCTGAGCGAAGTGCGTCCGCATTTCCAAAACGTCTCGCGCGAAATCCGCACCGTGAAGATTTCTCCCACCGGCGTCCGCGCCGTGATGGAAGCGCATGGCGAGATCATCACCGCGCCCGCTGAAAAAGGCGATATTCGTAATCTGACGCGGACGCCGGGCGTGATGGAACGCACGCCAGCCTGGTCGCCCGACGGGAAGACGATCGCCTACTTTTCCGACGAATCGGGCGAATACGCGCTGCACATCATGCCTCAGAATGGCGCGGAGCAGCCGAAAAAGATCGCCCTGGCCGGAAAATCGGCGTTTTATTTCGACCCCAAGTGGTCGCCAGATTCCAAGCACATTGCATTCACCGACAATCAGCTGAACCTGTGGGATGTCGAGATCGCTTCGGCGAAGCTCACGAAGATCGACACCGATTACGCGTACGAGCTGAATCGCGATTTCGCCTGGTCCGGTGATTCGAAGTGGATCACGTTCGTGCGTTTCCTTCCGAACCGGTTCCACGCTGTGTTCGTCTACTCGCTCGATAGCGGTAAGGCAACGCAGGTCACCGATGGTCTGTCGGATTCTCGCCATCCGGTGTTCGATCGCGACGGCCAGTATCTTTACTTCACTGCCAGCACCAACTCCGGGCCCACCATCAGCGGCCTGGACATGACCAGCGACGAGCACGATGTGACGCGCAACATCTATATGGTCGTGCTGCCGTATAATCTCGCGTCGCCTCTGGCGCCGGAGAGCGACGAAGAGAAACCGGGAGTCGCGCCGGAAGAGAATGCAGGCGGCCGCGGTGGACGTGGTGGTCGTGGAGGAAACGCGCCTGAGGCGCCGCCCAAGCCTGTGCGTATCGATTTCGACAAGCTGCAACAGCGCATTCTCGCGCTGCCTCTTCCAACGCGCGCTTACACGATGCTCGCCACGGGACGCGCGGGAAATCTTTATTTCGCGGAACCCGGCGCGGGCGGCGGTGGGGGACGCGGCGGCGCGGGCGGCGGCGGCACGCTTTCCAAGTTTGATTTGAAGACCCGCAAGACCGATAAGCTGGCCGATAACGTCGCGTCGTTCGACCTTTCCGCGAATGGCGAAAAGATGCTGCTGCGCATGGGCGGCGCGGGAGTCGGTGGCCGTGGAGGCCGCGCAGGAGCGGCAGGTGCGGCGGGTCCGCAGTTCGTCATCGTTTCCGCGACAGCGCCCGTGAAACCTGGGGACGGCCTTCTGCGCCTCAACGATGTTGAAGTCAACGTCGATCCGATCGCCGAATGGAAGCAGATGTATCACGAAGTATGGCGCATTGAGCGCAGCTATTTCTACGACGCGAATCTGCACGGCGTTAATGCCGCCGACGGCGAAAAGGAATATGAAAAATATCTCGATTCGCTAGGGTCGCGCAACGATCTGAACTACATCATTCACGCGTTCCTGAGCGAATTCACTGTCGGCCACCTGCGCGGCGGAGGCGGCACGGTGCCCGAAGTGAAAACCGTTCCCGGAGGCCTGCTGGGCGCCGATTACGAACTGGCCAACGGCCGCTATCGTTTCAAGAAAATCTATACCGGCGAGAGCTGGAACCCACAACTGCGCGCGCCTCTGGCGCAGCCGGGGTTGAAGGTTTCGACCGGCGATTACTTGCTCGCCGTGAATGGCGCCGATCTGACCGACAAAGAAGACGTCTCGCGTTTGCTGGAAGGAACTGCGGATAAGAGCGTCGTACTGAAGATCGGCCCGGACCCCACTGGCGCCCGCGCGAGAGAGATTACGGTAACGCCCGTCGCGAACGAAACGCAGTTGCGTCATATCGCGTGGGTGGAAGAGAATCGCCGCAAAGTCGACGAGTTGAGCGGAGGCAAGCTCGCCTACGTCTACATGCCCGACACAGGGCAAGGCGGATTGACCAGTTTCACTCGCTACTATTTCGCGCAGACCGATAAACAGGGCGCGGTCATCGACGAGCGATACAATAGCGGCGGCCAGGTCGCCGATTACGTCATCGAAGTGCTGAACCGCCCGCTGCTCGGCTACTGGAGCCCTCGTTACGGCGCGATCTATCGCACGTCGGCGGCGTCCATCCTGGGACCGAAGGTGATGATCACCAACGAATTCGCGGGTTCCGGCGGAGACGCCATGCCCTGGATGTTCAAATACACGCACACCGGAACGCTGGTCGGCAAGCGCACCTGGGGTGGGTTGGTGGGCGTTTCGCAGTATCCGGTATTGATGGACGGAGGCAACGTGACGTCGCCCAACTTCGGTTTCTTCAGCCCCAAGGGCGAGTGGGACGTGGAAAATCACGGCGTCGCGCCGGATGTCGAAGTTGAGCTCGACCCAAAGCTGGTGCACGAAGGTCACGACCCGCAACTGGAGAAGGCGGTCGCGGTGGCGCTGGAACAACTGAAGAAAAATCCGCCGCCGGAGCCAAAGCGTCCCCCGTATCCGAACTATCAGCGGCCAACGGGAGCGTCGGGTGGGGCGGCGGGGAGTATGCCGGAGCGCCAGTAATGGTAACACATATGTTACTATAAGAATGATCGACGTTCGAGAATATATCGATCTCAGGGGTCGCAGTCGGTATGGAATCTGGTTTGATAGATTGAATCCGCAAGCTGCGGCGAAAGTGGCGACGGCCCTGACGCGGATCGCCGGCGGGAATATTTCGAACGTCAAAGGAATCGGTTCTGGGCTGTTCGAAT